>Ga0206102_1000155_pt1 | contig 25006 bp, 10 predicted proteins | sample 1B1Ametagenome_FD_148645 | JGI IMG/M metagenome (GOLD analysis project Ga0206102, IMG submission 148645) | Enriched microbial communities from leaf-cutter ant dump, University of Wisconsin, Madison, United States - 1B1A | ecosystem: Environmental > Terrestrial > Nest > Insects nest > Nest dump... | reverse complement strand
CAAGCGGCGCCAACCATGACGGCACGCCGACCAACGCTCAGGTGTACACGATCACCGGCCTGAACGGCACGTACCAATCGGGCAGCACGACGCAATTCAACCTGTATGTCGACGCTGCGGGAGTGGGGGACGGGGTGCAAGTGCAAATCGTGTACGACTTCCACGGCGACGGCACGTTGCTCAAAACGGAAACGTACAACTATTTTGCCACCGATCCTGTCACCGGCTGGGAGTTCTACAATGAAACGAGAAACATTTCGCCAAGCTTCTCTTCCGGCTCCTTTGCCAACATGGTGAACGGCAAGATCACCATCAAGGTCTGGAACGCCATCGGCAACACCAGCACCTCGCTTTTGGTGAATGCGCCGTCCAACGCGGCTCAGGTTTCCAAGTTTACGGTTCCGTTCCAATAAGAGAACATGTCTTGAAATTGCTTAAGACCGGTCAGGCTGTTCTGGCCGGTCTTCTAATTGTTGTATAGATGTGGATAACAACGAAAAAGTTGGCACAAAATAGGGGACAGACCCGCAAAGTTTCGACCGATTGTATAAACCTTGGCGCAATCACGAGGACGAGCTTGTTTTGTGCTTCAAGCGCCCACCGGACATTCGTCAGATCATCTGCGCGACAAACTTGAGCGAAAGCTGGTTCAGACAACCGCAATAACACGGAGGGAACAAGGCATCTTTCCTATCGCATCCGGCGCGATCAGCGCATCAGCAGGCCTGCCTGCCAGGCCAAACAGCTCTGAGCGTGCTTTCTCAACTACATGACAGGGGAGATCAATATTCCTAAAGGGTGGGGCTTATGATCATTGCCATGGTTCTTATCGTATTTTTTCTGATGTTGTGTCTGCTTATTTTTGCCACGGATAACAAAAGGGACATTTATCGGCTTACGTGTCGATGGGTAGGCGTTTTGGCGATGATTGGCGTCATCGGCAATGCAGGACATGCCTTGGCTGAATGGATTCCGCGAATGAATGTGAATATCGAGGCATATGGACCTTTTTTCTCCGGGGTCATGAAATGGGGCAACTGGCTTTATGTGATATTTACGATCCTGAGTTACTATGCGCTGCCGTATGCTTTTTTGATGTTTACGATTGCTTTTAATCCGAAGATTCCCGGTAAACGGCACAAGCCGTGGTTGTTTATTTTGCTGATTCCTTTCCTGGTGTCGCTGTTATACAGTCTGATCCATGTTCAGGTGGTATTTCCCCGGTGGTTTGTTGTTTTATGGATCGTGCCTTACCTGGTATTCGGATGTGTGCTGCTGGTTCACGGATATGTTGCGGAAGGCAACCGCACGATGCGGAGATATCGATTGTTAATATGCTGCGGCTTTATTCCCATTATGTGTCTGGTGATGCTTAAAGACTACATCTTGCCTGTTTTTGGCATCGCCCAAGCGGGTCTCATTTCATGGAGTATCGGGATTTCGACGATCGTTTTTGTCACCTACTATTGTATTCGTTTTGGCATGCTTGGCGTGCAGATCAGGTTTGAAAAAGAACGGATCATCGGTTCTGTGCGAGCCGTAGTATCCAGTACGTCTATGTTGAATCATGCGATCAAAAATGAAATCGGCAAAATTGATTTTCAATTAAACAAAATCGCGAAGTTAGCTTCACATACGGGAGCGCAGGACATCTTGCATGAAGTGGACATTGCACGCAATTCGACGATCCATTTATTGGAAGTGGTCAAACGCATCGAATATCACTCTCGGGTATTGGAAATCAAGGAGGAGTATCATTCTTTAGTCGAGATTCTGGAACGCAGTTTGCATACGAATGCAGCATTTATCGAACGAGAAAATGTTTATATAAAAACCGATTATCAACTACGACCGCTGTTGCTTTGCGACCGTGTGCATATCCAGGAAGCGTTTAACAATATTTTGATGAATGCGCTGGAGGCGCTGGAGGGATTGGACACCCGCAAAGTGATAGACATTACGATTCGGGGAGCAGGGAAGGAAATCTGTGTAATCTTCAAGGATTACGGGAAAGGTATGGACAAGGACCTGCTGCCGTTGGTGTTGGAGCCTTTTTTTAGCACCAAAAAGAATAGACAAAACTTCGGGCTTGGATTATCGTATTGCCAACAGGTCATGGAAAAGCATCGTGGACGTATCGAATTTTCCAGTCACCTTCATGAAGGAACAACCGTGACGTTGTGTTTCCCGTCGGCCAGATGTGCGGGGGATGCAGCTGACGCCGAGAGTGAATTTCGCTTTCATCGGGATACATGGCTCAAAAGGTGGGATTGCAAATGATCAAGGTGCTGCTTGTTGATGATGAGGATTTCTGGCGAAATGCCTTGACCGAGTATCTGCAAAGTGAACCGGATATGGTCGTTATTGGCGCCGTTGCCTCCAAAGAGGAAGCGTTGCGAATTGTGCCCTTGATTGATATTGATGTAGCGATTGTGGATGTTATGCTGACTCCTTATCAACACGATGGGCTGGAAGCAGCAGGGGAAATGATCCGTTTGAAGCCTTCGACCAAAGTCATCATCCTCACTTCGTTGACGGAGGGGGATATTATTATCGACACTTTTGCATCGGGAGCTGTCAACTATATTGAAAAGACGGCGTATCAGGATTTGCCGGAAGCCGTCCGCGCAGCGCATCAGAACCGAACGGCGATTCATGCGAGCGGCGCGGAGGTATTGTTGTTGGAATTTTTGCGGTTGAAGCAAAAGGAACAATCGGGGATTTTGACGCCGACGGAAAAAGAAATTTTACAACGGATCTATCAAGGACAAACGCAAGAGCAAATTCAGCATCAGCTCAATGTAACGAGAAGCACGATCAAAAACCATGTTACGAATATTTTGAAAAAATTAGGCGTTCGCAACAGCAAGGAAGCGGCGGTACTGGCGGCCAAACGAAAATGGCTTTAGCCCATGTGCCCTGGAAATCCATATCTGTACAGGTTGACCATGTTTTCATTGCAAAGTGGAAACGATGGTCTCTTTTTTTTGAGGGGAAATGTGGAACGTGTATTGGCCTTGTGGTCGTGGTGAACGACGAAGCCGGTCGCGTTTTTTTGTGTTTCGGAAGATGATCCTATACGAATCTAGGACATTTTTCAACGTAAATCCCATGTTAAATCAGGCCTTATGAACGTGTCAGGAACCGTATTAAAATGAATTAAACATTTTGCATGAAGTGTGCCTCCGCCAGCGTTTGGATCTGGATGACCCTGGAAGGTGCCGACCTCGAATTCGGGAAGTGTTCTGGAGAAATGGAGCGTGAGGCTTGATTGAAGCGGTTTCGGCAAAATTGAATAGGTTCACGCCCCCTCTTTTTTGAGGCCAAGATGATCTGAAAGCGTGTTCTCGATAACTTCGCGGTTTTCGCGAGACTTCCACACAACCATTTCAATCCACGAGGTGAGAGCATGATGAGAAGCAAGCTTTCCAAATTAGTTTTGCTTTGTATGGTATTCCTTGCAGGCATGCCTTTTTCTCCGATGCCGGCAGAAGCAGCCGATTATACGTATGGGGTCGACGTCTCTGGCGCGACAGCTACCGTCTGGTTCAAACCGGACGTGGGGATGTTATGGGTGGATATCCATTACAATATCGATTCGGGTGCGCAAGAAAACCAAAGAATGACTTATAATTCGACGTTGTCCCGATACGAATATCCTATTACGGTTGCGGCCAACAATGTGATTAACTACAGCTTTACGTATTTCGACGGAGTGTCGGCCATTGACACGCCTTGGTATAACTCGACGGTTTCGAGCAGTGTCAGTACGCCTGTCATTTGGCCTGATTCCAGCGGGGTGTACAACGATGCGACTACCGTGGCGATGACGACAACCACGAGCGGCGCGGAGCTTTATTATACGACAGACGGAAGCACGCCAACGTCATCTTCGACAAGATACTGGGGGCCGTTTGCGATTTCGCAGTCCACGACGATCAAAGCGATCGGGGTAAAAGCGGGACTTGATGCGTCTGCAGTAACCAGTGCTTCCTATACGATTTGCACAAGCAGTTGCTTGCCTGATCATGGTGTGGAGGTAGCGGGCACGACGGCCACTGTCTGGTTTCAATCGGGTCAAGCCTTGGTATGGACAGATCTTCATTACAGTATCAACTCGGGCGCGCAACAGAACGTCAGAATGACTTACAATTCTTCCAAAGCCAGATACGAACAGGAGCTTACGCTGGCGATAGGCGATGGTTTGAATTACAACTTTACGTATTTCGACGGCTCGTCGGCCAATGACACGCCTTCGTATATGTATGCTATAACGTCCGATAGCCAGATTAGTCCGACGACGGCTTCGTTCGACAAGAAGGTCGATGAGCAAGCGGATGTTGAGGTTACGCTGACGTTAAACGGCAATACGTTTACGGGTGTTTGGAATGGAGCCGCGGCTTTGACCGCTGGAAGCGATTATACCGTAGATGGAACTGGCACAGTTGTGACCATTTATAAAGCGTATTTAGCCGGTTTGGCTAATGGTGCGGCGACGTTGGTGTTTAAGTTTAGCGCGGGAGCGGACCAGAATTTGGCGGTGACGGTGGCGGATACGACGCCGTTGGATAGTGTGATTAGTCCGACGACGGCGGCGTTTGACAAGAATGTCGATGAGCAAGTGGATGTTGAGGTTACGTTGACGTTAAACGGTAATACGTTGACGGGTGTTTGGAACGGAGCCGCGGCTTTAAATGCTGGAAGCGACTATACGGTGGTTGGCAATGTCGTAACGATTGATAAAGCGTATTTGGTGGGTTTAGCCAATGGTGCAGCGACGCTGGTGTTTAAATTCAGCGCTGGTTTGGATCAAAATCTGTCGGTGACGGTGACGGATACGACGCCATTGGATAGTGAGATTAGTCCGACGACGGCGGCGTTTGACAAGAATGTCGATGAGCAAGCGGATGTTGAGGTTACGTTGACGTTAAACGGTAATACGTTGACGGGTGTTTGGAATGGGGCTTCGGCTTTAAATGCTGGAAGCGATTATACGGTAGCTGGTAATGTCGTAACGATTGATAAAGCGTATTTGGTGGGTTTGGCTAATGGTGCAGCGACGCTGGTGTTTAAGTTCAGCGCGGGAGCAGACCAGAACCTGTCTTTGACGGTGACGGATACGACGCCGTTGGACAGTGAGATCAGCCCAACGACGGCTTCGTTTGACAAGAAAACCAGCGAGCAAGCGGATGTTGAGGTCACGCTGACTTTAAATGGCAATACGTTCACAGGCATTTGGAACGGAGCTGTGGCTTTAAATGCTGGAAGCGACTATACGGTAGCTGGTAATGTTGTAACGATTGCCAAAGAGTATTTGGCTGGTTTGTCCAATGGTCCGTCGACGTTGATATTTAAGTTCAGCGCGGGAGCAGACCAGAACCTGTCTTTGACGGTGACGGATACGACGCCGTTGGACAGTGAGATTAGTCCGACGACGGCGGCATTTGACAAGAAGACCAGCGAGCAAGCGGATGTTGAAGTTACTCTGACGTTGAACGGCAACACGTTCACAGGTATTTGGAATGGAGCCGCGGCTTTAAATGCTGGAAGCGACTATACGGTAGCTGGTAACGTCGTGACGATTGGTAAAGCGTATTTGGCGGGTTTGGCTAATGGCCCGGCGACACTGGTGTTTAAGTTTAGTGCTGGCTCGGATCAGAACCTGTCGGTTACGGTGACGGATACGACGCCACTGGATAGCCAGATTAGTCCGACGACTGCGGCGTTTGACAAGAAAACCAGCGAGCAAGCGGATGTTGAAGTTACACTGACGTTAAACGGCAATACGTTCACGGGTATTTGGAATGGAGCTTCGGCTTTAAATGCTGGAACCGACTATACAGTGGCTGGCAACGTTGTAACCATTCATAAAGCATATTTGGCCGGTTTGGCTAATGGAGCGGCGACACTGGTGTTTAAGTTCAGCGCGGGAGCAGACCAGAACCTATCCGTGACTGTAACGGATACGACACCGTTGGACAGTGAGATTAGTCCGACGACGGCTTCGTTTGACAAGAAAACCAGCGAGCAAACGGATGTTGAGGTCACGCTGACTTTAAATGGCAATACGTTCACAGGTATTTGGAACGGAGCTGTGGCTTTAAATGCTGGAAGCGACTATACGGTAGCTGGTAATGTCGTAACGATTACCAAAGAGTATTTGGCTGGTTTGCCCAATGGCTCGGCAACGCTGGTGTTTAAGTTCAACGCCGGAGCAGACCAAAACCTGTCGGTGACGGTGACGGATACGACACCACTGGACAGCCAGATTAGTCCGACGACGGCTTCGTTTGATAAGAAGACCAGCGAGCAAGCGGACGTTGAAGTTACGCTGACGTTGAACGGCAATACGTTTACGGGCATTTGGAACGGGGCTTCGGCTTTAAATGCTGGAAGCGATTATACGGTAGTGGGCAATGTTGTGACCATTCATAAAGCATATTTGGCTGGTTTGTCCAATGGCCCGTCGACGCTAGTATTTAAATTTAGCGCGGGAGCGGACCAAAACCTATCTGTGACGGTGACGGATACGACACCGTTGGACAGTGAGATCAGTCTGACGACGGCGGCATTTGATAAGAAAACCAGCGAGCAAGCGGATGTTGAGGTTACGCTGACGTTAAACGGCAATACGTTCACAGGTATTTGGAACGGAGCCGCGGCTTTGAATGTTGGAAGCGATTATACGGTAGCCAGTAACATCGTAACGATCGATAAAGCGTATTTGGCTGGCTTGTCCAATGGTCCGGCCACGCTGGTGTTCAAATTCAGCGCGGGGGCTGACCAGAACCTGTCGGTGACGGTGACGGATACGACGCCGCTGGACAGCCAGATCAGCCCGACGACTGCGGCGTTTGACAAGAAGACCAGCGAGCAAGCGGATGTTGAGGTTACGCTGACGTTAAACGGCAATACGTTCACAGGCATTTGGAACGGAGCTGCGGCTTTAAATGCCGGAACCGACTATACGGTAGCTGGTAATGTCGTGACCATTCATAAAGCATATTTGGCCGGTTTGACCAATGGTCCAGTGACGCTGGTGTTTAAATTCAGCGCGGGAGTGGACCAAAACTTATCTGTTACGGTGGCGGATACGACACCACTGGACAGCCAGATCAGCCCGACGACTGCAGCATTTGACAAGAAGATTAGCGAGCAAGCGGATGTTGAAGTTACACTTACATTAAATGGAAATACGTTCGCGGGTATTTGGAACGGAGCCGTGGCTTTAACCGCTGGAACTGACTACACGGTAGCCGGCAACATCGTAACGATCGATAAAGCGTATTTGGCTGGTTTGTCCAACGGCCCGGCGACGCTGGTATTTAAGTTCAGCGCTGGTTCAGATCAAAACCTGTCGGTGACGGTGACGGACACGACGCCGTTGGACAGTGAGATTAGTCCGACGACGGCTTCGTTTGATAAGAAGACCAGTGAGCAAGCGGATGTTGAGGTTACGCTGACGTTAAACGGTAATACGTTCACGGGTATTTGGAATGGAGCCGCGTCTTTAAATGCTGGTACCGACTATACGGTAGCTGGTAACATCGTAACGATTCATAAGGCGTATTTGGCCGGTTTGTCCAACGGCCCGGCGACACTGGTGTTTAAGTTTAGTGCTGGCTCGGATCAGAACCTGTCGGTGACGGTGACGGACACGACGCCGTTGGACAGTGAGATCAGTCCGACGATTGCAGCGTTTGATAAGAAAACCAGCGAGCAAGCGGATGTTGAAGTTACGCTGACGTTGAACGGCAATACGTTCACGGGTATTTGGAATGGAGCTTCTGCTTTAAATGCTGGAACCGACTACACGGTAGCTGGCAACGTTGTGACGATTCATAAGGCGTATTTGGCCGGTCTGGCTAATGGTTCGGCGACGCTCGTATTTAAGTTCAGCGCGGGGGCTGACCAGAACCTGTCGGTTGCGGTGACAGATACGACGCCGTTGGACAGTGAGATCAGCCCGACGACGGCGGCGTTTGACAAGAAAACCAGCGAGCAAGTGGATATCGAGGTTACGCTGACGTTAAACGGTAATACGTTCACGGGTATTTGGAACGGAGCTGCGGCTTTAAATGCCGGAACCGACTATACGGTAGCTGGTAATGTCGTAACGATTCATAAAGTGTATTTGGCCGGTCTGGCTAATGGCCCGTCGACGCTGGTGTTCAAATTCAGTGCGGGAGCAGACCAAAACCTATCTGTGACAGTGACGGATACGACACCGTTGGACAGTGAGATCAGTCCGACGACTGCAGCGTTTGACAAGAAGACCAGCGAGCAAGCGGATATTGAAGTTACGCTGACGTTAAACGGCAATACGTTCACGGGTATTTGGAATGGAGCTTCTGCTTTAAATGCCGGAACCGACTATACGGTAGCTGGTAATGTCGTGACCATTCATAAAGCGTATTTGGCTGGCCTGGCCAATGGCCCGTCGACGCTGGTGTTTAAATTCAGTGCGGGAGCGGATCAGAACCTGTCGATCACGGTGACGGATACGACGCCATTGGATAGTGAGATCAGTCCGACGACTGCGGCGTTTGACAAGAAGATCGACGAGCAAGCGGATATCGAAGTTACGCTGACGTTGAACGGCAATACGTTTACAGGCATTTGGAACGGAGCTTCGGCTTTAAACGCTGGAAGCGACTATACGGTAGTCGGTAACGTCGTGACGATCGATAAAGCGTATTTGGCTGGTTTGTCCAATGGCCCGTCGACGCTGGTGTTTAAATTCAGCGCAGGAGCGGACCAGAACCTGTCGGTTATGGTGACGGATACGACGCCGCTGGACAGCCAGATCAGCCCGACGACTGCGGCGTTTGACAAGAAAACCAGCGAGCAAGTGGATATCGAGGTTACGCTGACGTTAAACGGCAATACGTTCACAGGTATTTGGAACGGAGCTGCGTCTTTAAATGCTGGAAGCGACTATACGGTAGTTGGTAATGTCGTAACGATTGCCAAAGAGTATTTGGCTGGCTTGTCCAATGGTCCGGCCACGCTGGTGTTCAAATTCAGCGCGGGAGCAGACCAGAACCTGTCAGTTACGGTGACGGATACGACGCCGCTGGACAGTGAGATTAGTCCGACGACGGCTTTGTTTGATAAGAAAACCAGCGAGCAAGCGGATATCGAAGTTACGCTGACGTTAAATGGTAATACGTTGACGGGTATTTGGAATGGAGCTTCGGCTTTAAACGCTGGAAGCGACTATACCGTAGTCGGTAACGTCGTGACGATTCATAAAGCGTATTTGGCCGGTTTGTCCAATGGTCCATCGACGTTAGTATTTAAGTTCAGCGCAGGAGCGGACCAGAACCTGTCGGTGACGGTGACGGATACGACGCCATTGGACAGTGAGATTAGTCCGACGACTGCAGCGTTTGATAAGAAAACCAGTGAGCAAGCGGATGTTGAAGTTGCGCTTACATTAAATGGAAATACGTTCACAGGCATTTGGAACGGGGCCATGGCTTTAACCGCTGGGACTGACTACACGGTAGCCGGAAACATCGTAACGATCGATAAAGCGTATTTGGCTAGTTTGGCTAATGGCCCGACGACGCTGGTGTTTAAATTCAGTGCGGGAGCGGATCAGAACCTGTCGGTGACGGTGACAGATACGACACCACTGGACAGCCAGATCAGCCCAACGACAGCTTCGTTTGATAAGAAGACCAGCGAGCAAGCAGATGTTGAGGTTACATTGACGTTAAATGGTAATACGTTCACGGGTATTTGGAACGGAGCCGTGGCATTAAATGCCGGAACCGACTACACGGTAGCTGGTAATGTCGTAACGATTCATAAAGTGTATTTGGCCGGTCTGGCTAATGGCCCGTCGACGCTGGTGTTCAAATTCAGTGCGGGAGCAGACCAAAACCTATCTGTGACAGTGACGGATACGACACCGTTGGACAGTGAGATCAGTCCGACGACTGCGGCGTTTGATAAGAAAACCAGCGAGCAAGCAGATGTTGAGGTTACGCTGACGTTAAACGGCAATACGTTTACAGGTATTTGGAACGGAGCTGCGGTTTTAACCGCTGGAAGCGACTATACGGTAGCTGGTAATGTCGTAACGATTGGCAAAGAGTATTTGGCTGGTTTGACCAATGGCTTGGTCACATTGATATTTAAGTTCAGCGCGGGAGCGGATCAGAACCTGTCGGTGACGGTGACGGATACGACGCCGCTCGACAGTGAGATCAGCCCGACGACTGCGGCATTTGACAAGAAGACCAGCGAGCAAGCAGATGTTGAGGTTACGTTGACGTTAAATGGTAATACCTTCACAGGTATTTGGAACGGAGCCGCGGCTTTAACCGCCGGAACTGACTACGTGGTAGCCGGCAACGTCGTAACGATTCATAAAGCATATTTGGCCGGTTTGTCCAACGGCCCGTCGACATTGGTGTTTAAATTCAGTGCGGGAGCAGACCAGAACCTATCGGTGATTGTGACGGATACGACGCCGCTGGACAGTGAGATCAGCCCGACGACGGCTTCGTTTGACAAGAAGACCAGCGAGCAAGCGGACGTTGAAGTTACGCTGACGTTAAATGGCAACACGTTCACAGGTATTTGGAATGGAGCTTCGGCTTTAAACGCTGGAAGCGATTATACGGTAGCCGGTAATGTCATAACGATCGATAAGGCGTATCTGGCTGGTTTGGCCAATGGCCCGTCGACGCTGGTGTTTAAATTCAGCGCGGGAGCAGACCAGAACTTGTCGGTGACGGTGACGGATACGACACCGTTGGACAGTGAGATCAGTCCGACGACGGCTTTGTTTGATAAGAAAACCAGCGAGCAAGCGGATATCGAGGTTACGCTGACGTTAAACGGCAATACGTTCACAGGTATTTGGAACGGAGCCGCGGCTTTAAATGCTGGAACCGACTACACGGTAGCTGGCAACGTTGTGACGATTCATAAGGCGTATTTGGCCGGTCTGGCTAATGGTTCGGCGACGCTCGTATTTAAGTTCAGCGCGGGGGCTGACCAGAACCTGTCTGTGACGGTGACGAATACGACACCGTTGGACAGTGAGATCAGTCCGACGACTGTAGCGTTTGATAAGAAAACCAGTGAGCAAGCGGATGTTGAAGTTACGCTTACATTAAATGGAAATACGTTCACAGGCATTTGGAACGGGGCCGTGGCTTTAACCGCTGGGACTGACTACACGGTAGCCGGAAACATCGTAACGATCGATAAAGCGTATTTGGCCAGTTTGGCTAATGGCCCGACGACGCTGGTGTTTAAATTCAGTGCGGGAGCGGATCAGAACCTGTCGGTGACGGTGACAGATACGACACCACTGGACAGCCAGATCAGCCCAACGACAGCTTCGTTTGATAAGAAGACCAGCGAGCAAGCGGATATCGAAGTTACGCTGACGTTAAACGGTAATACGTTCACGGGTATTTGGAACGGGGCTACGGTTTTAACCGCTGGAAGCGACTATACGGTAGCTGGTAATGTCGTAACGATTGCCAAAGAGTATTTGGCTGGCTTGTCCAATGGTCCGGCCACGCTGGTGTTTGAGTTTAGTGCGGGAGCAGATCAGAACCTGTCAGTTACGGTGACGGATACGACGCCGTTGGACAGTGAGATTAGTCCGACGACTGCGGCGTTTGATAAGAAGACCAGTGAGCAGGCGGATGTTGAAGTTACGCTGACGTTAAACGGTAACACGTTGACGGGTATTTGGAACGGAGCCGCGGCTTTGAATGTTGGAAGTGATTATACAGTAGCCGGTAACATCGTAACGATCGATAAAGCGTATTTGGCTAGTTTGGCTAATGGCCCGTCGACACTGATGTTTAAGTTCAGTGCGGGAGCGGACCAGAACCTGTCGATGACAGTGACGGATACGACGCCGCTCGATAGTGAGATCGGCCCGACGACTGCATCGTTTGATAAGAAGACCAGCGAGCAAGCGGATATCGAAGTTACGCTGACGTTAAATGGCAATATGTTCACAGGTATTTGGAATGGAGCCGCGGCTTTAAATGCTGGCACCGACTATACAATAGCTGGTAATGTCGTGACCATTCATAAAGCGTATTTAGCTAGTTTGGCTGATGGCCTGGCCACGCTGGTGTTCAAATTCAGCGCGGGAGCAGACCAGAATCTGTCGGTTACGGTGACGGATACGACGCCATTGGATAGTGAGATCAGTCCGACGACGGCGGCATTTGACAAGAAAACCAGCGAGCAAGCGGATGTTGAGGTTACACTGACGTTGAACGGCAATACGTTCACAGGTATTTGGAACGGAGCCGTGGCTTTAACCGCCGGAACTGACTACGTGGTAGCCGGCAACGTCGTAACGATTCATAAAGCATATTTGGCCGGTTTGTCCAACGGCCCGTCGACATTGGTGTTTAAATTCAGCGCGGGAGCAGACCAGAACCTATCGGTGATTGTGACGGATACGACGCCGCTGGACAGTGAGATCAGCCCGACGACGGCTTCGTTTGACAAGAAGACCAGCGAGCAAGCGGACGTTGAAGTTACGCTGACGTTGAACGGCAATACGTTCACAGATATTTGGAACGGAGCCATGGCTTTAACCGCTGGGACTGACTACACGGTAGCCGGCAACATCGTAACGATCGATAAAGCATATTTGGCCGGTTTGACCAATGGCCCGGCGACGCTGGTGTTTAAGTTTAGCGCGGGAGCGGACCAGAACCTGTCGATCATGGTGACGGATACGACGCCATTGGACAGTGAGATTAGCCCGACAACTGCGGCATTTGATAAGAAAGCCAGCGAGCAAGCAGATGTTGAAGTTACGCTGACGTTAAACGGCAATACGTTTACGGGCGTTTGGAATGGAGCTTCGGCTTTAAATGCTGGAAGCGACTATACGGTAGTCGGTAATGTTGTGACCATTCATAAAGCGTATTTGGCTAGTTTGGCTGATGGCCCGGCAACGCTGGTGTTTAAGTTTAGCGCGGGAGCGGACCAGAACCTGTCGATCACGGTGATGGATACGACGCCGCTGGACAGCCAGATCAGCCCGACGACTGCGGCGTTTGACAAGAAAACCAGCGAGCAAGTGGATATCGAGGTTACGCTGACGTTAAACGGCAATACGTTCACAGGTATTTGGAACGGAGCCATGGCTTTAACCGCTGGAACTGACTACACGGTAGCCGGCAACATCGTAACGATCGATAAAGCGTATCTGGCTGGTTTGGCCGATGGCCTGGCGACGCTGGTGTTTAAGTTTAGCGCGGGAGCGGACCAGAACCTCTCGGTGACGGTGACAGATACGACGCCGCTGGACAGTGAGATTAGTCCGACGACGGCGGCGTTTGATAAGAAGACCAGCGAGCAAGCGGATGTTGAAGTTACGCTGACGTTAAACGGCAATACGTTTACGGGCGTTTGGAATGGAGCTTCGGCTTTAAATGCTGGAACCGACTATACGGTAGCTGGCAACGTCGTAACGATTCATAAAGCATATTTGGCCAGTTTGTCTAACGGCCCGGCAACGCTGATATTTACATTTAGCGCTGGTTCGGATCAGAACCTGTCGATCACGATGACGGATACCACGCCACTGGACAGTGAGATCAGCCCGACGACTGCGGCATTTGACAAGAAGACCAGCGAGCAAGCAGATGTGGAAGTTACGCTGACGTTAAATGGCAATACGTTCACAGGTATTTGGAACGGAGCCGCGGCTTTAAACGCTGGAAGCGACTATACCGTAGCCGGTAACATCGTAACGATTCATAAAGCATATTTGGTGGGTTTGGCCAATGGTACAGCGATGCTAGTGTTCAAATTCAGCGCGGGAGCAGATCAGAACCTGTCGGTGACAGTGACGGATACGACGCCGCTCGATAGTGAGATCAGCCCGACGACTGCGGCATTTGACAAGAAGACCAGCGAGCAAGCAGATGTGGAAATTACGCTGACGTTAAATGGCAATACGTTCACAGGTATTTGGAACGGAGCCGCGGCTTTAAACGCTGGAAGCGACTATACCGTAGCCGGTAACGTCGTAACGATTCATAAAGCATATTTGGTGGGTTTGGCCAATGGTACAGCGACGCTAGTGTTTAAGTTTAGCGCGGGGGCGGACCAGAACCTGTCGATCACGGTAACGGATACGACGCCATTGGACAGTGAAATTAGTCCGACGACTGCGGCATTTGATAAGAAGACCAGCGAGCAAGCGGATGTTGAAGTTACGCTGACGTTAAACGGCAATACGTTCACAGGTATTTGGAACGGAGCCGCGGTTTTGAATGTTGGAAGCGATTATACGGTAGCTGGTAACGTCGTAACGATTCATAAAGCGTATTTGGCTGGTTTGTCCAATGGCCCGACGACGCTAGTGTTTAAGTTTAGCGCGGGGGCGGACCAGCACCTGTCGATCACGGTGACGGACACGACGTCACTGGACAGCCAGATTAGTCCGACCAAGGTTTCGTTTGACAAGAAGACCAGTATGCAAGCGGATGTCAAGGTTACGCTGACGTTAAATGGCCACACGTTCACGGGTATCTGGAACGGAGCTGCGGCCTTAACCGCCGGAACTGACTATACGGCAGCTGGCAACGTTGTAACGATTCGTAAAACATATTTGGCTGGTTTGGCCAACGGTACGGCAACGCTAGTGTTTACATTCAGCCCCGGGGCTGATCAGAGCTTGGTCATTCACATCAGCAATACAACATCAGCAGCCGCGCCACCAACACCAGTGACGTCAGAGCCGCCTCCATTACTAACCGAACCTATCATTGGTTATGTGGAAAGCGGGAAATCCGTTGTAGTCATTGTCGGTCCAACATCCATTACGCGGACAAGGGAAGCGGATGGCACTGTGAACGACCTGGTAATCTTAACGCCGGAGCGTATGAAAGAAGCGCTTTCCCTTATCATCAGCGCAGGGCAATCGACGGTGCGTGTTGTCCTTCCAGACGTTAGGGATGAAGTGTCTCGTACGGATCTTTTGATTCCCCAAGCAACCACCCAACTCATGAGCGATGCCCATATCGATCTGGAAATTCGCACAGAAAACGTCATCGTTCGAGTCCCGCATACTTCTTTTACCGACCTTCAAGAAGATGTATATTTCCGCTTGATTCCCATCAAGGAAGAACAACAACGTCGGGAGTTAGAAAACCGTGCGCGGGTGGAGCAATCGATCGTGGCCATGGCACAAGGCAGAGAAGTGAATGTGATCGCCCGTCCGATGACGATTGAAACGAATCTGCAAAGCCGGCCTGTTACATTGATTTTGCCGGTGCGCGATGTGACGCTTCCAACGGATGCAACGCAACGGGATTACCTTTTGGCGAGTCTCCCTGTCTACATTGAGCATAGCGACGGAGAGAAACAGGTAGTCAAGCCGCAGGTCGTTGATTACAAACCAGAATTGTTTGGTTTACAGTTTGAAGTGAACAAGTTTAGCACGTTTGCCATCCTCAACATGAAGCAGCATCACACCGCTTATATGCAAGGTTTTGTGGATGGAACCTTCAAACCTGACCAAATGACGACTCGTGCTGAAATGGCCGCTATCTTGGCACGAAACCTGGGCTATCAGGAGACAGCAGCGGTGTCTCCATCTTATCCAGATGTAAAAGCGACACATTGGGCATTTAAGATGATTGAGTTTATCAAAGGTATGGGGATTATGGTAGGCGATGAGGATGGGAATTTCAGGCCGGATGCTCCCCTGACCAGGGGAGAAATGGCCGTCATCGCCGCGAGATATAAGCAATTAACGACTCCAGCCCTTACCCGGTCAAGCTTTACTGATGTAGCAGTAAGCCATTGGGCATCAGCAGCGATTGAGGCGGTGCGACAAGCAGCGATTGTCGAGGGGTATCCAGATGGAACGTACAGGCCTAATGGCAACTTAACAAGAGCAGAGGCGGCGACTATCGTCAACCGATTATTAAATCGCGGTCCACTGCATGGTGTAGCGCAGCCCAACTGGCCAGATGTACCCACGACACATTGGGCCTATTATGAAATTGCAGAAGCATCCCAAGATCACGATTACACCACTCGTCCAGAAGGCGGAGAGCAAATAGCCAATTAACAGGACAAGGGCTGTCACAAGTCACCAAAGGTGATGGAGGTGGTCCTTTTTTCTTACCATTATAAAATAAACGATGGTCACACCTGCGAAAGACAACCGCATAGTCGTTTTTTCGCTGCGTGTCCATGGATGTGTCGGGCCTGGCCTGCAGGACAAGTCCCATATTCAAATAGGACTTCATTGCAATAATTCCCATGGAAACTTTGGCCTTATGTACGGGAAAAAAGCGTAATAAAATAGATTCAAGAAAGCGCTTTCGCGATAATCGAATACGATCACTCAAATTTTTTCTTTGAGGATAAAAGGATTCGAAAGCGGTTTCTCGATCACTTCGCGGTTGGCGCGAAGCCGGGTTGTATCACACAATTTTAAACCAAGAGGTGACAGAATGATGAAAAGCAGATTTTCAAGACTGGTTGTACTTTGCATGGTTTTTGTTCTAAGTATGCCCTTTTTTGCGTTAAGTGCGGCGGCAACCGATTATACGCATGGGGTTGATGTTTCTGGAACGACGGCAACGGTATGGTTTAAGCCCAGCTCGGGGATGTCGTGGGTGGACATTCATTACAACATCAATTCGGGCGCACAGCAAAACGTAAGAACGACTTACAATGCCGCTCAAGCCAGATATGAGCAAAGCATGACCGCCGCGGCAGGCAATGTGATTAATTACAGCTTTACGTATTTCAACGGCTCGGCGGCGGATTCGCCTTGGTACAACTACACGGTAACAAGTCAAGCCAGTGTAGCGACGCCGACCTTCTCGCCAGATCCAGGCACGACGTACACTAGCGCGGTTACGGTGACGATTTCGACAACGACCAGCGGTGCGGATATTTATTACACAACCGACGGAAGTGAGCCAACAACGTCCGCGGCGAAATACACAAGTTCGTTCGCAATTTCGCAGTCCACAACGGTCAAAGCGATCGGTGTCAAAGCGGGCATGACTTCGTCTGCAGTAGCGAGCGCAGCATACACGATATGCAGCAGCAACTGTTCGCCTCCGTCCGATCCGACACTTGATCACGGCGTAGACGTATCGGGAACGACGGCAACGGTGTGGTACAAGCCCAGCTCGGGGATGTCGTGGGTGGACATTCATTACAACATCAATTCGGGCGCGCAGCAGAACGTAAGAACGACTTACAATGCCGCTCAAGCCAGATACGAGCAGGTGACGACTGTTGCGGCAGGCAATGTGATTAACTACAGTTTTACGTATTTCAATGGCTCGGCGGCGGACTCGCCTTGGTACAACTACACGGTTGCGAGTCAAGCTAGCGTAGCGACGCCGACCTTCTCGCCAGACCCAGGCACGACGTACACTAGCGCGGTGACAGTGACAATTTCCACAACGACCAGCGGCGCGGATATTTACTACACGACCGACGGAAGCGCACCAACAACGTCTGCAACGAAATACACCGGTTCGTTTGCGATTTCGCAGTCCACAATGGTCAAAGCGATTGGCGTCAAAGCGGGCATGACTTCGTCTGCGGCAGCCAGCGCAGCCTACACGATTACCAGCAACAGCAAGGTAGCGGCGCCGACCTTCTCGCCAGATCCAGGCACGACGTACACCAGCGCGGTCACGGTGACAATTTCCACAGCAACGGGTGGTGCGGATGTTTACTACACGACCGATGGAAGCACACCAACAACGTCCGCAACGAAATACACCGGTTCGTTTGCGATTTCGCAGTCCGCGACGATCAAAGCGATCGGTGTCAAAGCGGGCATGACTTCGTCTGATGTAGCGAGCGCAGCCTACACAATATCTCTGTCCGATCCGACACTCGATCACGGCGTAGACGTATCGGGAGTAACGGCAACGGTATGGTACAAACCAAGCTCGGGAATGTCGTGGGTGGACATTCATTACAACGTCAATTCGGGCGCACAGCAAAACGTAAGAACGACTTACAATGCCGCTCAAGCCAGATATGAGCAAAGTATGACTGTTGCGGCAGGCAATGTGATTAATTACAGCTTTACGCATTTCAACGGCTCGGCAGCGGACACGCCTTGGTACAGCTACACGGTTGCGAGTCAAGCCAGCGCAGCGCCGCCAAGCTTCTCGCCAGATCCAGGCACGGTGTACAACAGTGCGGTGACGGTGACGATTTCGACAACAACAAGCGGTGCGGATATTTACTACACGACTGACGGAAGCGCGCCAACCACGTCCTCCACGAAATACACAGGTTCGTTCGTGATTTCGCAGTCCACAACGGTCAAAGCGATCGCAGTCAAAGCGGGTATGGACTCGTCTGCGGTAGCGAGCGCGGCCTACACGATTACCAGCAACAACAAGGCAGCGACGCCGACCTTCTCGCCGGACCCAAGCGCGGCGTACAGCAGCCCGCTTACGGTGACGATTTCGACAGCAACGAGTGGCGCGGATATTTACTATACGACCGACGGAAGCGTACCAACAACGTCTTCGGCGAAATACACGGCACCGTTCTCCGTGACATGCGCGGCATCGACGATCAAAGCGATTGCTGTGAAAGCAGGTTTGGGGAACTCCGATCCGGCCAGCGCGGCGTATACGCTGAATAACTGTGGCGATTATACGCAAGGCGTGGACGAGAATGGGACGACAGGAACGATTTGGTTCAGCTCCAATGTAGGCTCGGCATGGGCAGATATTCATTATAAGGTGAATAGCGGCGCGATGTTGAATGGCAGCATGACCTACAACAGCAGTAAAAACAGATATGAACAAACCGTCGCTGGCTTAGTGGCCAATGATGTGATTACGTATTCCTTCACGTACAATAAATCGGTTGGCGGTGTAGATACTTCTACATTCACCTATACAGTCAAAGGAAACGTTAAAAATCCGATGATCAACCCGGCGGGAGGATCGTTCTCATCGCCACAACAGGTGAAGATCACCACAGCAACGAGCGACGCGATCATCTACTATACAGATGATGGAAGTACGCCTACCGCAAACTCGAAGAAATATACGGGACCCTTTGTCGTATCTTCCTCGAAGACAATCAAGGCGATTGCGACGAAAGTCGGCATGTACAATTCAAGCGTAAGCAGTGAAAGCTACAATTTTATCGATAATAAAGTGGAAACGCCGTTATTCAGCCTACCTGGAGGAACATTTGCAACGGCTCAAACGGTCAGCATTTCTACAGGAACAGCCGGCGCAACCATTTACTACACCATGGATGGCAGCACACCGACAGAACAGTCCTTCAGATATACCGGACCATTCACAGTAGCGGCATCGGTGAATGTTAAGGCGATTGCAGTGAAATCTGGAATGACCAGCTCCAATCTTGCCAGCGCGGCATTTATCATCGGATCGAATTGGAATGGCATGATCATCCAGTTGCAAAACGGATCCAATGGCGTTTATCCTGACTCTCAAGTGTATTGGCTCATCATTGGTTATGATCCTACCTCACATCAACTTTGCTATGTTGATACGAATGGCACTTGCAAACAGGCTTCCTTAGGCGATAATACGATCGACATCAAGGGCCGAAAAGCAGCCAATATCTACCATACAATGGCTGAGAAGAACTGGATAAAAATGCCGGATATTGAGTCGGGAAGGATGTATATCAGCTACGGAACTCCGGTTTATATTACTATTAATATGAACGATTTGGGCGCAATGGGATTTGCCGGGCCTGATTTAAACAATCCGACCGACCCGAATCAGGATGTATACTTTGAGTTTTCTGAGTTTACGATTCTCCACGGAGAGTATTGGGGCAATACAACAAGGGTAGACGGTTTTGGCTTCCCGATCACGATGAGATTAACTGGTGAAAACGGATTTGATAAATACCCAGGCGATATTGACAATTATGATAAGACAGTAGGTGATGTAGGAACTCGCGCGGAAATCTTCTCTGCATTCGAGAGCGAGGTTCCAGCCGAATTCAAAACGTTGATTCAAGCGCCTTACCGCATCGTTGCACCAGGAAAAGGCGGATTCGATACCATGTATGGTCTCAATGGGCCATATGAAGGTCCGTACACTCATTACTTCGATCAATATATTGATCAAGTTTGGGATTACTACAGAACTCATGAGTTCAGCTACAACCATCCTTATTTTGGTCAATTGACGGGTAAAGTTCAAGGCGATGTCTTTGTCTTTAATAACAACGGCGAGATTGCTAATGTGTATAAACCAACTACACCGGAAGTGCTCGAAGGCAAAGGCAATTTCGACAAAGGTACGGTTCTTGAGAAAGGTATTGAAGCTCTACTGTGTGCAGCCATCAATCGTCATGTCGCGCTAAATCCAGTGGAACAATGGGGCGATCCGCAATATTACTATCAAACAGGTCCAGCCAACTACTATGCAAAGTTCTGGCATGATCATGGCATTGGCGGATACGCTTACGGTTTCTGCTACGATGACGTGTTTGAATGGAGCAGCTTGCTGCACTATACGAAACCACAAACATTAACGATAACAGTAGGTTGGTAATAAGGTTCGTTTTCTATTCGCATTGTTGAGATGAGAGTCCAACCGGGGTCGTCTTCCGAATTTGCATCGCGGAGGAGGCCCCGATTGTATTTATTGACAAGGAGAAGTGGCATATACGCTCCAAGCCAGAACCCGCAAGGGTTTATTTTTTGTGTTGACTTAAGTGTATTAAGTGTTATAATACACTTAAGTCGAAAATAACAGATGATCAGGAGGAACGCCAATGGACGATCAACGGGTTGGCGCCTTGCGATTCCAGATTGATTTCAGTCAACCATTATATGAGCAAATCCTCGATCAGGTACGAAGCGCGATTGCGAAGGGGGAGATTGGCTTGGGCGACAAAATGCCTTCCGTCAGAGAGTTGGCACAGGAGCTGCGAATGAATCCGAACACGGTGATGCGCGCCTATCAGGAGCTGGAGCGTGACGGGCTGACCGAAAAGCGCCGTGGGCAAGGAACGTACGTCACCTCGTCGTTGGAGCGCGTGCAATCATTTCGCACCGATCTGGCTACTCAATATATCGATGCGTTTCTGGCGCAGATGGAGAGCTTGGGCATGAGCTGGCATGATATTCAAACGTATATAGACCGCCGAAAAACCGGTATGGAAGGAGGGCGCGAGGCATGATAACGCCGCTGTTGACCTGTAAGCAAGTGACCAAGCGTTATGGCAAAAAAAGCGCGCTCGACGATTTCACCGTCGACATCCCGGCCGGCCGCATCGTTGGCGTGCTGGGGCCTAACGGCTGCGGCAAATCGACCTTGTTCCGGGCGATGACCGGACTGGTCCAGCCCGACTCCGGCGAGCTGCGCGTGTTCGGTCAAACGCCAAGCTGGCGCCTCAACGGCGATATCGCCTACTTGCCGGACCGGGCGCGCTGGTATCCGAGCCATACGGTGCAGATGGCGTTCGAATGGGGCGCATCGCTGCTGCCCGGCTTCGATCTGAGTGCTGCGGAGCGGCTGGCCGAATTCATGGACATCGACCCCGAGATGAGGGTCGGCGGCATGAGCCGCGGCCAAGAGGCGCGCGTGTTGCTGATTCTTTGCCTGGCGCGCACGGTCCCGCTGATCGTGCTTGACGAGCCGTTTGCCGGTATCGATGTGATCTCGCGTGAGGCGATCGTGTCGGGCATGATCGATTTTCTGGCAGAACGCGAGCAATCGATTCTGATCAGCACGCATGATATTCAGGAGGTGGAAGGGTTGTTCGACTTTGCCGTGATGATGAACCAGGGGCGCGCCCTCTGGTCCGGCGAGATGGATGACCTGCGGGCTCAATACGGCTCGCTGCATGATGTGTTTCGCACCTTGTACCGAAAGGAGTGGTCGCGATGAGTACGACGTCGGTGTTCTGGTCGTTGGTTCGCCACGAGCTGTCGTCTACCGGCAATCGGCGCAAGAGCAACAGGACGGTAGCTCGCGAGTGGTGGATGATTTATATGCTGGTGGCAGCTGCGGCCGGACTGGCGGCAATGCTGTATTTTGCCCTGAATCATCAACTGCATTTGCCCTATATATGGTATGCAACCTTGGGAGCGCCATACATGATGGTTATGTTCGGGGTGAACGGCATCAAGCGGGAATGGGACAATGAGACGCAGGGCTGGTGGCTGACGCTGCCCTATCCGCGAAGTTGGTTGGTGACAGCCAAATGGCTGGCCGGCATCATCCGCGCGCTGAAGGTCATGGGCGCCGTCTTTGTGGCAGGCACGGCTTTTGCCATGCTGATCGGCTTCACCATCAGCGGTTATTCGCTGGCGGATGTGGAGAGTTTTGTCGTCGTTGGTCTGAATTGGCTGCTGCCGTTGGCTGGCTTCAGCCCCTTGCTGATGGCGATGGGCATGCTGCTGGCGGCGACGCCGTATACGCGCTTGCGCCCGCTCTCCCCGCTGCTCTGGTTTGTTTTTATGAGCGTATGCAGCTTGTTTTATCAAAATTTCGAAGGCTTCGGCTTTAGGGGCATTGTCGATCAGGCGGCCAGCACTGCACCGGGGCTGCTGCCCTATCCGTGGGAAATACTGGCCATCATCGCTGCCGGTTGGGCCATTGCCGGGGCATTCATCGGCCTGATCGTCCATCTGCTCCATAAAAAACTTTCCTTCTAAACGATCTTAAGGAGGCATTCCCATGAACGGAACTACGGTAATCAAGCAGCCAGCGGCAACCTCTGCCGCCGCACCGCTGCTGGAGGTAAGCGCGCTGCGCAAAGCGTACGGCAAAAAACAGGCGTTGGACAACGTCACCTTCTCGCTGCGCGAGGGGACCTGCTTCGGCTTTCTCGGCCCGAACGGCGCAGGCAAATCGACGACGATGAAAATCCTGACGGGGATCGTTAAAGCGGACAGCGGCTTCGTCAAGCTGTTGGGCCGCGACATCACGAACGATACGGACGCCGTATCCCGGCATATCGGCTACGTGCCGCAGGAAATTACTTTGTACGAGAAGCTGAGCGCTTACGACAATCTGGAGTTTTTCGGCCAGGCCTATGGCGTGCGCGGCAGCGAATTGAAGCAGCGCATCCGCGAGGTGCTGACGCGCACCGGCCTCTTGGACCGGGCGAAAGACGAGGTGCAGACGTTCTCCGGCGGGATGAAGCGGCGAATCAACATCGCTGCGGCGCTGCTGCACCGGCCGAAGCTGCTGATCCTCGACGAGCCGACGGTCGGCATCGATCCGCAGTCGCGCAATCACATTTTCGAAATGATCCGTGAACTGAACCAACAAGGCGTGACGATCATTTATTCGACGCATTATATGGAAGAAGTCGAAGCGCTGTGCGACATTGTAGCGATTATGGACCAAGGCGCGGTGAAGGCGCTTGGCCCGCTCGGTGATTTGCTGGAGCAGTACGGACGCAAGGAGGTTTACGTGGAAGCGGCCGGCTTGACGGAAGCGCCGGTGTGCGCCGGCGTCAGCGCAGCGCGCAAAGCGGGGGCCGGCTGGGTGCTGGAAACGGAGCGGCCGGAGGCTGTGATGCAGACGATGCTCAGTACGGCGGCGACGCAGAAGTGGCACGTCAAGCAACTGGAACTGGTGCGGCCGTCGCTCGAAAGCGTGTTTCTGAGCGTGACTGGCACAGCGCTGCGCGACTAATAAAACGGAGCATAAGAGGGGAGAATTACGATGAAAGCGATTATCAGCAAAGAGCTGAAGCTTATCCGCAAAGACAAACGCAGCTTTTTTTTCCTGCTGCTGATGCCGATCCTGTTTATCGTCATGTTCGGCTCGGTGTTTGGCGGCGGCGGGGATACGGCGGACATTACGCTGCACGTGATCGACCAGGACCGGACGCCAGCTTCGCAGGACTTCCTCAAACAGCTTGGCGGTGTGATGGACGTTAAGGCGGAAGCGGCAGACGCCCTGAACGATCAGCTCGAAAAAATCAAGCAAGGCCAATATTCCGTCGTGCTTGTTGTCGCCAGCGGCTTCGAGACGGCAATCAAGCAAGGCCAGGCGGCCGATGTCAAGCTGTATCAGGACCCGGCCTCCCAAACCGCCGTGGCGCCGATCAAGGCGATTCTGGCCGGCATCTCCGGCCAATACCGCGAGCAGAAGCTGGCCGGCGCGCTGGAAGCCAAGGGCGAATCCAAGGAAGCGGCTGCTGCGCTGCTGGCGTCGCCGCTGCGTATTGAAGACGTGCCGACGTCGTCCGACCATTTTGATTACATCGATCAGGTCGTGCCCGGCATGACGGTGATGTTCGTCTTTTTCATTATCATTACGATGACCCGGCGCTTTTTTGACGAAAAGAAAACCGGCCTGCTGTCGCGGATTCGCAGTACGACGATCAAGCCGCTGACGTATTTGCTTGGCATGTGGCTGCCGTTCATCCTGACCGTCATCGCGCAATGCGTGATCTTATTCGCCTTCGGCCGCCTCGTCTACGGCTTGCAGCTTGGCGACGTGGCTGCGCTGGGCCTGATCGTGCTGGCGCTCAGCATCGCCGGAACGGGCATCGGTCTGGGTTTGTCGTTCATCGTGCCGGGCGAAAGCGCGAGCATGGTTGTGACGCAGCTTATCTCGATGGGCGGGGCGATGGTCGGCGGCTTGTGGGTGCCTTCGTACCTGCTGCCAAAGATCGTGCAATCGATCGGCCATTTCACGCCGCAGTATTGGGCGCAGCATTCGCTGCAAAACGTCGTTGCCCACGGGGCCCATATCGGCGACGTTCTCCCCGGAGTCGGCGTGCTGCTTGTCTTTGGCCTGATTGGCCTGATCGTCGCGCTGGTGCGGCTGCCGGCCTTCCTCCGCTCGGCGGCCAACTAGGCCCCGGCAGGAGCAAACCCCCCTAGCGCATTCAGCGCACCTATAGCAAAGGGGCTGTCCAGAAAGTCAGTAAAAACTGACTGCCGGAGGCCCCGCTTTTGTGGAATGTTAAAAAAGTGCACAAAAAAATCATCTTTTCTTGTAAAATGGAAGTTACCACACACCCATTTAGGAAA
>Ga0206102_1000154_pt1 | contig 25047 bp, 15 predicted proteins | sample 1B1Ametagenome_FD_148645 | JGI IMG/M metagenome (GOLD analysis project Ga0206102, IMG submission 148645) | Enriched microbial communities from leaf-cutter ant dump, University of Wisconsin, Madison, United States - 1B1A | ecosystem: Environmental > Terrestrial > Nest > Insects nest > Nest dump... | reverse complement strand
TAAGTCCCAGTTAACGGCGGCTGTAACCCTGACAGTCCGAAGGTAGCGAAATTCCTTGGCGGGTAATTACCGTCCTGCATGAATGGTGTAACGACTGCCCCACTGTCTCGAGATAGATGTGTTGTGAGATGTCGAATTAATTTTTTGAACGGACGCAACTCGAGATAGATGTTGCGTTAAGTGTTGCATGGCTGTCGTCAGTTCGTGTTGTGAGATGTCGAATTAATTTTTTGAACGGACGCAACTCGAGATAGATGTTGCGTTAAGTGTTGCATGGCTGTCGTCAGTTCGTGTTGTGAGATGTCGAATTAATTTTTTGAACGGACGCAACTCGAGATAGACGCAACTCGAGATAGATTAATTTTTTGAACGGACGCAACTCGAGATAGACATGTGGGGTTGTCTATCTCATAAACTGGTTTGCGTCTTTTACATTTTAGTACCAGACCTAAATCTCGTGCCCACACACAACGGTAATCAACACCAGGAGTATCAAGAGGTCCAGACCCTTTTACGATTTTAAATATCAATTAAATTAAACGCAAAAATTACAGCTATACTTTCTCAAATTTAATTGTTTATTTTAATTTTATCCATACTATAAAAGTCGGAATTTAGAATAGCAGAGTAATAAATCACTATTATCCAATATAATTTAATGTTTACTAAAACAGATACTACAAGTAAAACACTACGTATTTTATTTAGACTAAATAGCTTTATAATTGAAAAGATTGTAGCAAATACTTAGTATAACGTATACATTTGGTTACATATTTAACTTGTATTATCGTTTTTTAGACTTTTTAGGGGGGTAAAAAAACGGTTTACGAGTCAAACAAAACTCACCTAGCTTATGCCCTAACATAAAAGGATAAACTTGACGCTTAACATACTGAATACCTTGGTGCACCCATAAATCCGTATTTCTAAAAAATTTAGGTAAACAAAAATTTTTTGTTTTAAACTTTAAAAAACGTTTACGCCAGTATTGTGAAGGTTTACCTGTTTTTCTAACAACTACGTATGAATAGATTAATGCCATTTTTACTAAACGTGGGGAAAAATATGAAAACTTTCAACGCGATCTATGAATATTATTAATACACCCCCAGAAAGAATCGAACTTTCTTCTTCGGTGTGAAAAACCGAAATAATAACCAATATACTATGGGGGTTAAACTATTAAATTACGCGAAAAAATAAATGACCACCGACTTTTTGTACCGCCGCATCTTTTGCGGAAATAACACCTTTTGGTGTTGTTAAGTATATAAAGCCCCCCGAATCTTTCGCAGCCAATCGATTTATATGTTTTAATTTCAATGTATATTTACGTGTTGGGGTTAAATAAGTAAAAATTTGTCATGTACGTGCAGAATCTCGTATACACGTATAGTAAGATTTTTTATCTGTACTTACGCGTTCAATAAAACCGGCTATAACGCCTATCTGCACTAATAATAATAAAACACGAAAGCTTTTTGAAGATTTTCTAATACGTATAGTTTGTCACTTGTGTTTATGTGCCATTCTAATTAGATTTAATGTGTTTACATAAGTTAACAATATTATTTCAATAAAAACACAACAGTATTTGTAATTAACACTTTTTATATTGTACCTCCACCTTTTACAAAGTTTTCAATTCAATATAAAATAAACTAACTAGTATAGTTATGTGTTATTTAAAAAATAAATCCTTTGGCTTCAATACATTAGCCAATAGTAACGTAGCTTAAAAACCTAGAATTACCACTCTAATTCCAAAACAATAGGTTACTTCTTCCCGGTCCTCTCGTACTAAGGTAAAACAGGATTTTTTTTTAACTTTGCTACAACAGATAGGAACCAAACTGTCTCACGACGTTTTAAACTCAGCTCACGTACCGCTTTAATCGGCGAACAGCCGAACCCTTGGCAGATTGTGCGCCACCAGGTTGCGATGAGCCAACATCGAGGTGGTAACCCCACCTGTCGATAAGAACTCTAGAGGTGGATCACTCTGTTATCCCTAGCGTATTTTTTATTCGATGATCGATAACATTCCCATACAACATTATCGGGTCAATATAATAGACTTACGTCCATGGCATATATGTGTGTACACCATTCAGGCTTTAAACATTTATTTTAATAACGGACAAACTTACAGTTTGTTGATTAAAACCATATAGACATCTTCGTTACTCTTTAGAAGACTACCGCCCCAGTTAAACTACCAAGCACCCATCGCTATACTTAATTATATATATAGTATGATATTTGTATCCTTTCCCAAGGTAGTTTTCCATTGGTGATTGAATCTACTACGTCACTAGTTTGGGGTTGGATAAAAAAACTGGATACGTGCAGTAAAAATGCATAGGGTCTTTCCGTCTAATTGTAGCGAGTTGCATCTTCACAACCAATTCAATTTCACAGGGTAAAAGGTCGAGACAGTGGGGCAGTCGTTACACCATTCATGCAGGACGGTAATTACCCGCCAAGGAATTTCGCTACCTTCGGACTGTCAGGGTTACAGCCGCCGTTAACTGGGACTTATATTATAAACGTATAATTTATTAAATTTCATCTTGCAGCACCGGGCAGGTGTCAGATTTTATACGGCATAATTAAATTTCGCAAAATCTTATGTTTTTATTAAACAGTCGCTACCCCCTGTTATTATTCGCTATAAAGCACTCCTTCTCCCTAAGTTACAGAGTCAATTTGCCGAGTTCCTTAACCTTTTTTATCCCTTTTGCCTTCATATACTCTACTCGTCTACATGTGTTTGAGTTGGTACAGTTTTTTTATTGATTTTTTCCAGCCCGCCAAACCTCTATGATTAGAAAGTTATAACTAATCTGAAGTGTTTAACAACAATAAAGGAATAAACGGTTTTTATCAATAACCCCATTTTCTATTTCTGCTATCGCATTAGAATAAAAGACTGTATTACGACTTGTAATATTATATAGCAAGCCAACCCGTAGACATAAGGCATTAATGTTTCACACATTAAATCTGTTACTTATACCAAGATATACAATACTGATTTCTCCAGTCATTTTTACAAATTACCTTCGACAAAATACAGCACGTTCTGCTACCAAGCATACGCTTCCGTAGTTTCAGCGTATAGTTTAATTCCACAAATTGATAACCTGTAGCTGCATAACTATTTAATCACAATAATTGAATATGTAGTGAGCTTTTACGCTTTCATTATAGGATGGCTGCTTCCAAGCCTACCTCCTACATAAAACAGTACATGGTTTTCTCTTTAACTATACTTTGGAGCTTTAACCGACGGTTTGGGCTGTTTCCCTTTTGACTACGAACCTTTTCGCTCGCAGTCTGTGTAGTATTTAAATGTAATGCGTATTTTACGTTTTTTAGTTAATAACCGACACAGCAAACCAACCAAAATCACGCTACCCCGCATCCATAACAACACCACCTCTACTTAAATAGATTTCGCAGAAAACCAGCTATCACCACGTTTGATAAGCCTTTCACCCCTAACTACAATTCCAATCAAAATTTTGCAACATTTACGACTTCGATCCTTGAAAAACTAGCTTCGCAACCTGATCGTAGTTAGATCACGTGGTTTCGGGTCTTATACTGATGACTAAAAATTTTTTCAATACGCTATTATGCTCGCCACCAATATAAACTCCTTGGTCCATTATACAAAAGGTACGCTAGCACAATGAGCGCTAACTGCTTTTTGCGTTAAATTTCGGATTTTAAGATTTTTATAAAAACTTTTTCACCTTTCTCTCGCGATACTATTCTCTATCAAATCCAACTGTATATAGCCTTGAAGATGGTACTTCCATTTTCAACTAATAAATTAGTTTACTAAAAATTCACAAAAATGACGACTAAGCATACGTGGTTATCACACGCTATGACAGGATTTTCCAAACCCTTCTACTTTTCTTATACTCACGGCTACTTTTAGTTCGCTCACCGCTACTTAAAATCTCAGTTGATTTTTATTCGTAGTTACTAAATTGTTTTAATTCACTACATTGCTTATGCATTAGCTTTCCCAAATATGGACTCTAAAATTAATTTCGAGCTAATTTTCGTAAAACCTTTACGCATACTGTCGGATTATAGGCGTCCGTCTAACGCTACCTAAAACAAATACTGTTACTTAACAGTATAAGTACGAAACTTAACTTACATTCCATAGGAAATACAAATATAATTGGGTAAATCCCATACCGTTTCGTGTAATCATAAGTTTGTAAAAAAAAAAAAATTAGAAACCTTTCAACAATAAAACTCTGATCATCAAAGTACACTGTTACAATAGTTTGAATAAAAATCAAATATAAAAGTTATAAAAACTCACTTTAAATGCTCTACAAAATAGTTTACTTCAAAATTACAAAACGTATTTGTCACTGTATTTATTAATCTACAACTATTAGTGTAGATGAACAACAACACCTCAAGATACTGCTGACTAACCTCATAAGATAGGAATGTTATATACATCTCGTCTAAAGCTGACCAGTTCATTATTGGTAGTTCAATATAATCATACAACAGAATTAACAAAAATCGTGGGAGTTCTCAACCACCAAAAATTAATGAGCTCAATAACAACGAAAAAAAAAATAAATGTAAATATTCCCCGAGGTAATAAACCCCAAATAAAAAACCACCATACTCCGTAGTGTAACCAGCTACAAGTTCTGACTCTGCCTCTGATAAATCAAACGGTGTACGATTAACTTCCAACAAAAACGTAATCGCAATTAAACCGATCGATACAACAAGTGGAATACCTAATCAGTAAATTTCTTGTAACGTAACATAAGTTAAAATCGAAAAGCTCTCACCTAAAATAATTAAATTTAAAAAAAAAAGACCTAAGAATAGTTCTAAATTTAACATACCTAGCCCTGCACGGATAGAAGCCAACAATGAATATTTATTACGACTAAAAAACCCAGTTAAAATTATACAAAATGTAAACAATGCTGAAAAAAGTGAAGAATAGATTAAATTATATTCGACTTCAAAAATCGCTATACTAGGTCCTCAGACCGCATTTAATCAAAAAGAATAACACACAGTTAATGTTAACGCCGGGATGCATATAAATCAAAATTTATTTGCTTCGTCAGGTATTAAAGCCCCTTTTATGAAAAGTTTTAAGGCATCTGCAATATATTGTAACCGACCACGATACCCCACAAAATCCGGTCCAATACGTCGTTGCATTAAACTTAAAATTTTACGCTCAACTAACGTTAAACACGCAATTATTAATGTTAATATCAATAATAAAACAACGTTCACAACCATAGTATAAATTAATATCAAGTTAATTAAAATTGCCGCTATTATTTCCGATTTATAAAGCGTTTGATTGTGTTTAACAACGCAATATATGAGGAACGTTTAAATAGCGGAGTTCAGACACGTCTATACAATAGCATAAATATTACTCGAGTATATCGATAACCTTTTTGTAAGGTTATATTTGTCTTAATAGCAGTGGTAACATTAAACATAACGGTGTAAATAACGTTTTTTAATTTTGTGATAAACAATTCAACTAGTACACTAAGAAACCGACCAAGAGGTTTAATCCGAGTTAAATAAATACGATTGGCTCATAAACCATTTGAATTTTTTAAAAATTTTGATAATTTTTTTTTTTTTTTTGCACGCTTATATCTACGTGCGTACATTCACATAACGATAGGAACATGCTTGCAACCAGTGGGGCACTTACCATGGTGGAAGGAGGCGCTAATTTCTCGAATGATCTCTCATGTTTTTTCATCAAAATCTCATGTATATAGGGACGGATAGATCGAGCTTTCTGTAGTGTCCTCCTCCAAACACGTAGCAAAAAGGTCGTATAGTATTGATCAATTATTTACGTTAAACGTTTCCGCGAATCAATGACGATCAAAATCAAAAAAGATCGAAATATCACCCACCCGGGGCGTGCCTACCCCAATTTACGCTACATAAAGTCTAAACTCTATAGCAGCAAACAAAAAATAAAAAAAATACTCGTTAAATAAAATGATAAAACCAATAACTGAAAAAAAAACCAAAAATAATTTAATTTTCCAATATTTAATAAAGCTGCTATATTATTCGTTACAAAAAAAAAAAAAATTTTTGTTCACTGCTCAATCATAAATTTTTCACCCATGAATTGGGCGGAGTATACAAATACATTTCTTACAAAATATTCTGCACCTCTTTTATATAAATAATCAATATAAAACCCAGATTGCGCGCTAGTATGGAACGTGTATGTATATCAAATCGCAAAAAGCACAGTAAAAATACTTAAATAAAGTTCGGAATAATAAACCCTCATGAAAATAATCCTACATAACAAATTATTAACGTATATAATTCTTTAGAGGATAAATCCATAACCATAAACTTATTTGGTATTAGAGTCATTCCAAAAACTACATTAAACCACACCTTACTAAAGCCAATCAATCCAAAAAAATTTGCTATAAATAGCACGAAAATCGCACTCAATGGGGTAACATCGACGAGACCCGCAAACAGATAAATCTCACTAATAAATTTTAACGTTCCAGGCAATCCACTATAAAAAATACAACTTAACAGTACCATAATTCCAAGCGTAGGTGTTAAGTGTAAAATCCCATTTATTTCAGTAATATTACGTGTGTAAAAACGACGTGATATTGTGTCTACCAAAAAAAAAAAAATAGATGAAAGAAATGCGTGAGTAACACAAAATATAAATCCACCTATGATAGCTGTTGTATCTCCAAAACATAGTGTTAAGTATACTAAACCCATTTCTTGAATGGTTGCATAAGCCACAAGCTTCTTCAAATCAGTTTGACCTCACATTTTCATTGATGCGTCTACTACACCTAAAAGACAAATAGTTGAGAATATTATATTATTGTGAAAAAACCCCAAAACTATACTAAACTTGTAAAACCCAAACAACGCAGTTTTAACTAAAAATCCACTTAAAAAGATTGAAAATCCAGTGGGAGCATCGACGTGAGTTTTTGTAATTCAATAATGAAAAGGTCATACCGGTATTTTGATTCCAAATCCAAAGAATAAAAGGTATTGTAAGATAAGCAACTCTTGCTCAGTAAACTTAAAAGTCGCAAGGTTTATAAATTCATATGTATTTGTTAAAACAATACAAAAAATAATTGCTAAAAAAACTAAAAACGATCCAATTTGCGTTCACATTACAAAATAAATTGAAGATTGTATTGCAGTTTTCGCCGGGCTTATACGATAAACGAAAAAAAATGACGGAATCAAAAGGAATTCATAAAATAAAAAAAATAATACATAATTATTCGTAAATGAAAACAAAAAAATAACAAAAACTAACAAATTACAAAGTACTAAAAATATTAGTTTCGTACCGTACAAACGTGTATCTAAAGATAGTAATGAAATGAATGCTACAAATATAGACAACATATAAAATATTATGTTATATATGTCTAAATCAAAACTCCACCATAAAATTTGCAATCTTGGCGCAATATACATATATTTTATGCCGGTAGTTAAAAGTTCTAATACACATTGTTTATGTAAAAATAAAATATAATAAAACAAAATACCCATTAATAAAATGTTAATGATAAGATTACTTATCAGTATATTTTTAGTAACAGCTATAAAACTTTTTTCTTTAATTGCGGTAATATTATGTACATAACGATTTAAACTAAAAATTACCACACATCCGACAACAATACAAAAATTAAACATAAAAAGAAGTTTAAAAAAAAAGAAAGTACAACATGCAAGACTATAGTTGTTGGTTATCATAATCGCTACATAACATGTAATATTAAAGTACATACTATATAAAATATAATACAGAAATAAAAACTAACAAAAATATATTAATATTTCGATAAAGTATGTAAAAATCAAAATGTAAATTTAGCGTTTTTACGAACTTACTTGATAATTTTTCAATTGTATTTAATCAAAGCATGATTGCCGATCTTTGTTGCGCATAAAGAATATGTATATGAGTAAATGATCATAAATTTATTTTGATCCGTGCACTATTCATATATATATAATTTCTATAATGATTTAATAGGTATTTAAACAATTATATAAACCCGACGACTAAACATTTTTATAAAATACCGGGAAATTTGTATATTAATTTTTTCCGACGAATTTTTCTATCTGCAGGATCCGTAAAGTCTCGACTACGCATTACCATTTTTCGTTTTATTAAAACTACGCTATTCTCATAATAATTAAAAAATGAACCGTCTAATTTTAGCGTTCTAAATACTGAGCGTGCAACTAAAGCGCGTGACTTTGATTTTTTTTTTAATTTTATATCTGGTTTTACTTTACGCAATGATACTTTAACAAACTCCCCTACACCTGAAATACGTTTACCACCTCCACGATACGTGTGAAATACATTACATTTAAGTGCGCCTGATTTATCGATTGGGTATACAACTGTTGTTTTTTGAATCATTATTATTTATTAACGATCATAACCATCACAAACATCTCGATGATCAGAGCGACCACTTGATCGAATATCAGCGTGGTTTAACATATGTGATGCATATTCTTCGTCCGCTAATCGTTCAGCAATAATTTGTTCTCGTGAACGTGTTCGAGTTACCTTTGGTGCCTCGTCCAACATCTCAACTGTTTCGTATAAGTTTTGTTTCTCTCGATCAGTTTTATCTTTAATTTTTTCGTATATATCGTGTCTAATTTTGAGCCGTAAAGTATCCAAACGAGTTGATGGTTTAAGGCATTTTTCAAGATCAAAAAGCGTTTCTTCATTTATATCTGAATCAGATAATCCCGAACTTGGGTGGCTATCTGTATCTTCAAACAAATCACCACGCATTCGGTCTAAACCATCGTAAAGCTCATCAAAATAATCACGGCCATTAGTTAAAAGTCATAAATTATCGAAAAACCTGTAATCATTCATAAAATTATAATTTAATAAATCGTCCTCATCCAAAGTATCTTTCGGTGCTATTTTACGTAACAATAATAGTATATCACGTTTACGTGCGACTCGGTTTAATTCATGATTACTAGGGATACGTGGTAGTTTTTTTTTTTTTTTTGCAGCGGCTTTATATGTCGCAACAAAATCCGTTATAAATTCCTCTTGAGTTTTATTTATACCTTCTCTTTCTAAAGTACCATACATATTATCAGCAATTTTTTTTGCTTCTTTTCACCAATTATTTAACTTATACGTGCGTCCAAATAATGAACCTTCTGATGGTGTTTGTACGTTACCTGACATAAACATCACTATATTTTCATTAATTTTACGATTTTGGTGTAGTGCTGTAAAATATGTTGTTGGGAAGGTGCTAAATAAGGGGCCGGGGTAGGCTCGAAAATCAAGTTTATTTACAGTACCGCGTGATGTTTTTTCTAAAACAGTCTTGTCTAACTGGATCGAATCAGTAATATCTAATACTCGATTTAATCAAAATAAATCGCGCGCAAGTAACATATCATCACCGAACATAAAATGATCAAAAAGCGCCTCATAGCTAACCGCACATGTTATTGTCGAACCCTCTATCACGTTCGTGTACACGTATGGCTCAAGAAGATAGGGTCGTATTTTTAATTTAAAATAAAATTTATTCACATCCGATGTTGTGTATTCTGATGTTTGTTTGAGGATAGATTGTCCATCTGCAATCTTGCATAAATCATCAACAAGATCAGATGTTGTATACAAATTTATACCAACCGGTTGTCGTAACACTGGGGCAGAACTCAAACCGACTGAAAGTAAACTATTGATCGAATCATCATCCTCAGGTATACTACCGCGTCTATTACAAAATTCTGCTAAAAATGCTATTTCTTGTTTATCGCTAAGGGAAAACTCAAAAATTTTTTTTGTATCTATTTTTTCTTCAAGATCTGATTCATCACTCGGGATTATCGGATCGTTATTCAACGGAGCACCCATATTTATGTTATTCGGTTTGTTTTTATTTTCTTCATTAGGATAAAATCGAATTATCCCATCAACATATTTAAATTTTCCTTTTTTTGCAGGTTTTTTATACTCTTTTTCATTAACATCTTTTTTAGAAAACGTGCGCGTACTCGAGGCGGTTGCACCTTGTGTATTTAAATTCTGTTTTCGTAAAAAAATAAATGTATAACATGTTTTTGCTAAATTAAACAATTCTAAAAAGACATTCATTGTTGGCATTCGAAATTTTATAAAATAAGAACTCAAGGCAACGCAAATAATGCTGGCTACTAATAGTAGTAACCCAATAATTACGAGTAAGATACTGTGTGTTATATATAGTGTAATGAAAACACCTGTTAAATCATTACTAACTAAATTAGATAACGCTTCGTAATAATCTTCAAAATGGAACGACGTAATGGAAAACGGTTGGTACCCGTCAACACTCAAATTTAAATATGTACTTTTATAAGCAGAAAGTAATAAAATGATCGCTGCCGGAACTAATTTTCAGTAAAACGATTTTGTCGTAAGTTTAGTATTCGGAACTAGGTGAATAACTAAAAAAAATAACATCAAAATAACTACCGACTCAATAAGTAGTAAAATTCCAGCAAAAATATCTAAGTCCAGTGACACTAGAGTACACGCGATAACAAAAACTGATAGTATAGTATATAATATCATATAATATGCGTTCTCAGTTGCGTGTAATGCAATAAGAGGTAAAATAATAATCAACCCAAGTAAAGTATTAAAGCTCAGTACAGAAACTCAAGGCCATCACGCAAATAGACATATCATAGACGTCGTTCAGAAATAAATAAACATATTAACAAATGGTTCTACATACGCATAGATGTCTAACATAACTATCGTTAGTGAGGCGAAAAAATCCACTAAAGATAAGGACAAATCGTCTATATCCTTAGACAAACCCCCTTCGATGTAATAATCAATTCGATCGTAATAAAGCATCAATCGTTCAAAAACATGTTTATTATTAGGATCAGTTTTTCTAAAAATATAGGTTAAAAATACAATACGTCTAAGTCATTTACGTCAAAATTTTTGTCGTTTAGTTTTTATTTGTGGTTTTACCATCATAACGAACTCCCGGAAAAGATTTCTAAAAATAGGATATAATTTTCGTGCAAATTCTGGTGAATTGTCATAAATAATACGCGCCGCTTTATGACGACGTTTTTCGGGACGAAACATTTCAATTTTTATACGTAATCATATTGCATCGATTACTATTCATTTATATTCATATCACTTTTCTTTGAATCATTCTTTTCATCCGGTCAAATAGAATTAATGAATTGAAATTATTTTAATTGACAAAAAAAATCATTTTAACTTATAAAGAATGATCGACAACAATAATACCCACAAATATTAAAAAATCTACTCGCATATATCTATATTAAATTAATCTATTTTTTATTTACAATTACGTAAATAAAAAAAATTTTATTAGTACGTAAAGAACATATGCTTGCATAACGTACCATAAAATTCAACAAAAAAACCATCAAAGCAGTGTTTTTGTTGTTGGTGGTCCAGGTCTTCTTTTTGGTTTTTTTGCCCTTTTTGCTTTACGTTTTTCATATGCGTCATCGTCTCACTTTTTTATTTGGGCTTTTCATGCTTCTCGAACTTCTTTTTCTATTTTTCCTTGCTTTCATCAAAGCAGACGTAAATATATTCTATAACACTTAGCATAACAGTATATAGTAAATCAAATTACAAAAAATACAACAAGCTTGACAAATACTTCATACTCAAAATGTTTCAATCCAATGTAGTAGGTTAACCAAATAAAACGACGAACAACAAACCTAACAATTTTTGGGACAAACTTTGGTAAAAATGGAAATAAAATTGTACTTAAAAGCATCATAAATGGTATTCAATTAATTCCTAAAAATCGATAATTTCCAGGCCCCATAGGTATATACGATTTGACAAACGCAATAACCATACGACCTTGCGAGTAAAATCAAAATTTGAATTCAGCCATTAATAAGCCGTAAAGAAATGCAAAAACAAGCAACGACGATCACTGTATAGTTGGTCAAAAATTTCGTTTTATAAAACTTTTTAAGTTAATTCATCGGACTTTCATAGACGTAGCTTTTTTTTTTTGTTTTTTCAAGTAGAACATATGAATAGAAATAATATAAGAATCTATTTATATAATTTTTATTAAATCGTAAATATGTATATCATTTTAGCTTTTTTTTCACATAGTATTGTTATTTAGAGTATACCAATTAAAATAAACTAGAATTTATTTTTGATCACAAACTAAAATATAAATAGTAATAAATTAAAAAATAATCAAAGTAAATTACTAATAAAATAAATTGAACACCAGCGTATGTATTTGTAGTATTTTATTTTCATAACCCTAACCGCGATACAATATGTTTTACAAAGATGTATAAATTCTACCAAGCAATCCACTTGAGACGGGTTGGACTCGAACCAACGACGGATAAACCACTTGTTTTACAGACAAGCGCCTTAACCACTCGGCCACCGCCTCTGCCCACAGTAAGACTTGAACTTACACTCATAATATGAACGAGATTTTAAGTCCCGCGCGTCTACCAATTCCGCCATGCGGGCATTCTTTTAAGTTTTTTATTTTTTATGTGAAAAAATTATATATTAGAGTATTATTTAAAGTTTTTATATTTTGCACGTTTAGCGTCTAAATATTTTTCCATTTCATCAACCACAAACATCGTATACAAAAATAAAAATAATCAAAATACCATAGCAAAAAATGCTGAAAACTGCGCAATTACAACAAAGAATGTATGTAATAGCTCATAAATCCAATAAAGGAGTTTATGCGCAATATATAATAAATAATAATATGATGTTTCTAAACCACTTGAAGTCTCTATAAGTTTCGTTAATTGCTCACAGTTGGTCGCTAAACTTTCACCATCAAAATAAAATAATATAAGTTCATATAGCGAAAAAAATGTTAACGTTATCAGAAGTAAACGAACATTTTGTACACCAAGTCGAATAAAAAATGCAAGGAACGCAATACAATCATACACAAATTCCATAAAAAGTGAGCTTGTTGACCCAGCACCGCGCAAGTAAATCAAAAAATTCATCCCATAATCTATTAATAAATAGATAGGTATTAAAAACATAATACCAAATAAAACTGGAATAAATAAAAACATAAACATTGCATCACCAATATTAGTGAGTATATTAAAGTAATTGGCAAAAAAAAACCAACCAAAAACACAGAATACAACAACCAACGAAACCGAAGTATCTTCAATTGAAGCGATTTCTTCTTCAGCTTCAACAGAAAGTGCGTTTATAAAAAATTCGCTATCAATCGAGTTTCCGTTAATATACGTATCGTATCAATACATCATAAACAAAATAAGCAACCCAGCAATCCCGAGTTTTGCAATAAAATCTAATACAATAAATGGGATAATAATTAGCCCTTCTGAGGGTGTTTCAATCGCGATTAAAAATCTGAACGTAGATATGTATGGTACTAAAAAATTATTTGTGACACTATTAAATACATATTTATATTCAGGATGCTCAGCGTAGTACGCAACATTTTTGAATGCTGCTCCAAAATAATTAAACCAATCATCTAAATAAGGTAATCGTAATATCCCATCCCGATTACATAAATCCTGCATAACACACCAAAAAAAATAATTCGAAAATTTATAATCATGCGCCCATAAAAAATTTTCTAAATCGCTCAAATCAGTCGGTATGTTTTGCATTTCATAGATAACTACAGCTGCGTATGCCATTGACGATTCTAATCACGAATATAACCAATCAACGCCTCTAAGGAGTAATGGGGTTTGTATATCATAATTTTGTGAAACGTGATCCAAAATAACTGTTCCAATTGTCGATTCATTTGTATTAAAAGTTGTGACCTTTTTAGTATCCGGCATCATATCCTCAAAACCAATATCGGTAATATCGGTTTTCATTAAAATTTTTGGGGCGTTTTCGTTACAACTTCGGCAAGCTGCAAGTTTCTTAAATTCAATCGCCTCTTTTGACTTTGGGTTTTTAAAAATTGAGCTATCAGCTTCTAGTGAATCTAATTTTGATTTTCATTGAAATGCTGACGTTTTTTTACGTTCAATTTCAAACATATTTGTTGTTGAATTATATATTCATTTTTTTACTCTAATTTTTGTCTCAAATGCTGGATAACCGTCAAAACTCACCCGGTTGGGTATAAGGTTGGATAAATATATATATTGTGGTGTTTTAATATAAAAAATAATATATCAATGATATTTTTTTTTTTTTTTTTTATGTTAAATATTTTCAATTGTAAGATCGCATCATAAATAATGATAAATCCAATTTATCATAACATAATAATCGGTTAGTTAATTTTCAATCATATAAAACAACACCACAAAAAATGCGTCAATCAAATTCAATGTTTGCTTGCCTGTGTGTATACAAAAATGTGTGTTGATAGATTCAATCTTTTCCAGAAATTCAATTATATTTCGGTTTAATTTTTTTACGCAAATGAAAAAACTTTACACGATGTTGATATACTTTCATTTTAACTAAACTTTTTCGCATTCGCAAAAAACTTTTACGAACAAAACGTCACATCAACGGGGTTTGTATTAGTGAAAAAGTCTCATAATGTTGTAATATTCGATACGGTATTTGAGATAATTGATTATTCACGTACACACCACATTTACTAATAAAACGTATAGAATCGCGTAATGTATAAAAGATATTTGTCTGTATCAAAACTTCCATCAATGGGGTTGAGGTTAACGTAAACATAAGAGGGCGTTTAATGGGCGTAAAAATTTTTTTTGTAATATATTTTTGCGTTAAATGTTTTTTCTTTAAAAAAAAATTCGCAGCAACTTTTCTGCCTTTTCGAAAATACATTCGATCCAAATCTTTTACACGAGTTGGTTTGTGCAATTGTCGTAATTTTGCTGGTGTTAACTTTCGCGGCGAACGTGGCTGATTTTTCATAAGGTTGTACAGAAAATAAATACGATTCTGAATACGATTTTTCAATAAACTTCTTTTTCTATAGATTCCATATTTTCGCTTAAAAAATAAAATTCGCCGTTGATTGAAAATTACATGACTTCAATATGCGGACGATAGTTTTGTAGTACAAATAAACATACAATGCGGCGATTCAAGCCTCAAAGTAGTCTTAAGTCGTAAACGACACTTGTGCGAATATAGTTTACGTGACGATTTTCTAAAACTAAATTTAATTGTGGGTACTGCGGAACGAGATCATAAAGTATATAATTTTAATTTATTTTCACAACTATATATATAATATGAATAGGCAAGTAACCGACTAAAATTAACTAACATTCGTATCTCTTGTTGTTGTTTATAAAAAATAGTATAAAACTTAATTTGATTACCTAAGTGGTTAATCCCAAACAGATTTTTTAGATTTTTTTTTCAATTTATGTTTAATTATTTTAATCTTAATGTCTATTTTTTTTTTTTTTGTTTTATTTGGTTTTAATGTCTTCAACTTTTTCAGTTTGTCACGTTTATATAAATCAATTAAAACTTGTTTCGTAAATCCTATTTCAAACCCTAAAGTTAAACTATTTTTACCTAACGACGATTTCTGTTTTTTACTTAACTTCTTCAAACGCGTTGGTGATACGATATTGCCTTTAGCCATATTAGTGATATCAACATTATAGTTTTTTTTACGTTGCACTACTACTACTTTTTTTCGCGCATTAACTCATTCATCACGCCAAAACACTTTCCACAACATATTTATTTGTTCAGCCATATAATAGGTATTTATTTGACCATGCGGTACTTTTTTATACGCTTTCTTAAGAAGTTTAATTTTAAAAACCCGCAATGAAGAATTACATCTATATGCTGTTCACGCATTTGTTCATGTACGTTGACCTCGACATGGTAAACCACGCGCATGGCGAACACCACGATATGATTGAATCATATCTAACATATAAACATTTAAAATATGTTTTTTATGTAAAGCGATTGGTACTGGGTATAGATCACAAATTTTTTTTCGAAAAAATCGAAAGTTTTTTTTAAAATTCAAATACAAATGTTGGGGATGTTTTTCAAAACGTTTTGAAAAAAATATTGAATGCATTTCACCAAAACCGTATAAGGATCGTTTAAACCCTTGCATAGTCATGTCTGCATACTCAATAGATAAATGGGTTTCGTTTATGGAAGTGTATTTATATTTTTTAGAAATATTATTTAATACATCCCTAAATACTTAGTTCTTGTATAAGCATAGTACTGATATATTGCATATAAGCTATGATATCGTACAGTACGTTTTTTTCGAAAAAAACGTTGTTTTGCGATAACCATGTTATGTATATACAGATATACAAGAACCCAACTTCTATAGCGGCATAAATATATTTTTGATACATAACATTGTGAGCGTGCAGTTTGATTTAGACGGTCGTTTAATCCTACATTAGTTAATGTACGTATATTATATTTTTTTTTTTTTAAAAATTTAAAGCGTAAAGATGCTCCACCAAAAAACACGGGTGTAAAATATTTGTGAGTAGTTACCCCGTACATGAAAAATAAAAAAAAAAATTTCCTCAAAAAAAAGTCTTCATTAAAATTAATCGTATAATTTTTAGTTGATATTCAATTATAATCTCAGTGATCATAATGACCTTTACGACTTAAAACTGGTAAAGAAACTTGACCCATAAAAACTCCCCCAGTTATCTATTTATTATGTTTAGCTATACGACCCCAAGGAGTTCGTTCGGGAGAATTTGATTTAGTTCTACCGCCATGCGGATGATCTACCGGGTTCATCGCAACTCCACGAACGCTTGGCCTAAACCCACGTAATACATTAACCCCAGCTTTACCAACACGAATCTTATTAATTAAAGTATTAGCGTTTCGCCCGAGCATAACATACGTATGCTCATGTAATAAACGATGTTTATTCGAGGGTAAGCGTATCGTACATGAACCTCGCTCTGCGTTGTATCTAACAATTGTACAAAACGTTCCACCAGCATGACAAAACCACGCAAAGCGATTAAATGACGACATAATATTATAAAAACACGCAGTGATTGGAAGGTACGCCACAGGTGCTGTCGTACCCGCGGTATATCTACTAATTGAACGTATTTTAGGAGTTTGTTGATATATATAAGTTCGTAACGCCATAGATGGGTATGCGCCGTTGAACAGCGGAATGCAAGATACCGCGCCGTTGCTATATTTGACTAACCCTACAAATGTTTTATAACGTCTGGCCAAACTAATTTGGGCTATAAACGCTGGAGTACATTGATACATACCGTAACGTATATTAAACTTTGTTTTAAAGTTGGTTGTTTTGCGCCGGTCACAAACATAATATCCAAATTTTTTACCAACTACTTTACTTGAATGTTTATAAAACGACTTATTAGATATATTAATACCGACAGGATTGCGTAGTGCTGATCGAAATCGTTTTGCCGGTGTATTCGGCTGTTCGCGTTTGTATATCATTATTATTTAGATACGCTTATGTATATCAATATTTGAATTATAAATTTTAACTTAAATGTTATACAAATACGTGTGGTGTATAAGCCCTGTAGTAAAAAACTCCCGACTTACATCAATGATTTTTTCAAAAAAGCTTAATTGTAAAACCAATAATAAAACATCAGTACTTTGATCGCCGATTTCAGTAGTAATTTCAGGCATTATCACACCAATATCGACAAAATTTTTGCGAAGTAAAGCCTTGTAACGGTTATTTAACTTAAATAAATTTTCAAAGATTTCATTGGAGTGTTCGCTAGGGTTTTGAGGGTATGACCGTAAAACATTAGGTAAAGAAGAACTAGCGATTCTTCCAAGAGGTGCCTGCGGGCATTGAAGTCAATTTGATGTTAACGTCTCAAAATCCTCCGTAACTCATATTGAACGTTTTGACGGGTTAGCTGTAAAAAAATGAACCAATGGTTCGATCTGTGCAGTACTATTACGTAACGTAAGTAAACAACTATATACATATTTGCTATAACAAGGCATATTAAATATATGCGTTTTATATTTAACCCATGCAGCATAACGTCTATTCTTCCTAAGTAATAAACGAATAGCGTGTGTAGTTAAAAATGGAACGTTTTTAAACTGATAAATTTCCTTTATACGTCTTTTAATAAAGAGCTGTTTCATAAAAAATCAAAAAAAAAGTTTTTTTCCAAACGGCTTTTTTTGTCGTTTAAAAAACATTAAACGATTAAAACTGGCACTTGTTTTAAGTGGAGTGTTTATAAGATTGTATTTAAGTTTAATAATATTTGCTCGCCAATTATATAAGTAGTGCTTGCGTAAAAGAACGTGATAGCGTTTTAACGAAATTGCTGTCGCAACCTTTCTCGCCCTTCGTCGAATACGATACAATTTATGTATATTAGGAAACAATCTTTTTCTAAAATAAACATTTTTTGGGAGTAAAAAATACAGTGACGTAAAAGAATAACGTTTCGAATTGTTAAAAAAATAAGGTTTTATTGTCTTCTTTCTCATCTAATTGTTTATCTAACGTTTTTTGTAATTGTATTAACCCGAACATCAACGCCTCTGCAGTTGGTGGGCATCCAGGAACATACACATCCACCGGAATTATCCGATTACACCCTTTCACAACAGCATACGAATAATGATAGTAACCACCTCCATTTGCGCAACTACCCATTGAAATAACTCATTTTGGATCTAACATTTGATCGTATAAGCGCCGGAGTGCTGGTGCCATTTTATTGGTTAATGTACCGGCCACAATCATTAAATCGGATTGTCGCGGACTTGCTCGAAAAATAACACCAAAACGATCAAAATCGTAACGACTAACTGTTGCGTGCATCATTTCAATCGCACAACACGCCAAACCAAACGTTAACGGCCAAAATGATCCTTGCCGTGCTCAAGATACTAAATTTGTTGCAGGACTCACTAAAAAATCTACTCGCATTTATATTGAAAACAATTATTGTGTGCTCTGTGCAAGTAGTCGATTTTTTCGCTCAATTTTATTGAAAATAACTTCATACGTTCCTAATTTAATACGTTCGCGACGTCGTAATTGTTTTTGAGGATTCCCTATCCCATAAATTGATTTACGTCTTTTACGTTTTAGTACTGGACCTAAATCTCGTGCCCCCCTAACACAACGGTAATTAACACCAGGAATATCACGAGGTCCAGAACCTTTTACTAAGACCTCGGAAAACCGACGTAAAGTATGTCCAATTCCAGGTATATGGGCCGTAACGCGGCGCCTATTTACAAGTTTAGCTTTGACTACAGGCCGTCTCGCCGAATTGGGTTTTCGCGGAGTTATTATTCGTAAACGAACTACCCGACCACGAACTTGCGGACATTGTTCTAAAGCCGGTGATAAACTATGTTGTTTTCACGCACGTTTTTGAAAAGGGCGTTGATTAATTGTTGCCAAATTAATTTAAAATTCTAGTTAATATAGCGTAAAGAAACTAAAAAAAACTCACAAGTCTTGCAACATAAATATTCCAAAGATATTAATAGAAAGCATGAACAACGAACTAAATAACATAGATTCTCGAATTTTTGAAACTCCGTTTTCAAATAAAGTAAACGTATTTTCAACTTTACTTACGACATAACGAATATTTTGGATATAAAAATATAATGTAAAAAAATTAAAAATAGACAATCCAAATAAAAATAAAAATTGTGAACTCTTTGAGAGTGATAAGAATACAATTAATTTTGTAGAAAACCCAAACAATGGGGGGACCCCAGCAAACGATAAAATCATCATTATAAAAATAAAATTAAACGGATAGCTAATCCCAAATCGTTTAAAGTCACTCAACGTTTTAAAAAATCGTACATCAAATAAACTTAAAAGTACTAAAAATGTAAAAACTATAAAAATATAAATCGCCATTATAAGTAATGTAGAAATGTAAATAACTTCACTAACGCAAAAAAAATCGACTCACTCAATACGTAAAGTAATTAAAATTTTATGAATAGAAGTATATTTAGCTCATTTTATCCAAAAGCACCTAACACATTAAAAGATATAAAAACCATTAACCTTAACTTTGGGCCACAGCATCCTGCTGCACATGGAGTTCTTAGATTAGTGCTTCAATTAAACAACGAAATTATTGAAAAAACAGATGTACATATCGGACTACTCCACCGGGGAACCGAAAAATTAATGGAAGATAAGTTATATTTACATTCCCTGCCTTATTTTGATCGTTTTGATTACGTTTCTATGCTAGTACAAGAGCACGCCTATTGTTTAGCGATTGAATCGTTATTAAATACTGTTAATTACACTGCAACGTTTGTTCAAGTTCGAACATTATTTGATGAATTGACGAGAATTTTAAACCATATGTTAGCCGTGTCATGCCATGCTTTAGACGTTGGAAGTATGTCTCCACTTTTCTGAGCTTTTGAAGAACGAGAAAAAATAATGGAGTTTTATGAACGAGTATCTGGTGCTCGAATGCACGCAGCTTTTTATAGGCCGAATGAAGTTAATTTACGATTTTTATCATATTTTTTACTCGAAGATATTATCTCATTTTCTAAGCAATGCTTTGTTACTTTAAATGAAATGCACAATATCTTAACCTACAATAAAATTTGAAAGCAACGTTTAGTGAATATTGGTGCTTATTCATACAAAATGTGTATTAATTACGGTTTAACTGGTGTTATGGCACGTTGTACTGGATTAAAGCGTGACTTACGCGTTGATCGTCTTGAAACATATGCAAATTATTATCATCTTAATTTTCGAAGTTATATCGGCCAAAAAGGCGATTCATTTGATAGATATTTAATCCGAATGAATGAAATGAGTGAAAGTTTACACATAATTACACAAATAATTAGTAAACTCACTAAAAAAAAAACGCTGCGAAAAAAACCGCACACAGCTATATACCCACATAAATTACTACAACATATTAGTCCCGATTTATATAATAAAGTTAAAAAACGTAATACCTACAATAATATGGAACAATTGATTAAACATTTTAAGTATTGATCTGAAGGGTTTCCCGTCAAAGACGGCTATACATATAGGGCGGTTGAGTCTCCAAAAGGAGAATTTGGTGTAACATTATTTGCTGATGGGACACACAAACCATATAAATGTAAAGTTCGTTCTCCAGCATACCATCATTTACACGTATTGCCGAAACTAGCCCGTGGGTATTTTTTAGCAGATCTTGCGACGTTAATCGGTACGGTGGATATCGTCTTTGGCGAGATTGATCGATAACTATAATTCCGTATAATACTGGAAAGAAAAAATATTCGTTTACGCCGCGACGAATTACGTCGCCTAAAATACGTAAAAAATGAATACACGTATATCATATTAAAATGTTTTGTGAAAACACGAACATTGACGCCATTAGTGCGGTTTCATGCGTACACGTTGCTACAGAAAAACCACAGTTTTATGGGACGATGAAAAAATTATTGTATTTTTACTGGTCGAGGGAGAGGAACAACAAAAAAATTTAATATATCACGGCAAATGTTAAATAAAGTTGGACAGCAAGGATATATAACTGGATTTTCGCGGAACAATTATCGTTAACCATAAATAATATTTTTAAATCAACAAACATTCCAACTATTAGATTCTTACCAACAAATGATTATATTTTATTGAAAAGCGCTCCGTACTGTTACGTTAATATAATTATTTCGAACGATCAATCAACTATTTATAAACTACCTAGCGGCTCAACAAGTATTAATGCGCTATTATCGCCCATAACACCTCCTCGCATTCATTTTTGTCCCAACACTTTTTACTCTGATCATTATATAAATTTTATAAATAATTTGGGCTCACATCAGCAATTTTGTGCATATTTTCTAAAATATAAACCGATTTATTTTAATCGATTTAAATATCTTGGAAAGGGGTTTAAGTTATTGTATAAACGAAAAAGAAAATTATTAAATTGTATATTTGGCCATTCACATCTTTATTGAGTCAAACTTCAAACTGTTTTCGCGAAGCGAACACGCAAGTATAAATTTTTTTTTTCTGTAACAAATTATAACATGTATTCAGCAATTATAAATGTTTTAAAAAAAGTAAAACCAATCAACCGTTACACCTTACGTGGGTTGCGTACGTATACACATATATGAATTAAAAGGAAAGGTCGCAAATCAATTGCAACACATTTTTAATCTAATATTGTAAAGAACAGGTTATTCCCATTTGGCCAGTATGTGTTCAAACATTTATCTGTTGTCATTGTGACCTTAGTTGTTGTGATGTGGTCGATATTTTTCCGATAGAAAAAAAAAAATGACGTTTTTTTGCATTGCCAGTTGATCCTACTTTTCCACGAATATCGAATGAAAAACCTTTTACAAGAGCTTCATCAAAAAAAAAATGATTTTTTTTTAAAACATCAAATAATATTCATAGTATTTTTTTATGTTTTTTAAAAATTGCTTCTTCTAGCAAATCTCTAATAAACATTAAAAAAATTTGTAAATCTCGCATTTGACACATTATAACCACTATTTCGAGCAATTCACGTACAGGAATTAATTCTAAAAATTTGTGGTATCTATAACCGTGGGTTTCTCAAAAATAACGAATACGTGTTTTTTGTAACTTAGTTGTTTGCCCTTTGGGGCATACACGTACTCATAGTTTTCGACCAAGAAATTTTTCTAAATGTTGTATAATAAAAAACATAAAAAAGGTTTTATATTTTACACTAGCTTTTGGTGCAATTAAGCGGTAATAAAGTTTATTTTTTAAACGACTTAATGGGTCTATTCGAGTTTTATTTTTATAAAGTGAAAAGAAGTATAATGGAAAATAATTTGTAAGGATGTTATTATTATTATTATGTGAATGTTTTTGCGCAAAATATAATCGTTTATACGATTTCTTTGAGGCGTGTTTTTTTAAAAATTGCGTTGCAGTATTACAATTCTCATAAGCATTTATAAGATTTCATTTATTTCGCTGCTTTTTTTTCAAAATTAACGTTGACACTAAATTAAAATTTGTTAAATGATAAAAATAACTGGAGGGTGTAGCGGGGGTACAGTATAGTTGTTGTTTATTAAAATAAAACAACCGCTGTAATTTGTGTTTTTTAATGCTATGAATAGATGGAACATTTTTGAAAAACTGTCTGGTATTCCGCTGTGTAAATTGTTTTAATGTAACTACTTTTTGGGCTTCGATGTGTAACTTTTTACAAAAGCGGGCGCCTCCGTGAAGAGTTTTTGTGGTTCGATATACATTCGTCCGTAATAAATTTGGTTTATCGATTAAAGTAGAAAAATCTATTGCTGTTTCGTTTGTTTTAAGTACTTCATTAAATCTAACTAGATCTAGAATATTGGTGTTACTGATGTGCTGTGTTTTTTCTAAAAAATAGTTTTTATTTACTAAAATAACTGAATGTAATTGCGTGTATTTATATAGGTTACGTTTAAAACGTCTAGGAGGATAAATAATTCTACGTCGGCGTAGTATAAACATACGCTTATATTTTGGATATTGATAATACAAAAATCGCGTAGCCAAATAACGTGTTAATAGTTTTCGTCGAATTTGTATTTGTCAATGTTGTGCACGTAACTTAGGATAAGTATAAAAGAATGTTTTCTTTATTTGTTTTTTACGTGATCATTTAGCAAACATTTTTTTGAACGTTTTTAAAACTTTTCATAGTCATTTGTGTTTATGTATGCGGATTATCGGTTTTTTTAATCGCGGTAGACGTAGCTTTTTTTTATGCCAACGGTTTTTTCACCGTGCTCTTACATTAAAATATAATTTGGTTTTTTGTCTAAAAAAACGTTTAGAAATAGGTTTTGGTGTTCTACCAAATGAAACTGTTGAATACGGAAACTGTTTTGCTCGAAGCATTTGCTTAGCAAAATGTATTTTTAGTATTACGCTCATATTTGCATAAGTCGCTAACGGGTAGGCACGCCTTAAACGTTTACGTTTATGAAGTTTTTTTAATTTTAAACTGTATTTTTTTTTTTTTTTGAGCGTTTGAAATTTAAGATGTTTCGAGGACTTTAGGTTTCGAATAGAACGTTTTGGACAATATTTACTAAATCCACGAGCGTATGCAAGAATATAACGAATATTTCCACGTTTGAATCGAATTTTACGTTTTCGTATTTTAGCTAATTTTCGTCGTAAAAATTTTCACTTACGTTTACGTATTCTAAAGCGTCTACGTCAGAATGATTTAAATCTTTTTTTATTTTTATAACGTTTGCGATTTCAAAGGAATTTTTTTCACATACGTTCACGAGTTTTTTTAAGACGTTCAGGACTCGGTTTATAATCGCGCCCAACCAGAAAACGTTTCGTTGTAAATCTAAAAAATCGTCTAATTCTTTTTTTTTTATTTCGTATTTTATTTTTAATAAAAAAAAAAATTAATAGATTTTTATACGTTTGAGTTCGTAAATACTGGGTATTTCGTTTATATTTATTAGTGTGTTTTAATCAGGGAATTATATTATTTGGTATGGTACCATGGCGAGTTGAATACACTAAATGTTTATTCGTATAAAAATTCACCAGCATAAATTGAAATAAATTTAAAAAAATATTGTAATTAATTTGTTTAGTTGTGTTGGTGTCAAAAATATTTAATTTTATCTGTTTTGGGGAAAAAGTCATTAGAAATTGACCCAACATTAAAAATATTAATATATATATATATAATTATATATAATTAATTATTAAATTAATTATATATTAATATATATAATTAATTATTAAATTAATTATATATTAATATATATAATTATATATAATTAATTATTAAATTAATTATATATTAATATATATAATTAATTATTAAATTAATTATATATTAATATATATAATTATATATAATTAATTATTAAATTAATTATATATT
>Ga0206102_1000152_pt1 | contig 25798 bp, 25 predicted proteins | sample 1B1Ametagenome_FD_148645 | JGI IMG/M metagenome (GOLD analysis project Ga0206102, IMG submission 148645) | Enriched microbial communities from leaf-cutter ant dump, University of Wisconsin, Madison, United States - 1B1A | ecosystem: Environmental > Terrestrial > Nest > Insects nest > Nest dump... | reverse complement strand
GGTGGGAACCATTGCGGCGCCGGATGCATCGGGGGACGTTCTGCTGAGCGCCGGCATTCGCATTCCATTGATCGATCGCGGCGACCCGCGAGCCGATAAGGAATATGCGGACAGGCTCCAGCGGACATTCATAAACGGGCTCGATGTGCAGCCCGGGCTCAATGATCCCGACGCTGCCATCGACTCGCTGACATTGAATGCGGCGAAGAATCTGGAGCCGATCCGCGAAGAGTGGATAGAGCGTAGCTGGAATGCCTTCCGTGTCGATATCGGGCTGGCCGGGATGCTGCGCTCAAGAGGCGGCTCGCTGAAGGCCGACAACCTGAAGGGGCAGAGCCTGGGTGCGTGGGCGGCAACGTCGTTCGGCATCGGAACATTCGGAGAGGTGACGGCAAGTCTGAAGTACACATCGACCGCCACGGAGATCGCATCGCAGGAATCGGATAACATCGCCATCGGTGCGCGCGGCAGAGCGTTCGCATCCGGCAGCTTCGCGATTTCTCTGGAAGGGGCGCGTGTCTGGTCCATCCATGACGATATGCCCGGTCTCGACGAGCAGCGGACCCATCTCGCGGCGCTGGCGGAGATCAGGATCTCCTATATCGGCGGATGGCTCGGCATCGGGTACGGCGGCGATCCCGGACGCAGCGGCGATCCGCAGGGGAAGCTATCGCTTCACTATGCCATCTACCGCGATCCGCTCATCTCGAAGTAGCATCATCCGGCCGTATGCCGATGATTTCACGAACCATCATCGTTCTCCGCCGGCGGGGCGGTCCCGCTGAAACAGGACGGGGGCATGCATATGGTGCATGCCCCCTGTGAAGAAGACGCCGATGTATGCGGCGGACCTGTGCCGACGAGCTGCCATCAGGCAATGCCGCCGGGTGTTCCGTTGCACCTATCCCATCAGCACGGCCTGATGTAGATATATACGCAGCCCGCGGAGTCGTACGCGATGCGGACTACAAGACAGCAGCCGTTCACTTTAAACTGAACCGGATTGTTGAACGAAGCAAACGGGCCGGCGGGGCCGGCGAGCGATGCGCCGCCGAACAGGGCTGCCGGGGGGCATGGCGGCGGTGTCGGTGTGTTGAAGACGAAAACGCCATTTGCCAGGAACAACTGCGGCCCGAATACGCCATTGCTCCACCGTGTCCAGAGCGGAACGCGGAAGCAGCTTGCCGGCACGCCGGCGATATCGACCGTATAGGTACAGCAGTTCAGGTTCTGCTGCGCCGTTGCCGTCTCGGTGGACACGGCGAACGCCATTACTAGCCAGACGAGAGCCGTGGCCAGCGCCGAAAGTAGAGCCCTGCGTGTCATGATCATTGTCCCTCCGAAAAGTTGATGGGTATGGAAAGGGGCATGCGCCCAGTGGATGAAGTCATGCTCGGGGGTTGCGGTACGGAGGGAGTGGAATGCGGCGGCAGGATCGATCCGTGGCGTCGCGCCATTCTCCGGGGGAGGAACAACAACCTATGGTTTTCCAGTCGAAACAGGAGCGGAAAGCTATCATACGCTCGCGGCCGATGGCAGTACATCGTGATGTACCTGCCCCATGTTTTCCGCGATGGTCGTGGGTCATGGCCCCGCAGATCCGGCCGGGATGCCGTCGGCGATTCACCTGCGGCCCGGTACGTGCGCCGGCTGCGGGGAGACCCTGTCCGGTATCTCCCCGCAGGCCCTCGCCGGCGGAAATGCCGAATGTGCATGGCGAAGCGAATCGCCGGATATGTTGCTGCAAAAAGCCCGTGTCGGCCGGACCGGATATGGAAACGGGGAGTGGTTCCCTCCGGGCGCCTAGCAGGGAATTCTTGTGATCCTGATATAGATGCAGCCCGCCGCATCGAAGCCAAAAGAGACGACATAGCAGCAGTTGCCGATTTTATACGTCCAGGTCTGCCCCGGTCCGATGAAGTTCACATTGTCGATGGAGATGGAGACCAGCTTGCATGCCGGCGGGCAGGGGGGAAGCAGCGGCGGTCCGATCGGCTCGATGGTGGTGCCGCTCCCCGTATAGGTTTTGAACAGCGTAACACCTGTGCCGCCGCAATCCCACCGCGTGACAAGGCGGATATTGTCGCATGGGGGGGTGGCGTTCTGAATATCTACCGTGTAGAAACAGCAGTTGGGATTCTGCTGGGCGTTCGCTCCGGATGCTCCGCAGAAAAGCATGAGGAGAGCCGTCGCGAGGATTGCGGCGAGGGCTGGCAGCGATGTTCTCGTTGTCATGATGGTTGTTCCTTACCAGGGTAATAATTGCCTGGAAATTTCATGCGTGGATTCGCACGTTCCGTGCGGTGTTCGCAGACTTCGGGCATGATCTCCATCATCGATGGAACTGCGGGGAGAAGTCGCTGGACATCTCCCCGCGGCAGCATTACGGACAGGGGCGGATGATGAGCAGTATTCCCCCCGCCGCGTCGGTCGTTGCGGTCAGCAGCCAGCAGCAGCCGCGGAAGCAGTACTGCGTGGTAGCTCCCAGTGGCGTCGGTTGGGCCAGCCCGTTGAGCGATGCCCAGTTGAACAGGCATGCCGGCGGGCAGAGCGGGATGGGAGGATTGGGATTGAGCAGTTCCACATAGATGCCGTTCGCGTTGTAGGTCTTGAGATCAAGCCTTACGGTGCCGTCGGGGCAGACCCATTCGGTTTCCACCGTGATCGGAAAGCAGCAGGGGGTGATGCCTGCGATATCGACGGTGTAGTGGCAGATGTTCGGATCCTGCTGCGCGGCAGCATGATGCGTGATGCCCGCGACACCGATCGTCGCCATCGCGATCATCGCAACGAGCATTGAACGAAGCGAGCTTCGGGACATGATGGTACCCTCCATGACATTGGTGTATATAAGTCGGGGGTCCGGTTTTGCGTTGCAGCGACATCGTGGAATCCGGGAGCATCGGGAGCGGCGGGCTGGCCGCCGCCCCCGGATATATGTGCCGGCATGATTGCGGCCGTTACAGGCACGGCGGGCAGTCGATCAGCGTGGCCTCCCACCGGCAGTTGCTGAGCTTGCAGATACTCACGCAGCATCCCGTCCCCAGATAGACGCGGATGCAGCCGCCGATGACTGTCGGCAGGCTCTGCTCGTTGCCGCAGGCGTCGGTTATGGAGAGCCGGAACTTGGCGCAGTCGGGGATGGTCCATGAATCTCCCCCCGGAGGGACCACGAGTGTTCGCTCGCTGCTCGCCAGAGTGAGCGTCACACGGAACGTGCATTTTGTGCTGTTGCTGATGCCGATACCGCAGCATTGCGCCAGTGCAGGTTGTGCCTCGAAGGCCGTGGCTGCCGCCATGACGATGAATGTGATGCCTGCGAGGAGAATACGGTAGAGGTTCGATGATGGCATGATGAGTTCTTGAAATTTCGTGAGTGAATGCCCCGGCGGTACGACAGGTTCATCGGGGCGAACGTGCCTCATCAGATAAGAGGGATCGGGAGCGGGGAAATGGACATCGGGGAGATGTATCCTGGATGGCAGGGACGAACCGCAGGGAGTGATGCTCTGCACGGGCCGGGCATCCGGGGCGTTCATACAGGGAACGACATGTTCATGCGGAAAAGCTTTCCACATGGTATATATCTGCACCAGGCTCTATATCGGCCTGTCCGCAGGGTCACTTGCCGTTGTCGAGCTTCCAGTCCTTGCATCCTTCCTGCCTTGTCAGCCTCTGCTGTTCCCTGGTGCTTGTGGCTGCATGGCGGGGGATATGATTGCTGCACATCCAGATCTGGGCGAGGAAGGTTGCCATCCATGCGGTGGCTGCCGAATCAAACGTCGGCGGATTGTCATACGATCCGGAGACGACTTCGCCGAGCATGGTCTTTTCGTTCGCGTAGCCCCACAGTGTATACGGGCCGTCATCGCCCATGAGCAGGAGCATTACCCTGTTGCCGTTCTTCATTCCCAGAGGAATCCTCGCATTGGATTCCCGGTCAATGGCGAAGACGCTGTCGCGCTCCTGCAGAAGTCGCAGGATCACCGACTGTTCTTCCTTCTCTGGCGAAGCGATCGTGATCTTCCATTCCCCGGTGAGATCGGGGGGATGCGGGGTTCCGGAATCCGGAGGTTGGGCCGGAGCGATGGAGGTGGCCGCCATGATAAGGCACATGGTGGTCAGAGTGAGGCGAAGATGAGCGTTCATCGTTATTGATCCTTCTTGAAGGTTGGAAAAATTGAATCGACCAGCGAGCCGAGCCAGGCATGGACCTTCTCGGAAAACATTCCGCCAAACAGACAGAGAAAGAAGAGCGAGGTGGGGTGAGGATCGGATGATGTGGTGGTCAGGGCCGTCGGGAGCACGTAGGAGAGGCCCAGCAGAAGGAGCCCGATGATGCCTCCGAAAAGCCCATGCAGGAAGATCGACGGGCTCTGTGCGGTGTTGTCCGGGAACGTGATGCCCTTGACCACATGGATCACTCCTCCCACTGAACCGAATGCGATCGCCGTAAGCAACAATCCCAGAAACGTCGGGATGCTCGATAGCCAGGGGAACCATGCATCACGTTGCTTGAGCAGGAGCGCGCGTCTCAGCTCGGTTCTATTGGCATAGGTGATATCGTCGAATTTCACTGATGTGGTATCGTCGGGGTTGGTATGCATTTCCTGGATGGTGCGATCCACATCCGCCGCAACCCAGCCTCCGGCCCCGATGTATAGGGCCAGAAGCAGCCACGACACCAGTAGAAACATTCGTTGTGCGGTCATTTCCGTGTGACGATGAGTGTTCTGGAATGATGAGTGTTCTGGAATAAGGACTCGCCGATTGGCGTAGATTCCGTATCGGTACTATCGGGTCAATGGCTGGAAAAGGGGGGAGCGGCGGCTCACTCGCATGCTGTCGGGAGACGAAAATACATGTCCGGATGATTCCTTCCTACGCGCTGGCTGGCGCTTCGTGCCGGGAATTCCCGGGAGGAGAGAACACGCAAAGGCGCGAAGGGCGCAAGGGAAGAGAGGGAACTGTAGCGTTTGCAGGCGCGTGGCCTGTGTTTATAGGGAGTAAATCTGATAGGTTAATAATGCCAGAGCTGTACAGCTTGATCTGACAAGGCTGAACGTTGCGCGATCGAGTTTACTCCCTATAGCTGGTGACTTCCAGTCATGCAGGCGTCCCCAGGACCCTGAGTAGAAATTGAGTACTCACAGCACTCACCATCCCCCTAAGTTTTTCCCATCGACAACGACGGAACATCGCATGACCTCAGCAATGACATATCCCGAGTTGTACGTAGCCAGCCTGGTGGGGCGCTCCTGTGAACGTGCGGATGGGCACCGTGCGATGAATACGTTTGGAGCGTCCCGCCGGCAGGCGATGGTGAAGATGTTTGCCGGCCGCAGCCTCCGTGCAGGGATTTATCCGGCGGATATCTCTGCCGGGGAGCAATCCCGAAGGGAACACATTATCCGGTCTCCACAGAGTTGTCATGGACTTCGAGCACGTACTCACATATCTCCAGGCCAGGCGTGATGAAATGCCGAACGGCGCCGATACGCCGGATGATTATCTCACATGTGTCAGCGCCGGGCCGTCGGAGATCGTTCCGCCCGTCACGAAGGAGGAGCTTCTTCAGTTTATCGATACCACGCCGGACGTAGCGGGGATGGACAGGTGGTTGAAGGCCCCGGTGCAGAGCGCCGATCCCAGGCTGCTGTGCGGATGGCTGCGCAGGATGGGCTATTCCGAAATCTGCGATGAGATCGGCGGTTTCTGGGAAACGCGGCACGTTGAACATATCGAGGCCATCTCGGTCGGGCGCATGATCCGCAGGTTCGCGGCCGAAGGGGTGACGCAGCGGCCGCAGACACGAACATCGCTTGAGGCGGAGGATCTGTTCCACAACAGGAAGCAGCTTGATCTGCTGAAGAAGGCGCAGCAGAAGCTCGACAGCGGGCATATGGTGCTTCTCGCCATCAATACCGATATCCTGGATGCGATGAAGGGGCGTCCGGTGCGGCCCGCTTCCAGCGAGGATCAGCATCTGCATTATGCCGTCGCGCGCAGGCTGCAGGTGACGCCGCTCACCATCACTGCGGAGATACGTAGCTACGGAAATGTCACCACCGGCGCCGTCAACACCACCATCTTCCTGCAGCGGTTCTACGGATTTATCTCGGCAAAACCATGATCTGATCCGTTCCGGGGAGGTCAAAAGGCAAAGGTCAAAAGGCAAAAAGAGGTTGGTGACGCTGCGTTCCCGGAGATACAGTCGAAAAAGTCAAAAGGCAAAGGTCAAAAGGCAAAAAGAGGTTGGTGGCGCTGCGTTCCCGGAGGTACATCATCATGTACTACCGGAGGTATTCTGACAGGGATAATTTGGGCGGGTCGCAATCTTCCGCGCGCCGGGCGCATCATTCCCGCGCTACGGCATAAGGAGGCGGTATCACCAGCGGCGACACATCTTCCGCCTCGCCAGCGTGGATATCATCAATGCAAAGGATTATGCTATGATAACCCGACCACATTCCATCCTCCGCGTCGCGGCGTTTCTTCTGCTGGCACTGGCGCTCTGGGGCATGCCCTCAGGTGCGAAGGCGCAGAAGTGCGCATGCGATCACTACACCTTCATCGTGAATTCCGATGTCGGCTGCAAGGTCCAGATCGCCTGGGCTCTCTCCCCCGATGGGAAGCTCTTCACCGAGACGCTCGGACCCGGAGATAGGTACAAGGTTCCCTGCCCGCTCTATGAAGCGTATATCGTGACCTGCAATGGGCAGTACAAGGTGCTGCCGATCGATCCCGCGGGACGGGTTTGTAGCCGCATCCTGACGCTTTCCACCAACTGCTGCGTACAGGCGTGTTACGGCGTTGACCGCGAGGGATGCCCCACGATCACGATCAGGCGGGCCGACTGCGCCGTCGATGAATGCTGATTTCGTTCGGCATTGCTATCAATTCCAGTGATACGGCATGAACGAATAAGGGGAGCTCTATGGGGCTCCCCTGTATGTTGCCGAGCTGCCCCGGGCCGGCTTCGCGAGCGCTGCGTTCCCGGTCTGCCATGTCCCTGCATCTGGATGGTCGGTTTTGCCGGTGCATCTCTCTCTCTTCAGTACGGCGGCTACCGTTCCATATAGATCGCCGATACCTCCTCGTCCGGCATATACATCCCATAGCGATATTCCTCGCAGGCGCGGCGCATGAATTCATCGAAGTGCTGGCCATTGAATTTCGCCCCTTCGGTGAAGAGCCGGGCGGCCTCGCCGTGGCAGCCTGCATCGGCGTAGAATGCGCCAAGGATCAGCGGGAGGGCGGGGTTGTCGGCGCCAAGTTCGCTGCGGATCGCCTCGGTCCCGGCATGAAGGGCCGCATCCGCGGAATCGGATAGTCCGTGGAAGATCGCTCCGGTACGGTGAAGGTTGTTCCTCGTATCGATCAGACTCCAGGTATAGACCACCTCCGGCGTCAGCGCCGGATGTTCCCAGACAAGCGACGTATCGGTCGTTTCACTGCGGAATATCTCCTCGCCGCGATAATCCCTGACACTGACGATATAGCTGCCTGCGGTGGGGGAGCGAAGCCAGCGGAACCGGACCGGTCCGGAGGGAATCGCGCTGGCGCGTGGTTCAAGGATGATCATGTCGTCCTCGCCAAAAATCAGGCGTGCCGCCCGCTGCGCCTCGCCGAGCGGGTCCTTGATGCCCGTGCGATTGCGCAGTTCATCGTTGGCGGCATTGGTGATTTCATCCCGCATACGTCGCCGCTGTTCGGCGGTGATGGCGGAGGAATCATCAATGCGCGTGGCTCCTGCCTTGCTCGTCCGTTTCTCCCGGTCGGCACCGCTGGCCGCGGCAAGCGTGCGCACCGTATTCGCCACCGCGGTATTCTCCCCCGAGCCTGCCCGCTTTATGGCATCGGCCACCTTCACCCGGCCGGCCCGGTTGTACTTGATCACCTTGCCGTTCACCGAAAGCTGCAACGTTCCGCCGCGTCCAACGGTTACTTCATCCTTCGAGCCAAGCTGCTGGCCTATCGATGCCTTCGCGCTCGATCGGCCCGATTTGACGCTGACATCTCCCGTGTAGAACAGGATACGGACCGTCGTGTTCTGTGCGGCTGCGGGGAGAATTGCAAAGAGGGCGATGAAGAAGGAACAGAGGAGTCTGGTACGCATGGGATCATCTCGTATTGATCTCGGAGGGAGGGGAAGCAAACTTAGTGAAGGCGAGGCCCCGGACAAAGCAACGCCCGCGAAATGTACCGGGCCGGACAGCGCTGCTCTTGACTCTCGTCGGGCAATTACGTATATCGAACGGCAGCCTGTTGCATCCCTCATCTGACAACTCCAGCGTGCCTTCGTGTACGTGATCCGCATCTCGTAATGGCTCGCCGGCATGACCTTCTCTCATTTATCCCTGGTGTGGTAGTCCCGGTCGTTCATGTATATTCCCGGCCTTCTAAACCCGAGCGGGGGGAGCAGGCCAGAAACGTTTACTTCCGATCCTTCACGAGCGTGTTTCACGACGATATAGAATCGACCGATGAATCCTTCATTTCACTGCTGTCGCATGCCGAGGAGCTGATCGATGCGGGGCGGGTGCGTGAGGCGCGGCGTCTGCTTGCACAGTTCGTCGAGCGCAAGCATCTGGATGGGCGGGTGCTGCCCGCGGTGGCGGCGCTCTACATGCGGGTGGGCAAGCCGGAGCAGGCGGTGGTTGCGATGCAGCAGGCGATCGGCCAGCTCGGCGACCAGCCGGAACTGCTGAATACATTCGGCCTGCTGCTGGCCTCGCTCGGCCGCGAGCGCGAAAGTCGCGAGCAGTTCGAGCAGGCGCTGCGGATGGATGAAAGCAACTCCGAGGCGCTGCGCAATCTGGCCTTTACGCTGCACCGGGCCGGCGAGCGTACCGAGGCATACGCGATGCTCGTGCGCTGCTTTCACACGGCGCCGCTGTCCGCGGAACTGCGGCTGATCTGCGGCGCATTGCTGGAGTTGGACGGAAGGCCCGATGAGGCCGCCTGCTGCTACCACGACGTCCTCGAACTCAGCGGCGTGCAGGACCAGGTACAGCTTGCCTCGCAGCGCCTGTTCGTTCTGGGCATCGATCCGGGGGGACTTGTCTTCGAGGAAGTGATGGAACGGCTGGAGCGCGAATGCGCCGGGATCAGGTAACTATGCATGGAATGTGGGACGTTCATATGCGCATTCCCCTGCGCACGATGATCTCCGACCCCTCCGCCACGAACGCCGATGTCGGCGGTCCCGAAAGAGCTCCCACGAATTCATCGCCATATATGCCCGCCACGTCGCAGTCCAGCCGTGGCTCCGTTACACCCCATACCCGCCACGACGGATGTTCCACCTGATATTCCACGCATGAAGCATCGCGCTGGGCCGCATATCCCCAGTAGTGCTCCGTGATGAACTCCTCCTCCGATCCCTCCGTCAGCGGCGCGCCTTCCCCCGACGTCCGCACGTGAAGTCCGTTCCAGCCCGTACGGCCGGCCCATTTGTATTCCACGGTGGCGCCATCGAACAGCCTTCCATCCAGAAGATCGACCCGGTGGCGCATTGGCATGGCGCTGTAGTTTTCGTTGTAGCGAATGCGCGCCACCAGCGCTATCGCCCTGCGCGGCACGATCTCCCTGATGAACGTGACGCCCCGTTTCCATCCCTCCGGTCCGCGGCGGCGCACATAGAATCGCAGATTCACCTCCTCGAAATTTCGATGGAAGGGAATCGGCAGGCCGGCCACCTTCGTATTCAGAAACATGAAGCCGACGACGCTGATATAGGTGTTGCCGTTCCAGGTATCGAGTTCCGTGCCTGCCGGGACCAGCGGACGAAGTACCGCCGGGTCCGCCGAATAATTCAGCATCGCCAGATGGCGCCATTCGGCCGTCAGGAATGTGGTGGAACGCATGGATGCGATAACATATAGACGAATGTTCCTGCAGATACCATGACCATCGGAAATTCGGCAGGTGAAAATTTTTTGATTATTTCCTTTTCTTCGATTTTTTCGCTGTAGGTATGAGTTTGAACGAAGCGAAATAATCGCTGACGCCGTCGCTCTCCAGCGCACCATCGGCGATTTCGATAAATCCCACCTGGTACATCCTTCTCCCCACGATATAGTAATCCATGCGTCCCCGCAGGTTCATTTCCTCGGTCTCGGAAATGAACCTGATCGATCGTCCCGGATTTCCGTCGAGCGTTATCTCCTCCTCGCTTACGAGCGTGGCGTTCATATTGCTGAGCGCCCCCTCCTGCGCCCCCTCCAGCATCTCCTGCTTTACGCCGTCGCTCATCGTGATCGTCTTCACGTCGCTGTAGCCGACCAGGCAGACGCCATGTTCGCCATCTACGGAGGTGTACATATACAGCTTAAGCTCCCCGAGTTCGCTGGGAACATCACTGACTTCCAGCGACATGGCCGGATAGCCATCGGGCAACGCAACGCTGAAGCGTCCGGCATTTGATGTGAAGAGGTTCGCGGGCGCCTGAAGCGGACGTATATGTGCATGTGCGGGCGCCGCGGCAGGGCTCGTATGGAATTGCGGAATCATCGGAAGACATGCCGCCGCTATCGCGCACATCATCATCAGAGGGTTCATGGCTGCTGTCCTTGTTGGGAAAGGGGTATCGAACTGCCGGACATGCGGGGCAATGCGAGCGGAATTCCGAATCGCGGGCGAACCGTGCGACTCTGCCGACCACTTCGTGGATGCCGACTGCACGCGAAGCATGCGATCCTCGGAAGAATGCGGAGAGAGAGAATGCCGGCATCCGGTGCACGGGGAAGATAGCCTTTTGCGGCGTGTGGCGGAACCATCATCGTACCGATGGCAGAAAAGAGAGATGTGGTGAAGCGGGAGATTGTGCGCATCGACCAGGAAATGCGGGGCATCACATGTCCGGCGTCGTCCGGAGGCATGCCGACATCGCCGCATGAATCCGTTCCGTTATCGGCTGCCGGGGTATTGAATGCAGCGGAGGGGAACTCCCGGAGAGCTCCCCTCCGCCGCCGGTCGCAGGACCATTCATCGTGGATGCCCGCTTACCTCGACATCCACGCAGCGCCGGCCCGCCGGATTTGCGGCCTATGCCCGCCGAACCGGATGCGGCACATGACGAACGGTCATCAGCGAGAGTAATATTCCACCACCAGGGGCACATTGCAGATCACGGGGATCTCATCGCGCTCCGGAATATGCAGGAGGCGCGCCTTCATCTCCGGTTTGGAGAGATCGATATAGGAGGGGGGAACCGTTCCTGCCAGGGCGTCACGGAAGCATTCCAGCCGACGGCTTCTCTGGCGTACCGCCACCACATCCTGCGGGCGGATGCGGTAGGAGGGAAGATCGACCCGTCTGCCGTTGACAGTGATATGCCCGTGGCGCACATACTGGCGTGCGGCGTAGATCGTGCGGGCGAACCCGGCGCGCAGGATGAAGGCATCGAGCCGTGTCTCCAGCATCTGCACCATCATCTCACCAGTATTTCCCAGTTTCCTCTTCGCCTGCTCGTACACGATCCGGAGCTGCCGCTCGGAGACGTTGTACTGGAAGCGCAGCCGCTGCTTCTCCAGAAGCTGCTTGCCGAAGTCGCTCAGCTTCTTGCGGCGCATGTTCGGTCCATGCTGTCCGGGAGGATTGGGCTTGCGTTCGAGATACTTGGCCGCCTTGGGGGTGATCGCAACGCCGAGACGTCGCGATAGGCGAACCTTGGGGCCGGTATAGTTCATGGTCTGTCGTCTTCTGAATGATTGAAAGAAATGGATCGCCGGTGTCTGGCCTCGGAGGATCTCCGTGCTGCCGGCGTCACTGCCTTCGAAAGTGCCGGATGAGCGGCCCGGGATGCCCATGCAGGTAGATCGGGCGGGCCGCCCCATCATCCGTGGGCTGCGACACGATAGGGTCCGAAAATTACAGCACGCATCTATTTAGACCAAGTCCAAATACAAATAATCGCGAAATGCCGCAGGAGCAGCCGGCGGGACATTCCGATCGCTGAAACAGGGCTGCGAAGGAGCCGCGGGGAGAGAGCGTTGATGAGCTATGGAGGCGGCACGTGGCAGTGGCAAACCGGCGATTCGGCAGCGCGGCATCAGCGCGCGAAGCCCTGGGGGAACGACGTGCGCCCGAACGATCCGCCGGCTGGTCGTTTCACATATGGCTGCCGATCGCACAGGAATTCAGGCCGAACCAGCGGGATATACGATGGCGGTTCCTGGCGACAACGGCATACAACCCGATTTCAGCCAGGATGAGCGGAGGCAGGAGATAGATCGTCAGCGGAATCAGCGTCCACGGGAAGTGGCGCCAGAGGAAATGATTCACGGAGAAGGCCCCGGCATAGGTCTGGCCATTGCGGGTTATGGAATGGATCTTCTGCGAGCACTTCGCATAATCGGTGCCGAAGCGGCGCAGATCGTCCTCGGGGATCGCCTGATACGGCTTCACGCGATAGGCGCCATTCCGCTTCGCCGCGATCCTCGCTGCGATCTCCGCGGACTTCGTACAGATGCCGCAGTCGCCGTCGAAGAGGAGGATATCGTACGTGCCAAGTGCTTCCATAACGGAAAGATACGAGCTGTCCCTGAATGTCGGTGTGGTTTCAGACGGCGCAGGGCGGGATGCAACGTAGAGAGAGGTGGGGAGATCCATGGAGAGAGCCAGATCCATAAAGTTTGCGAGCCATCATCGCGGTGCGGCACCCGTGCACTGAGGCGGTCTGCTCAACAGCGGACGGTATGGGAAAGACCGGCCGGGAGCGGCGTGACCGAGCATGGCCCTGGCTGCCGCATTGGATGCATGTTCCGCCGTTATTCCTCCACCGGCCCATCCATGCCCATCGAAGCCCGCAATTGCAACGAAACGCAGCGTTCCCAACTTTCATTTGCACCGCATCCCTGAGCGTTGCATATTGCGGCGCTTCCTTAGCTCAGTTGGTAGAGCAACTGACTCTTAATCAGTGGGTCGGGGGTTCGAGTCCCCCAGGGAGCACATGTAGAGCCCTGCCGGAAACGGTGGGGCTCCCTTTTTTCGGCGATTCTGGGGCAGGGTCGCCGTTTTTTGTTTGCTGGAGTTTGGCGGGGAAAAGTGGGATTGGGAGGGGGGTACCGGGGGTGACTGGTACAAAAGTGGTGTATGAGTGGTGCAGGGCAACAACAGCAAAATGCGATGTAGTTATCCGCCGAGATGACAGTAACTTGTGCTGGCTGATCGGTGCCGCATGAGTATGCTCGGTCAACGGATGGTGAGATATACATAGCAGTAGCTGACCACTTTTCGCTGCCACCAACTGTTCCTTCTCGCTATCTAGCCTCTTCCAATCAAGCCAGTGACGAAAGCAATACTACCGACCATGAGTTACCAGGACGGAGCAACATGGGCTTTGCGAGGCTATCGCCTCCAGGCACTCTATACTCTTTCCCGCCTCCTCGATCAAGAGAAAGCTGTTGGCGAAATCTTCCAACCGGAAGGAAAGGAAGATTTGCATATCCTCGACGAAGACGGACAGATATTAGAGGTCGTTCAAGTAAAAGCGCTGTCAACTCCACTCAGGGCAAGCGATCTCCAAAGTTTCTTTGTTCGCATGATAGATCTGCGTAGGCAAGCACCAGATGCAACGATAACGATCGCATCCTTTGGCGAGATTGGTCCTGAGTTGGCAGAAGCCGCGGCTGGTGCAGATGTCAGACAACAACAGCTCGCCGCAAAGGTCGCTAAGTTTGCAAGTACTGATCTAGATGAAGCCCTGGATCTCATCACTTCCATCCAAATCGCAGATGTTAAAGAAGAAGACATAACAACGTTCGTTGATGAACAGCTTGAGAGTGCGTTGACGGGCATTGATCCAGAAAGTGCCTTCAGCCTTCTACATCACTGGCTATATCATTGCGCTGAAAAGAAGGTTCAAATTCACCCCGCTAATCTTGTTACAAAGGTCAATGCCGTTGGCGAGTTCATCAGACAAAGGGCAGCATATCATTCAACATGGTTCACTGCCATTGTACCCCTCGAAGACTCCAGCATCTCAGAAGAACAACAAAAGGAGCTTATCGAACAGTTCTATCACGGAAATGCTGCTCGCTACGAACATATCCTGGCAAATGTCGATGCCGCACGTCCTGAACTCATTGAACAACTGGATACCCAATTCCGCGAGGCAGCCGTTGTTATTGTTCATGGAGCTTCAGGACAAGGAAAGAGTACGCTTGCTTATCGATATCTATATGATTACTTCCCAGGGTACTGGCGATTCCAGGTTTACGACTTGCACGATATAGAGCGGGCGCAAGAGGTAGCTCTGGCGCTCTCTGCACATGCGCAGGCAATTGCAGTCCCAATGGCCGTTTATATCGATGTCAAGCCTGTAGATGTCGGCTGGCAAACCGTTGTGACACGGCTTGCCAGTGTGCCTGGAGTTCATCTACTTGTCACGTTGCGTGAAGAAGACTGGCAACGAGATAGATTGGAGGGTTATGAATTCAACTGGCGAGAGCTAGAGATGAAATTTTCCGAGGAGGAGGCTAGGAAGATCTACACCTCGCTAGAGAAGACACGAGCGTCTGTCACAACTGTTAGTTTCGAGGATGCGTGGAATCGTTTTGGCAAAGAGGATGCTCTATTAGAGTTTGTTTACCTTGTCACTCAAGGTGCGAATCTTCGCGAGAGGCTTCGTGGACAGGTTAAGCGCCTGATGGAGGACGTACGTAAAGGCACTTTGAAGGAAGCAGAGCTTGAACTGCTCCGTTTGACCTCTGTGGCAAATGCGTTCGAAGCAAGGGTTAAAACAGCAAAGATCGCAAGGCAACTTGGGCTACCCGTTGCACAACAGACACTCCAATATTTCGAACAAGAATATCTACTCAGAGTAGATGATAAGGGTGAGAGTATCAGTAGCTTGCACCCGATCCGCTCACAGATATTGAGCGACCTTCTTACAGATCCTACTCTCGCTCCTTGGTCGGAATCTGCTGCACGATGTATCGAGCTGATCGACGAGAATGATCTTGCCAACTTCCTTCTTTATGCATTCTCTAGAAGAGATTCAGAGGCTCAATCGCTCTTAGACGTGCTGAATCGCATTTCTCCTCAGACATGGAGGGGCGCGCATGGCATTCTGCGTGCTCTCCTTTGGCTAGGTGTTGCACGGTATGTAAATGAAATTACCAGTGTATCTGACGTAGCTATCAAAGAGTTCGGTGATAGCTTCCTGGTATTGGACTTTGATATTGCCGACGCATCTCCGGGGCTCGTTGATGAGTTGCGTGATATGCTGCTGAAGAATGTTTCACCAGATAATGAAAAATTGAAAAAGCTGCAATCCATCCGTGAGCAACAACCTGACAAACAAAAGGTGTTCGATTATGCTAAACAATGGGTTACGTCATCTGATGTGGCTCTTCCCGCTCCACAAGATATGTGGGAATGGGAGATGTTTGCCGACGCAGCTTTGTGGATCGGCCGCATTAAGCCACATTCAGAGCTGGTTGGCAATATAACTGCAGAGGTTGTGTCAAAATGGATTGATCGCTTGCCGATAGATACTCTTGCTCGCATTGCACTTGCTCTACACTACTGCAATACAGATCAATATATGGTGCTCCATGATAGTTACGGTGCTAACCTTCGTCAGCGTTTCCGTAGTGAAATGAACGGTTTATGGGTGAGCGATGTTGGTTCAACCATTACATGTCACTTCCTTGTTCCTTATGAGGACCTGAGCGGAAAGAGCGGTCAGAAGCAGAAAAAGGGAACGGACACGCTCAATGAGGAAGCAATGAGACGCGTATCTCTGCTTCGCATGTTGTTCCCAGACCGGGAAAAGTATGTAACCTTCGGATATGGTCACAAAATCGGGGAGATAGGACTAGAGTATGACTCTACTCACAAGGAAATTGCTATTAAGGACCAACCGCTGCCCGCCTTCGTAGCGATGGATCGTCAATTCCTTGAGCTTCTTGAGCGGCGCGCCAGAATCAGCACCTGGGATGAGTTTGCGGCGACACTCATGGATTTACGCTGGCATATAGTGCGTGCTTTATGCCAGATTGAGACTGCACTTCAATCTTACTTTCGTCGAAACAATATTGTTAATCTCTTCCAAGGACATGTAGATTCAGAATTGCTGTCAAAGCTTCACAAGCTGCTGACATCCCCACCTGCCTTGCCTCAAGCGGCAGGCGATGAATGGGGATTCGTCCGCCTGACTGACCGCGCTATCATGGATGAAGTAAGTGCAATACAGTCATCAACCTTTAGCCCTAACTTAGGATCAATTCCATCGTCAACGGTTGGCGCTTACAGGTCAGCTTTGATCTACCTTCCTTTCGTAGATCCATATAAGGACTATGTGCAAGCTTGGAATACATTCTTTCTTCAAGTAGGTGCGGTTCTTGCCATTAATCCGCGCTTGGGCCGGGAAGTTCGAAGCGAGAAGGATCGCCTTCGGTTGGAGCAGAAGGCAAAAGATCTTGGTCTCGATATAAATGCGCCCAGAGTGACAATTGCACAGTTGCGGGATGCTCTAAAGTTCCTTGTACCATTTCAGAATGAGTTTAGGAAGCTCTTACAACGACATGTTGATAGGCCTACTCTTGATCAACTTGAGCAGGATGAGCAGTTGATTATTAATCGATTCTGGCCGTTGTGGTATCTATTCTCATTTCATCCTCAACATTTGGCGGATGGGGCTAAGATTGCTGCTGAATGGGTGCGTAAGGTTGAAGATGGCACCGTGCGCTTGCTGGAGGGTGCTCTCCGAAAGATCACAAGAGAAACTATAAATATCAGAATAGTTACTGATGGGCCAAGCTGGGAGGGTGCTCCTGTTCTCTGGGTCGCTGTCGATGTATATGAAGAAGCTTCCGAGTTTGGTGTATTTGCCGCTGTGTTTAGCTGCCTCCGTTCGATCCAGAATTCATTAGGCCCACAATTGCTCCGCTACTACGTTTACGAAAATTTGTGGCCTTATGTAGGTGTCGTGCCACTTTTATATGGCAAGTCTATGAGGGGAAGAGCTTGGATTTACCCATTACATAGTATTGCCCTTGATGGAGAGAATGCGGAATTAAGTAAATGGAGTTCATTTTCTAAAAACCTAGATCTTGAGATAATGAACCGCTTGGGTGTATCATTATGGGAAGATGATGTGCTCGCTGATGGAGAGCAAATGCTTGCAGCATCTTCAGCTTTGTATTGTTTTATTGGTCATTTGCGACATATCTTCCAACTGGAAGAGGGTGATGGCCTAACCGAATTAATCTTAGGAGACTACCTTAATGAAAAGAAATGTTTTCTTGAGGGTGAGATTGTGCGGTTTAAGAATGCTTTAGCGGGTTTGGTAAAGATTGTGCAATCGCTCAGCCGAGATGAGCTGTTAAAGAGATCAAAAGTAGCACAAGCCTTTATTAAAGCTTCGTCACTTAGTGATCACATTTGGCCTGAGCAGATGCGGTCAGAGGAAGTGACTCGATTCAGCAAAGAGTCGTTAGATGAATGGATGCAGAATCTTACAAAGGCGGTTGAGGAGGCCCGAGAGATTCGAGATCTGTGCTTCCGTGATCTTATAGAACGACAGTTAGGTTGAAGTTCCCCCGATTTCGTAGAGCAGTGAGTTAAGAGTCGGCCGAGTGCTGACGTTCAAATTGATCGGGACTGAGCTAGCCTAATGCCGAGTGCAGGCGGACACGGTTGTAGAAGCTCACGATATACTCGAACACGCTTGAGCGGGCCTCAGCTCGTGTTTGATAGCGCTGGCGATACACCAGTTCCACCTTCAGCGTGCGATGCCACGATTCGATCACTGCATTGTCCCAGCAGTTGCCCGTGCGGCTCATGCTCGGTGTGATCTGCCAGTCAGTGAGCCTCTGTTGATAGGCTGTCACGCAATACTGGCTCCCGCGATCGGAGTGATGCAGAAGACCCGCAGCCGGCTGCCGTGCCTGAAGTGCCATATCGATTGCACTCTTCGTCAGATCCTGATCGATCCGCTCACTCATCGACCAGCCAACAATGCGACGACTGAACAGATCCATCACACTGGCCAGATACAGCCACCCCTCCTCGGTCCAGATGTAGGTAATGTCGCTGACCCACTTCTGGTTGGCTCGCTCGGCCGAGAAGTCGCGATCCAGCACGTTCGGAGCGATCGGGTACGCATGCCGTGAGTCGGTTGTGCTCACACGACGTCGCTTCGGCATGATCCCGCTGATGCCGTGCTCGCGCATCAATCGTTCGATGCGTTTGCGTCCCACACCGACACCCTGCTGCCGCAGTTGCTGGTGGATACTCGGCGAGCCATACGTCTGCCGGCTTGCTTCATGTGCCTGGCGGATCATCACCAGCAGCTCCACGTCGCGCTCGGCTCGCTTGCAGGGCAGCCGCCGTCGCCAACGGTAATACCCGCTCTCGGATACATCCAGTGCCGCGGCGATCTCGCTGAGACAATATCGAGCCGGAGCCTCCCCCACAAGTCGGGCGATCTGCTCGTAGCGCTCCTTTACGGTTGTGAGACAATGCCGAGCACTTTTTTTAAAATCTCTCGCTCGCGCTTCAGCCGCTCGCACTCACGTTCCAACTGCCAAATACGCTCCTGCTCGGCCGTGCGCTTACCGTTGCCGCGAAAGGCCTCGCTGCTATCGTGTGCATACTCTGCACGCCAGCGATGTAGCATGTTGCGTGGAATGCCAAGTTCCTCGGCGATACGTTGCATCGACTTGCCCGATATCATTAGCGAGCCGAACTGCTTCGCGCTTGAATTCGGTTGTGAAATTCCGCCGTTGTTTCGCCATGTAGCTCTCCTTCGCGACCAAGATAGTCCCTTATCTGGGGCTCTACTAGAACGGGGGAGGTTCAGAACGCCGGTTCTTCCATGCAGATGACTTCCATAGGCTTCAATGTTGATCGTCACATGGGGATTATTGACGCTGGCTCCTTCGAGACGCCGAGTTGAATCAAATACGTTTTCAAGTTCTGCCGCGCGGCCAGCTTCAGTTTTAGCGGATACTGGCCGATTGGTTGTTGACCGTCCGGGACGTGACGCCCAGAAGGGCACCGATATCCTTGGCGCTCATCGTAAGGCGCGTCAGCACGCAGATTCGCAGTTCAGCCGGGGTCAGCGTCGGCGCGATCGCCAGAAGCTTTTCGGCGAACTCCCGGTGAACGATCAGGAACTTTGTGTCCCGCTCTCCTCGAAGAGATGGACGCTGCGGTGATAAAGCTCCTCGGCGCGCGCGAACTCTCCTTGTTGCCGCAGCACCTCGCCGATCTGGTTGAGCACCATCGCTTCCCCGGCGGTGTCGCCAAGCTCGCACATGATCGCGCGGGCCTTGCCGTAGCATTCGATGGACTTGTCAAGCTCGCCGAGCACGGAGAGGGCGTTGCCGTAGTTGTTGTAGGCAGTCGCGAGAAGGCTTCGGCAATCGGCGGGGACAGGCTCCCATCCGTGCGTCTGCCAAATAAGGTTCGTTTGCGCGCGGGCCGGAGCCGTCATGATCCGCTCAATACATGTAACTGATTCAGCGGCCTTCAAGACTCCTACGGTGTAATTGCCAGCAAAGACAGCGCACGACGCGATATTCAGAAGCGCCGTTGCGGCGCCGACCATGTCGCCATGATGCCGTTTGATTTCAAGGGCTTGTTCGAGCATCGCCGCTCCTTCCTTATACTGGCCAAGCTGCGCCAGGAGCGCCCCGGCATTCTGCATCGCATTCGAGACGCCGATCGGATCGCCGCACGCCTCGAACATGCTCCGCGCCCGCTCGGCGCACGAGAGTGATTGTTGCGGGTTGGACGCGTCGCGCCCCATGTTGAGGATGACCTGAGCTGTGGCGCGCGTCTCGCCGAGCGAGGTCAGTTCTTCGAGCGCTTGCGCCGCCGGCGTCCGGAACGTCTTATCCTTGCCGTCTTTCTTTTCCCCGGCTAATGCCGCCACCGCATCGACGGTACGATAACCGTTCTGCTCGGGGACATGGCGGCGGAATCGAGGGAAGTGATGCGATTCCCGGAGCAGCGCATCAAGATTCTTGCTGTTGAAAAAAGAAAGGAAGGGGTGAAGGACAAGGGGCCAACAGAGGTGCGCCTTGATCGAGATATCCTCAAGAGGAAGATGCAGAGACAAGAGATTGCTGGTACAAGCGATCCCGCCGGAGTGCTCTCCATCAAGCCGCCACAGGCAGCAAAAGCACCGGAGGAAAACAGAGATTTGTTGTACCTATGTTGTACCCAAGTTTTCACAAAAGAAAAACCCGGATAAAAATCCGGGTTTTTTCGTTGTTTTGCGGGTTTTTGGGCCGCTTTGTAAGCGGAGAGGGTGAGATTCGAACTCACGGAACCCCGAAGGGTTCAACGGTTTTCGAGACCGTCGTCCCAACAGGTCGGCATTGGTCCCGATTCACCCAAAAAGCTTGGATTCCAGCAAGAAAACGAGGAAAGATGGCCGATCTACGACCCAGTTATCCCTGTTTCCGCTTCAAAGAACTCGTCACGACTGACCGGCACGGTTGAGCCCTGTCATCGAGGGTGCCAAGGGGAGCGGTGAGGCCCAGAATGCTCGAAAACGGGCTCTAAACGCCGATTCTTGCCATGATTGGCCGCTGCTTATGGCACCGAGGCAAGAATACGGGATGGTTCTGTGATCGGCAAGGGCTAACTTGGAGTTGACTTGAAGTTGGGGGGCAGGGGGGAGCAAGGCTCGTTTCCATTAGGCAGGCAATCTGGCAAGAGTGCTAGTCACAGGATCACGGCAATGGAAGAACTACGACTGGAATTGAAGTGGACGCCGTTGCTGAAGCTTCAAGACTTCGATGCAAGCATGTCCAAGAGAGGGACGCAATCCAAGCGAGAGAATAGCAAGCGTGGCGTATACATGTGGGGTTTTGCAACCCTGAAGGGTTTCGTTCCCTACTACGTTGGCAAAGCCAATCACATCTATGAACGAGCACTTCAACATGTGGCCGGGCTTACGGGTGGTGCATATACCATCTACCACCTCGACTGTCTGCACGAGTTCCATCGACACAGAGATGAACAGCCCGATGTAGCAGGGACAGGGAAGCTCTACTCTCCAGAGAGCGTTCATGCCCTGATGAACGACTTCCGTTCCGAATCTGTCCAGCAGATCGTTGCCCAGTTGCTGTTATGGTTCCGCTTCACGTATACACTGGTTGAGTCGCCAGACGTTCAGACGGGCTGGATCGAGCAACTGGTTGCAGATCACTTTGGACGCCAGTATTTGCAAGCCACAGTTACCGGGGTTGCCCCAACACATCTGAAAGTCATTCATGATGGCGATGATGACATCAGGAGGCTCTTCCACCGAGCATCAGCTACCGATGAACCGATTCGGATGAGCTTGAACGGTACCTATGGAGATAAGATAGTAGCGGCCGGTATCGGTCTGACATGAATGGTGCTGGTCAAAAATACCATTGGAGATCAGTCATGGCAGTCAGCGACTTCATCCCCGAGAATTTCAACGTGTCGGATGATGATATCCTCGCCGCCAAAGACCAAGGCCAGATTCAACGCTTAGCTGTCAAGCTGTTTACTCGATTGGTTCTGGTGGTGGATCAAATTCGTTTTCTACACTGCCACTCAAGTGACGGAACTCCAAAGGAATTCCTTCGTGATAATGCCATCATAGCTGCCCTTCTTTTTCGCCTTGACAAACACCTTGCAAAATTCCATCAGCAGTTATTGCAGGACGACTTGGAGATGGCTTCGATTGTGGCTCGGACTGCCATTGACACGGGGATCACACTCTGCTATCTCCTTGTTGAGAATGATCCTGATAACTTCCGAAAGTACTTACATCATTCGCTTCGGCGAGACAAGAACTATCTGGATTCGTTGAGAGAATCTCTGGAGAGCGGTGGCATTCCATATCCAAATGCACGAGTCGTCATTCGGGATATACAGCGTTCGTTTGACGAGTCCGGCGTGAAGGAAGAGGATGTTACCTCCCAGAGTGCGAAGGAATGGAATAAAGATGGAGGGATTAGAGGACGGGCTCAGAAACTCGACTGGGATGACATCTACGGACGCATGTTCACGTTAACGAGTGATGCTGTTCACGGTAGTTGGGATGACTTGCGTGTCTTTCATCTTGAGAGTCAGGGTGGAGGTTACTTCAGAGTAAGGAAGGAACCACCAAAGTGGACCTACGAAATCTTGGTAGCAATGTCCGAGTTCGTCGCCAAGGCGGTAGGAGTTCTTGCCTCATTGCTCCCAGAGGGGCATCCTGAGCGTGTGGAGTTGACGGAAGAGGTCAATACATCGTTCCGTCGAATGGTAGAGCTATATCACAGGGATCAAGCCTCTGTCGCTGAAAAGGTTGCCGAAGCATATAAGGATGCAGATTGGCAGTTTGCTGATGTTGGAGAACCTGCAACCGAAACCTGCCCTCCTGTATCAGTGCTCGGTGTCGAGGGCGGAGTGGTTATCATCGTGAATCGCCCTCAATGTTACTTCAGCATGAAGCTGGTAGGAGGGAGAATCGAACATCATACCATTATTGCCGAGACGCTGATCGAAGTGGACCACATGTGGTTCGGATTCGAAACAATGTCGTTAGGGACGGCATCGGTTAGTGAGAAACAGCATGACCGGTTCCTGACTACGTGTACAGAAATGGTCCGGCAACGGTTAGGAAGAAAATTCGATAGGGAGTTTTGTGTTGAGGCAATATCGGTAGTGGAGTTGCCCGGAAGAAGGTGCGTCCTTTGTGAAATTCCAATGCTGGACTGTGAAGCCCTCGATGGGCAGGTTGTGAAGAGGCGGTTGTATCTGGCTACATTGCTTAGCCAGTCTGTTCCGCTCCTCTGCCTACGTGTCACATCTGAACATGAGATTGATGCGGGCAGGCGGAAGCTGCTGGAGGTTGCAGCAACGATTCAGGAGTCGGGTGGGTCAATCGATGTCGAGGACCTTCGCAGTAGGCATCGTCTGTAAATCGTTGTCGATGTTGGCATCTGGATAAGTTGAGATAAGGTCGCCTCTTACACGCACTGACGATAACCCAAAATATGAAAGCGAAACAGACAATCCGTGGCTGGTGGTGGTTACCAGAGCAACCAGATAAGAAGGTTCCGGGGATCGCTGAAATTGTGCGTGGCAAAGGGGCAACTCTTCAGCTTCTTGAAGTCCTGCCCTTCACACGAAATGGTTATGTCCCTGTGCATGGTATTCCAATGATACTTGGAGAATCGATCGACGGACGGGAGTTCATCTCACTCCTCGATGGATACGAGACGACGGTTAGCATTCGGAAGTACGCACTGCCACCTGATGGATACTCACATGCCACTATTGTTGCAAGATGTGCTATCGTTGGCGTTCATCTTGCTTCGCCCAGCGTGCCTGCCCGCTCTGTTTCGGTGGGCTTTACCTATTTGAATCGATGGGTAAATGATTATTCTTCGATTTTACATGAGTATGATAGTGGCGTAATTCAAATCGTCGGCGAGATTGGTAAAGAAAAGGTGCATGCCTCATCTGACTTAAATAATGGATTTAAACTCGAACTGATTGGTATCGTTCACCCCGATGATGATTTCTTCAATGGAAAGTATGGACTTGCTGCTAATGCTTATTTCCGTATTTGTCATGAGGAGGGCGCTCTAATTTCTGATTACCGTACTCTTGTTGTTGGCCTTCAGAATTTTCTAATACTGGCAACTCAAAGGAAGGTATTCGCAACAGACATCCATGTAAACTTTGGTGGTGATTCAGATGGCGTCATAATGGCAAAAGATAACCGTGGTTCGGCATCGGTATATCTGTATCATCGTTGTCAGCGTATTGACAAAGAGCGTTTTGTTGACACAGGGACGATGCTCTTCGTGTTGCCGCAGATTGGCGATTCGTGTAGCACCATTCTCAGAAACTGGTTGAATGAAGCTCCGTTATTTGACTTGGCATACCATCTGTATTTCGCTGTCGCCTTGGAAAAGAATCTGTATGCCGAGAATAAATTTCTCAGCTACATCCAAGCAATTGAAGGCTATCATCGACGTGTGGTTGATGATGATAAGTATGTACCGAAGGCTGAATTCAAAAGTATTGTCGAATCGGTGATAGCCGCAATCCCTGAAGGCGTCTCAAGTCCCTTGAAGGCTAGTATCGTGCAATCAATTCAACGTGCAAACGACTACTCACTCCGTGAACGCTTGGAGTGGGTATTGGCACGTCGTGGGTCGATACTAAAGCAGACATTCTTCGGAAATGATGAGCAATGTACCCGCTTTGTTCGAAGTGTTGTTGAGACAAGGAACTATTTGAGCCATATACTTGATCCGTCAAAGATGAAGAATGTATTGTCAATCGAGAATAGTGATTTCGGTGATGCGATCGAAAGATTGCAGATTCTCCTTGAATCCTGCCTGTTAGATGTGTGCGGCATGGGCGGAGAGATGATCGACACTATACTGATGGGACGATATGATCGACGAATTGTTCGTAACAAAGTCGTGAAGGGTAGCTCATGATATGTTATCTCTTCGCCTTCGTTTTGCCGATTGTTCCGTGATCCAATTGAAAGCCGTGAGACTCCTTCTCCGTATCATGTGATTTCGCCATCCTCTCCACCACACACTCCTCCACCGTCTCGAACACCGACCGCACCAGAGTTGCATAGTCGATGGCTGCTCCTGATTCATCACCATCTTCCACGACGATTCCTTTCTTCTTCGCCAGCTCTCGTCCCATCTCATCAGAACTCCACCAGTCCCCATTTCCCGTTCCCATCCAGTGCAGATTCAGTCCGGTCTCGGCATACAGAACCAGTGTCTCCAGTCGAGGGCTGGAGGTGTTGTTGATGACCCTGTAGAGCTGAGAGGCGTTGAACCCGAACTGCTCGGCATAGAATGGCACGCTGCCGTAGTTCTCAACAATGAACCACTGAAGACGATCTCCCGGCGTGGACTGTTCTTTCTGCTTGTCCATAGTATGCTCTCAAGTGTAGGACTCTGTGCCCGGCAAGCTACCACCACTATCGTGATTGTACAATGTGTGAATGGGCGTGTAGAGTATGCAACATGTTCGACAAATGCGCGTATAGTATAAGCGTTGATGCAAATGCTATAATGAACAATAGTATGCAAACCCTTCTTTCTACCAGTCCACGCTCTTCCCGACGTGCTCTTTCACAGAAGAGTCCTTTGAAGAAGGTTGGCGGTCGTCGATCTGTTTCCAAGGTATTGAAGTCCAATGATGTGGGGCACCGGCCTCATGTCGATGATCCAGATACGATCCCGGTAGACCTCATCGATGCCCTCCCGAAGCTGCTTCGTGATGGAGCACGGCTGCTCAGCACCGAGCACGAACGAGGTGTGTTCATTACCTCAGCACTTGGTGTTCTCTCGGGTTGCCTGCCGAATGTCCTTGGGCGGCATGCTGATGGTGACATGCCTCTCAACCTGTTTACGGCGGTCGAAGCTCCGGCTGGTTCAGGAAAGGGTGCGCTTCGCTATGCCCGAAAACTTGGGGAGAAGGTTGACCTGCGGTTGCGTGCGAAATCACTTACCGAGCAGGGAGACTGGCTTCAGATGCAGACAGAGAGATCATCCCATACGTCGGATGATTCTCGGCCTCCAATCCGGTCCCTGTTCCTCTCGGGCAACTCATCAGAACGCGGGCTGCTCGAAGCTCTCTACAACAACAAAGGAACCGGTGTAGTGCTGGAGTCAGAAGCGATCACGCTTGCGAAGCTCTTCGGAGGTGTCGGAGGGAACTCGATCGACCTGTTGTTGAAGGGGTTTCATAACGAGCCGGTATCTGTAACCCGGAAAGGAGAACACCTTCACATCCCGACGCCGGCATTCTCGGTCGTCGTCACCGGCAC
>Ga0206102_1000150_pt1 | contig 25850 bp, 18 predicted proteins | sample 1B1Ametagenome_FD_148645 | JGI IMG/M metagenome (GOLD analysis project Ga0206102, IMG submission 148645) | Enriched microbial communities from leaf-cutter ant dump, University of Wisconsin, Madison, United States - 1B1A | ecosystem: Environmental > Terrestrial > Nest > Insects nest > Nest dump... | reverse complement strand
CCAATACGGCGACAGCTTGGCCCGCGCAAAGAACTGCCCGATCGCCCAGTCGGCATAACGCACGGTGTTCTGCACGCTGGCCGCCGGCTCGGTGGCGTGGATGCGGCCGGCCGGGTATTCCCACGGCGTGTGGTTGGAGACGCTGAAGGCCAGCGTGAAGGTGGGCTGGTCGCCGTCGGCCATCAGGCGGTGATGCAGCTCGTTGAACATGTCCTCGTCGGAGGCGCCCCACGAACCCACGAAACCGGGCCGGATGTCGAACTTCGGCTGGTCGATCACCTCGTCGAAGCCGTTGCCCAGGAAAAACGACTTCATGTTGTCGAAGTGCGCCTCGCCACCGTAGATGAAGCGCGAGTGGTAGCCGTACTCGCCCAGCAGGCCGGCCAGGGTGAAAAAGCCGCGCTGGCTGCGCGGCAGCTTCAGCACCGCCTCGGCCGGCGTCGGCAGAAAGCCGGTGGTGACCGCCTCCAGCCCGCGCACCGAGCGGGTGCCGGTGGCGTAGGTGCGCGCCAGCAGCCAGCCCTGTTTCGACAGCGCATCGAACTGCGGCGACAGCGGCTGCCCGCCCAGCGTGCCGATGAACTGCGCGCCCAGGCTCTCCTCCATGATGATCACCAGGTTCAGCGGCCTGGCCGGTTTTGCGCTGGCCTGCTGGCGGTGCATGCTGGGGTGTTGCGGATCGAGCATCGGGCCGCTGAAGCCCGCCGCCTCACGCACGATGTGCTGCATTTCGGGCTCGGGCATCTTGCCGTAGACCGCCGCGGCGGAGCGCTCGTTGCTCATGCCGCGGATCGCGTTGGCCACGTTGTAGAGCGAGTTCAGCGGCAGCGTGTTGACCATGCTGTCGTCACTGAAGGCCACCATCGAGGCATTGAGCGGGCGATGCTCCAGCGTGCCGCGGCCCAGCAGGAACAGCACGGCGAACGCCACCGCCGTCACCACCGGCCGCCACGCCAGCTTCATGCGCGCATCGGCCGGTTGCGTGCGCAGCCAGCGGAAGCCCCACCAGCCCAGCAGGCCCAGCACCACCAGGCCGAAAAACAGCACGCCCTTGTAGCCGTGCCACAACATCGCCGACACCTCGTGCGGGTTGTTGAGGTACTCGATGTACAGGCGGTTCGGACGCGTGTCGTATTCCAGGATGAACTGCGGCGTGGATACCTCCAGCAGCACGAACAGCAGCCACCACACGCGGTACCACCACGCGGTGACGCGCGTGGGCCAGGCCAGGTGGCCCAGCCAGGGCGACAACAGGACGGGCAACGCACAGATCATCGCCAGGAAGCTCAGGTCGATGCGCCAGCCGCCGAACAGGATCGGCCACAACCCGCCCGCCGGCTGCACGCGCGACCACAGCCACACCGACAGCCCCAGCCGACTCAACGTCAGCAGAACCAGGGTGGCCGCAAAAAAACGCCAGGATAGCCGCCGCATACGAAGTCTCCGGTGAAGCCGCGCAGTTTAGCGCAGCGCCCTGTACGGACAGCCGCGGGATGCGATCGTTGCAGCGCTGCCGCAAAATGGCCGTCTTGTCGAACATGGACGCCACGCATGCTTCAACTCAGCCAGGCCACACCGATCGCCACCGGCAAGCACCGGCAGGTGTACCAGCACCCGGATCAGCCGGGGCAGTTGGTGAAGGTGATCCGCCCCGACCTGCCGCAAGGCGCAACGGCGGCACCGCGATGGCCGCGCACCGGTCCGTATCGCGGCTACGTGCGCGAGTTCAAGGAATACCTGGCCTCGCGCCACGCCGATCCGGGCCCGTCGCCGCTGGCGGCGGTCATCGGCCTGGCCGATACCGACCTGGGCGTGGGCCTGGTGGTGGAAAAGATCATCGGCGCCGACGGCGCGCTGGCCCCCACGCTGGCGACCTGGCTGGGCCGCGACGGCTTCACCGACGCCATGCGGCAGGCGCTGGACGACCTGCTCGCCGCACTGCTGCGGCACAACGTGATCGCCACCGACCTGCACGCCTTCAACATGGTCCACGGCAGCCACGATGGCACCGCGCCGCGGCTGATGATGATCGACGGCTTCGGCGAGAAGAACATCATCCCGCACCGCTCCATGAGCCGCCGCCACAACGCCACCGTCACCCGCCGGAAATTCGAGCGGCTGGTGCGACGCTGCCAGGCCGGCGTGACCTGAGCGCCGCAGGCGTGGCGCGATGCACCGCCGGCTCACGGCGACGCCATCGAACAGCCCGGCTTCACCGCCGCCGCATCGAACATCAACCAGGCATTGCGGTTGGCCACGCCCAGCCGGATCACCCGCGCCGGATCCACGCAGGGGCCCAGCGCATCGCTGTCGACCAGGACCCAGCGCCGCCCGGGCGCCTGCTCCTGCCACGCCAGCGCATCGCGCATCTGCTGTGCCGCGGGGCGTGAGAAACCGAACTCCACCGGCGGCCGCCGCGCCTGCAGCAGCAGTTCCTCACGCCACTCCACCAGCGCCAGTTCGCCGTCGGGGCCGATCCGCGCGTCGGCGCTGCGCATCAGCGAGCGCACCGACTGGTTGTCATTGAGCAGCGGATACGTGCTGACCGACCAGCCGGTCCACGCCGCGCCCAGCCCCACCAGCAGCGCCAGCGCCCCGCGGCGCGGGCGGAACCACATCGCCGCCAGCACGAACAGCACGCCAACGCCGATCGCGCACCACCACAGCGCCTCGCCGCCATGCGGCAACTCGTAGCCGGCGGCAATGCGTTGCGCGACATGTGGATGGGCCAGCAATGCCCACGCGCCGGCGGCCAGGAAAACCACGCCCGTCAGCACGCACAGCGCAAACGCGGCACGCGAAAACCAGCGCCTGGCCAGCAGCCCATCCATGAACGGCGCCATCGCCAGCACCACCATCGGCAACGCCGGCAACAGGTAGATCTCGCGCTTGCCGGAGGGGATGCTGAAGAACAGCAAGGCAAGCAACCACCAGACCAACGGCAGCAACACGCGTGCCTCGCGGCCGCGCAACGCGTCGCGCCATGTCGGCAACAGCAGCGGGATCAGCAGGCAAACGGGAAACCAGTCGCGCACCATCACCAGCACGAAGAACCACGCCGGCTCCGCGTGCGCCCATGAATTGGCGTAGCGCTGGGCGGTCTGGCGAAACAGCAGATCCCGCACGTAGGCGACGTACTCGGGCGTGTCCAGGCCGTAGGCCATCATCAGCATCGGCACCAGCCACAGCGCGATCGGCAGCAGGAACGCCGCCACGCCGACGGCCCAGCGCCAGCCATCGCCATGGGTCCGCGTCACCCCCGGCCAGCGCCGCCATCGCGCGAACAGGTACGGCAGCAGCATCAACAGCACCAGCACGCCGACACCCTTGGTGATCACGCCCAGCCCCGCCGCGCAGCAGCCCAGCCAGTACGCACGCCAGTCCGGGCCACGCAGGCAGTGCACCAGCAAACCGGCATTGCCGGCGGTCATCCAGAACAGCAGCAGCGGGTCGATCTGCGCGTGCTTGATCACGTCGACGAACTGGATCGCCGCCAGCAGCAGCACCGCCGCCAGCAAACCGGTGCGCGCATTCCACAGCCGCCGCCCGGTGCGGTAGACCACCAGCAGGCTGCCCAGCCCGGCCAGCAGCGAGGGCAACAGGAAGGCGCCGCGCCAACCGCCGGTGAGCCAGAAGACGATCGCCTCGCACCACATCAGCAGCGGCGGCTTGTCCGAGTACAGCTCGATCCCGCGATGCGGAAACAGCCACTGTCCGGACGTCAGCATCTGGTGCGCCACCAGCGCGAAGCGGGGTTCATCCGGCGGCCACGGGTCGCGCAGCCCGATGCCCGCGGCCAGCACCACCAGCGCCCCGGCCATGAACCACCAGAACATGCGCCGGGCGCGCGCATCGCCGTCATCGATCGTCGTCATTCGTCGGTCCGTTGTCCGCGCCGGGACTCTAGCAAAAGCCCGCACGCTCCCGATGGGTAGGCGGCAGTGTGCAATGGGGAGGTTAGAAACGGCTTAGAAGGAGGCCGGCCCTTGCCGGCTGATCGATCCGCCTCCGTGCCCGTCACCGCGACGGGCTTTCCAATCACACCCGCACGCGCAACCATGGGCCTCCCCGCCACGAGACGTGCCCATGAGCTTTTCCGACGACGACCATGACGCGGCCGACGCGTTCGACGATATCGGGGATGCCTCGGTGGAAACGCTGGTCTGGCAGCTGCTGCAGCTGATCAACCCCGGCGACGAGGACACGGCGCTGCAGCAGTTCGACGATTACCGCCAGACCGTGGCGTCGCTGGACGAGGACGGCTACGAGCCGGTCCACATGGTCGCCCACGTGATCGACTGGCGTTCCGGCTTCCACATCGACGTTGGCGATACGCGCGCCCTGGTGCAGGTGATCGACGAGCTGTGCGCCCGCTGGAACCTGTCGATCGACTGGAACGGCGACCCGACCGACGACGAATTCTTCGAGGACGTCGATGGCGCCTCGCTGCTGGGCACCGCCTGCGACCGCCTGGCCGAATACGGCTACACGCTGTGGACGTGGGAAGCCGACGACGGCAGCCACGCCGGCTGGATGACGCTGACCCGCGACGCGGAGTCGATGCGCGAACTGGCCACCGCGCTGGGCATCACCCTGCACCTGGGCAGCGAAATCAGCTGACCCGGTCGGCGCCACCCGCGGACGACGGGCGATCGATCGCCCGCCGCTGGTAAAGGCGCCGGTCGGCCTCGCCCAGTCCTTCGGCCAGCGACACGCCATGCCCGAAACTGGCGGCGCCCAGGGTGAAGCCGATCGGCGCGGAGGCGCGGTCCGCGTCGATATCGCGCACTACCCGCGCGGTCGCCTCGGCGTCCGCGCCACGCAACAGCAACAGGAATTCATCGCCACCGAGTCTCACCACCGGGTCGTCGCGCCGGGCGTGGCGGAACAGGAACCGGGCCATCGCCACCAGTACCTCGTCGCCGCGCTGATGCCCGTACTGGTCGTTGACCTGCTTGAAGTGGTCCAGGTCGATGGCGACGCAACCCCACGCCTCGGACGCGAACGCTTCGGACAAGGTATCCAGGTAGCGGCGATTGAAACATCTGGTGAGCGGATCGCGGGTGGCCTCGTCCCAAAGCCGCAACTCCTGCTGGTAGCGCTCGGTGATGTCCAGCGCGTGCCCCAGCACGTAGGGTTCGTCGCTCTGGTCGTCCAGCACGCTCTGGTATTGCCACACGCGCCGGTGACCGTCCTTGGCAATCAGTTCCAGCATGCCCGCGTGGCGATCCTTGGTCATCAACTGCAACAGGTAGGTATGGAAGGCGGCGTGTCGCTCGGCGGGGATGAAGTCGGTCAATGGCCGGCCCAGCAGCTCGCCCACCGAATAGCCCAGCGACGCCGCGGCGGCGGGGTTTACCGACAGCAGCACGCCCTCATGGTCGTGCGTGCAGATCAGGCCCAGGCTGAACTCGAACAGCTTGCGGAACCGGCGGTCGCTGGCTTCCAGCGCCGCCACCACCCGTCGACGGATGGTGATGTCCAGGATCACGCCCACCAGCCGCGTGGGTGCCGGGTGCATTTGCGCGAAACCGATGGTGCGTACCCATATCGGCCGGCCCCTGGCGGTCACGATGGGCAGTTCCAGATCCCAGCTGGCATGCGGATCGGTCATGGCCTCCTTTACGGCCGACTCGATCTTTGACCTGGCTTCGGGCGTGTAATAGCCGAACGCCTCCACCAGGGTCGGGCGATGACCACGCGGCACATCGTGGATGGCGCAGGTCTCGTCCGACCACTGCACCTGCTTGCTGTCCATGTCGACCGACCAGCGGCCCGCGCCCATCAACCTGTCGGCGCGTGCGACCAGCGCCGCCGTGGCCCTGGCCGACTCCAGCCCCGAAACGGCGTCATCACACTGGCGCTGTTGCACGGCCTGGCGACGCAGGGTCCGGATGCGCAACTCCAGCGCCTCGACCGCGGCCGCGGCCAGCGACACCAGCACCCGGCGCTGCTCGTCACTCAACTTGCGCGGCGTACGGTCGAGGACGCACAGCGCACCCACGCGAACCCCGTCGCGCAGTGTCAACGGCACTCCCGCGTAAAAACGGACCCCCGGATACCCCGCCACCAGCGGGTTCCCGGCCCAGCGCGGATCGCTGCTGGCGTCGGTGACCTCCATGAGCCCGGAGCCGAGGATGGTCTGGGCGCAAAATGCCACGTCGCGCGGTGTGCCGTGCGTGCCGGCGAAGCCGATATTGGCCTTGAACCACTGGCGCTCGTTGTCGATCAGGGTGACCAGAGCGATCGGCGCACCGGTTGCGATGGACGCGCTGCGGGCCAACGCGTCGAACAGCGGGTCGGCCTCGGTATCCAGCACCGACAAGGCCAGAAGCCGCTCCACGCGATCGTCTTCAGCCGCAGATTGGGGAGCGTCGGTCATGCACGGATCCTTGGAAACTGCCCGAACCACGATGCCATAGCGCAACCTTACGCGGCGTGACCGGCGCGTCAATCCACGCAGGCACCGCGCACTCCGGCGCGGTCGCCCGGCTGGACAGCGACGCACCCCGGCGCGGACACCGGAGAACAGGCCGGCGTGCCGGCCGGCGATGGAATAATGGCGCTCCCCCGCATCCGCCCCGGCCATGCACGACACACCCTTCTCCCTGCCCTGCCATGCGATCGCCTACGCGCGCTCGCCGTACACGCAACGCATCGACGCGCCCCACCAGTCCACCGTGGTGGCGGGCACGGCCACGGCCGCCGCGGCCGAGGCGCTGATCGATTTCGTCGAGGGTTTTCCGGCGGCGGCGTTTCGCGACCTGGCCGGGTTCGAGCGCATCTGGCTGGTGTTCGCCTTCCATCGCAGCGAGGGCTGGAGGGCCGAGGTGAAACCGCCGCGCGGCGGCGGCAAGCGCAGCGTGCTGGCCACCCGTTCGCCGCACCGGCCCAATGCGATCGGCCTGTCCGCGGTGGAACTGGTGGCGGTGGAGGAAACGCGGCTGCGCGTGCGCGGCATGGATCTGCTCGACGGCACCCCGATCCTCGACATCAAGCCCTACGTGCCCTATGCCGACGCCTTCCCCACGGCCCGCGCGGGATGGATCGACGCCATCGACGCGACCCAGGGCCGTCACTCCGCGCCCGGTCCAAGGCGGCCGCGCAAGCCGCGGCCAACCAGTGCCTAGGAGCGTGTGCACCCAGGCGTGGCCGCTTATCGCCTGCAGGCGCCTTCCGCCCGAAACAAGAAGGGCGATGCTTGTGCATCGCCCTTTTTGCGGCCCACGGATTTCAGGAGCCCAGTGATGCGCCGGGAGGCCGGGGAGTGGCTGTTGCAGTTCCCCGGCGCATCACGTCCTTCGCTCAGAAGTGAGCCCGGACTCCCAGCATCACGCGACGCTCGAACTGCGTGGTGTCGGCCACCTGATCGGGCCATACCAGGTAGTAGCGCTCGTGCTCGTTGGTGAGGTTGGAGCCCTGCGCGTACACCTCGACATTCGGCGTCACCTTGTAGCTGACCGAGGCGTCGACGTAGAACGTGGGCTTCTGGTACATCTCCATGCCCTGGATGCCGCCGAAGTTCTGCGACACCGCGCGCTTGGAGCGGTAGTTGCCCGCCACGCGTGCCTCGAACCTGTCGTCCTGGTACCAGACAACCAGGTTGGCCTGCTTCTTGGAGTTGTCCTGGAACGGGATGTCGTTGCCGGCCAGGTCGGTGCCCGTGTTGCTGGGCGAGAAGGTGAAGTTGGCACCGACGCCGAAGTTCGCCCAGATGCCGGGCAGGAACTTGAAGTCCTGCTTCAGGCCGAACTCGAAGCCGTGCAGCCAGTTGCCGCCGCCCTGCACCGGCCCGTTGATCGACACGCAGTGATTGCGCACCTGGCCATCCTGGTCGGGCAAGGCGCAGTTCTGCACGCTGCCGTTGTTGATGAAGCTGTCCACGTCGATGTAGAACGCGGCCACGTTGATCATCGTCGACGGGCTCATGTAGTACTCGAGCGAGGCGTCGTAGTTGGACGAGCGCCACGGGTCGAGGTTGGGGTTGCCCGAGGAGTTGCCGCCCAGCACGCGGAACAGCGTGGAACCCGGCGTGGAGGTGTCGATGCCGTAGTTGAGGGTCAGGCCACCGCCCCACTGGTCGAGGTTCAGCGGCATCATGTTTTTCGAGTAGGCCAGGCGCAGCTTGAGTTCCGGCGTGAAGTCGAACGCCAGGTTCAGTGCCGGCAGGTAATCGGTATACGTGCGCGAGCTGTGGATGGTGCCGTTGTCCGCGGCCAGCAGGCCGTACGGTGCGGCGTCGCCCACCGCGTGCTGGGTGACATCCAGCGTGGTGCGCACCATGCGCAGGCCCAGGTTGCCGCTGATCGGCACCGCGCCGTCGCTGTCGAAATCGGCCTGCAGGTAGGCGGTGCGCTCCTTCAGGCGCACGGCCCAGGTGCCACCCGGATCGACGTTGCGCTGCTCACCCGGGTAGATCGACTCCTGGAACGCCAGCGGGTTGTCCATCGCCTTGGGATCGAGGTTGTAGATGCTCACGCCGCTGACACCGGCCAGGCTGTTGTCGTGCCGCATGTTGTTGCCGATGATGCCGGGCAGCTGGCTGGGGTTCTGCGCGGAAATGACACCGGCGCGGTAGAAGCCCTGTGCGTTGCCCGCCGTGCAGGCACCATCGATGCCGCCACCGTTCAGCACCACGTCGGCGGCCTTCCAGCGCACCAGACAGCCATTCGGATCGCTCGCGCCGTTGCCCGCATAGACCGGCGCCACCATGTTGAAGTTGACGTTCGATGCCGAGCGGATGCTGCTGCGCACGCCGAAGTCGAGCTTGAAGCCGGAGTCGCCGAAGCGGTAATGGCCGTCGGCACGCAGGATGTTCATGTTGCTTTCGCGCTCATGATTGCCTTCGCTGGACACCGTCTTCAACGCGTAGTTGTTCGGGTCGGACAGGAAGGTCTGCAAGGCCTGCGGCAGCGTGATGGCCAGATGGTCGCCGCGCATGTCGACGGTGACCGGCACCACGTTGGGGGCGAAACCGTTCGGATTGAATACCCGGTTGGCGCCCGGATAGATGAACGTGCCCGGCGCCGCCGCATCGGCCGGATCGTTGGGCCACGCCGTGCCGTCGGCGTCGGCGAACTGCACGTAGCTCTGCATCAGCGTTTCGTGCGCGCTGGCCGTTATGCCGCGAACACTGCCGGTGAAATTGCCGCCGTTGTCGTAGTCGAGCTGCAGGTTGAAGTTGCGCGAGATGGTGTTGGTGACGTCGTTCTCGGAGTACGTCTCCAGGTCGCCCAGCCACTTCTGGTACACCTGCGTGGTGTACAACTCCTGATTCCAGCCTTCATTGCCGTTGTACGCGCCCTGGATCGTCTTGCCGGTATCGCGCGATACCACGGGCACGAAGGTGCCGCCCATCCAGCTGGCCGAGTTCAGCTGGTAGCCGGTCTGCCGGTTGAACTGCTTCTGGCGGGTGAAGAACGCATCGCTGGTGAGGGTGAAACCCGCGCCCAGATCGGCCTGTGCCGAGGCGTTGATGCCCAGCCGCTTGCGCTCCAGCTGGCGGTCGATGGCGGTGAAATTCTGGCTGCCATAGAACGCGTCGCCGGCATTGCCGTTGCCGTTCACGTCGACGTTGCCGCCACCGAGCTGGTGGATGGCCGAGGGGATCGGCGCGCTGTTGAAGCCGCCGAGGAAGCCGCTGCCGTCGGTGGCGCTGGCCGCGTTCTCGCCGTAGAACTTGCCGCCGTACTGGTCCATGCCGTCGATGGAGTTCTCCAGCGTGTTGTCGGAATAGGCGGCCGATACCAGCACGCCCCACTTGCCCTCGTCATTGAAGCTGATCAGGCCGTTGGCCTCCGGCTGCCATTTGTCCACCTTCGAGCCGTGCGAACCATCCGCGGCGCCCGCGAACGTCCAGCCCGATTCCATATCCCAGGGGCGGCGCGTGCGCAGGTTGATCGTGCCGGTGATGCCGCTGCTCAACAGGCTGGCGGTGGGCGACTTGATCACGTCCGCGCCGGAAAACAGCTGCGAGGGGATGTCGGTGAAGTTGGGCTGCACCGACACGATCGAGCCGGCGGTGAGAAACGACTCGCCGTTCAGCGTGGTGCCCACCTGTGGCAGGCCGCGCACGTTGACCGAGCTGCCCTCGCCGCCGGAGCGGTTGATCTGCACGCCGGTGATCCGCTGCAGCGAGTCGGCGATCGTCACGTCGGGCAGCTTGCCGATGTCCACCGCGGAGATGCTGTCCTGGATCGACGGCGCGAGGCGCTTCAGCTCGACCGACCGGGCTTCCGATGCGCGGATGCCGGTGACGGTGACCGCCTGCAGGCGCGTCGCCTCATCCTGCTTCGCATCGCCCTTCCCGTTCGTGGCGTCCTGGCCGCCCTGGGTCTGCCCGGTGGCGGGCGCGGGCTGTTCCGCCGCCGATGCGGACGACGCGGGCCCGGCCCATGCCGCGGCGGAGCATCCAATCGCCAGACTGGCTGCCACCGCCACCACCAGGGGTTTCATCTGAAAATTACCGTAATTGAAACGACTCATTTCTCTCTCCTCCGCGGTTTGATCCGCACCTTGTTGGTTTGGCCTTGTTCTTCTGGTAACGCTACCTAGCCGAGCGATCAGTCTCCCTTACCGGCGCTGGGTGGAGATCGATCGCGCCTGCCCCTCGTTGCCGCCCGGACGGACGACAACGATCTATCGCTTCATTGGTCGCTGGTTGATGACGCCGGTGGCGCCGGATCGCGGGTGCCGAACGGCACCGACCGGTGGCGCACATTCCATCCGCGCACGTCCATGTTCGCCGCGCCGTCCAGCGCGGAGGCGGTATCGCCGACGATGGTGATCTCGCGCGTTTCGCCGGGCGCGAGGTTGAGGTAATTGCCGCTGTAGTAAGCCGGCAGAACGCGTTGACCGTGCGCGTCGAGCACGGTCAGCTTGGTGCCCAGCGCCACGTGCGGCGACGGGTTGCGCACGGAGACGCGAAGGCCGCCGTCGACGTCGCGCCGCGCCCGCACGTCCAGGCTGACCTCGGGCAGGTCGCCCAGCTTCCGCAGGTCGGCCGGCTCATGCGCCACCCAGTAGAAATTGCGCGACACCAGTTTGCCGTCGGCATCGCGCAATTGCAGTTGCACGAACACCAGCGGGTGCTCGTCCAACAGCCGGCCGACATCGACCGCCGCCATCGTCACCGGCGTGACCGCGGTGGCCGGCGCATCCAGCGTGGCGGTAGCCGTGGCCAGTTCGCGATGACCCGTGCCATCGGGCGCAAGGACGTGCGCCGACACCGTCAGGCCATGCAGCGGCGCGGCGGTGTTGTTGACCACCACGATGCGGTGGTCGGGCAGGTTCATCTGCACGTGTACCGGTTCGGACGCTTCCTTGACGCCGTAGTAGGAAGCGTGGGTGTCGTAGTCGCTGCTGTAGATCTGCCAGGTGATGCTGGGCCAGGCCGGGTGGCTCATCCACAGCAGACGGCCGCTGTTGTGCGTCCACAGGCCCGCGTTCAGACCTTCGAAGATCGCGCGGTAGCTGACGTAGTTCATCATCTGCGCCTTGCGCTCGAAGTCCGCCAGGCTGGTGGCCTGGCCGAACTCCGTGCGCATGGCGGCCATGAAGCTGCCCACGTCGCCGTTGCCGGACTGATGCCAGTCGTGGTACGCCCAGTCATCGCTGATCGGCCACTGGTCGGCCGCGGGCATCATCGCCTGGAACGCCTCCAGCGTGGGGAATGACGGCGTGCCCACCTCGACCGCGAAGCCCTTGGCCAGCGTGGTGAAGTACGCCGCCGGCGGCTGGTAGCTGTACGGGCCGCTGTTCCACAGATTGATGCGGTTGGAGCTGGGCATGTACAGCCGGGTGCCGTCGAGGTCGGCGATCAGCTTGTCCAGGCGCCGGTTCAACAGCGGCTGCGGCACGCCTTCGTTGCGGCCGAACCACAGCGCGACGCTGGGGTGGTTGCGGTAGCGCTTGATCGTGTCCGCGGCGTTGCGCAGGAACAGCGCATCGTCCTGCGGCTCCAGGTTGTAATCCTGGGTGGATTGCCAGAAATCGTTGAACACCAGCAGGCCGTATTCGTCGGCCAGGTCGTAGAACACCGGCTCGGTGCTCTGCCCCACCCAGTTGCGCACCACGTTGACGTGGGCATCGCGTTGCAGCCTGAAATACGGCTCCAGTCGTTCGCGCGAGATGCGCTTGAGGAAATCGTCGGTGCCCCAGCTGCCGCCTTTCACGGCAATGCGCACGCCATTGACGCGAAGGATCAGATAGGGCGCCAGCCGCTTGTCGGCCAGGTCGGTCACGGCCGGCGAATGCTCCGCCGCCGGCAGCAGGGAGTACGCCCACGCATCGGGCGTTTCGCGGATGCCGTCGTGGCTGACGTCGACCAGGCGTTCGCCGACGGTGCGGGTCATGTCCGGTGTCACCAGCACGCGACGCAGGCTGCCCCGTGAATCGAACAGCGAAAGCTCGTAGCTGATCTGGCGGATGCCGAAGCGGAACCGCGATTGATCGGACGTCTTTCCGTCCGTCGCGAAGCTGACCCGCATCTCGTACAGGTACGGCTCGCCATAGCCGTTCGGCCACCACAGGTGCGGATGCCGCATCCGCAGCGCCGGGAATTCGTCCGGGCGCAGCTTCACCGTGGTGCCGCCGACAGGCACGGTCACCGCCTTGTCCACCACGACGTCGCCAAAGGTGATCCGCAGCTGGCCCTGGACGGGCGTGGTACCGGTATTTTCCAGCGGCACGTCGACGTCGATCTCCGCCTGGTGATGGTCCGCATCCGGCAGGCGGGTCACGACGTGGGTGTCGCCGACGCGCACCGGGCCGGCCGCACTCAGCACCACCTTCTGCCACAGGCCGGTGTCGCGATCGCGGATCGCCGGGATCCAGTCCCAACCTTCGTTGGCGATGAAGGTGGGACCGTCCAGCGCCTCCATGCCGCCATTGGGGCCGGGGCCGGCGGCGAGCGACTGCTCATGCGGCACGCCGGGATTCGGCGGCGGTGAAACGCGCACCGCGATCGCGTTGTCCTTGCCGGGTTTCAGCAGTTTGGTCACATCGAACCGCCCGCGGATAAAGGCGCCCACGACCTGCCCCGCGCGTTGCCCGTTGATCCACACCTCGGCGGCGTAGTTGATGCCGTCGAAGGTCAGCTGCAACGGCCGGCCGGCAAGATCGACCGGCAGCGCGAACGTGGTGCGATACCACCAGTCGTGCTGGTGCAGCGACTCGGGGATGGCCATGTTGTTGAGGCCGTATGCGGGGTCGGGATAGACGCCGCGGTCGATCAGCGTGGTCAGCACGGTGCCCGGCACCGTGGCCTTCATCCATGACTTGCCGGCCGCGTAACCGGGCAACGAAATGGCGGCGCCCGCCGCGCCATCGAGTTCCGTGGCGGAGGCGAGCTGCCACCGTCCCAGTTCCCACTGCCGCGGGCCGTCGGGCTGCAGCGCCGGGCGTTCGGCCGGCGCCGACCCGGAAGGAGCGGAAAACGGCGCGCGGCTTCGCGGCAGCGTGGACGGCGGCTGCGGCACGACCTGGCCGGCCATCTGCGTGGTCTGCACCGGCCAGTGCGGCGAGGCGTCGGTGAACCGGGTCAGTCGCGGATCGGGCGGCCGCTTCGCCATGGCCGCCAGTTGCCCGCTGTCGAGGACGCCATCCTGCACGGTGAAGCCTGCCACCTTGCCGCCGAAGTGGTCCGCGCCGGGCCATGGCGCAACCGGCGCGATGGCCATCTTCGCGGCAACCGCCACCGGCGCCGTCGTCGCGGATGCCACCCGTTTGCCGTCCAGGTACAACGAGAAGCCCGCGCCATCGGAAACGGCTGCGACAAAATGCCAATGCCCGGCACTCATGGCGGCCCGTGACGACGTGCTTGCCGAAGCGCCCCACCAGAAACCCAGCCGGCCGTGGTCGATGAGGAAATAGCGCGCCGCACCGGCGGGATCACCCAAACCGGCCAGCAGCTGTTTCGTCTGCGACGCCTCGCCGGGATACACCCAGGCATAGGCGCTCCAGCTCGCACCGGCGCCGAGTACGGTGGCCTGTTGCGGTATCGGCACGTCCAGTCCGGTGCCGCCCTGCAGCACCTCGGCATTCCAGGGACCGTAGGTCGCGGCGCACAGCGGCAACACGGCCAGGCTCAACGCGGCCACGACGATGGCGCGAACCATGCGACGACGCATGCTGCCTGGCTCTGTGTTCAGCATCCGAACCCTCCCCGGACCTTTCGGCTTGTGTATGCGTGACGCGTCCACCAGGCGCATCCCCTGCCCGGCCGCGCCGCGCAACGAATGCAACGAAAGAGCGCGCGGATTCGAATCGCCACGCGACCTTGGTAACGTTACCCAACGGATTTGGTGAAGTCAACACGACGCCGTCGGCAGGCGCGTTGCCGTGAAATCAGGCACTCATGACACCCTTTGCGACACCGGGGCAGCGGCGCCAGATCAGCGACAGCGCAAGCGCTGGCACGGCGACAGCGACGCCTTGCCAGCGATGGTGACAGGCGAAGAACATTCCGCCACCGGTGGCATGCGCGGCGTGAAAACCTCGGACGATCGACATGGCGACGCATGCACAGGCCATCACGCGAAAGCCCCGACGCAACTACGCGTGGCACACGGCAACGTGCCAGGAGGCTGCTGTTTCCCCACACGGCAACACGCCCGTCGCAACCGGACGCGCGGTCCGTGGAACATCGCCGACCAGATGGCGCCGATCACGGTTTCCTTGCGGGGGTCACCCACGCTGATCGACGCGCGCGATCAGCGCCATCGTTGGCGAGCAACGGCGTCGCGGGTGCGGACCCGGGGTCATTCCGCTGTTGAAAGGCCCTACACGGGAATGACGGACGAAAGTCCCGCCATCGACCGATCTCGCTAGAGGGCGCCCGGATGGCTGGCGTAGAACTCCTGCAGGAATGCCTGCCGCGCCGCGCCGTTGTCCACCACGCTGCGCGGACGCGCATCGATGGTCTGGCGCCACAGGCCGCCGCCGGATTCGGCGACGGCCGGCCACCTGGGCAGGCCCTCGCCGTTTGGGTTGCCGTGCTTGATGAACCGGGCGAAGTAGCCTTGCAGCAGGCGCGACGTCTCGCGGTCGTCCGCCGTCCACGCATAGACCGGATTGCCATCGAGGTTGCCCAGCGCGTACTCGATCTCGGCGCTGTGCACGGCGCCGGCATCGGCGGTTTCGCCCGCCGCCGGCTGGCGCTTGGCCGGTCGCGGCTGATCGTAGTAATAGAAATACACGGGCACGTCACCGACATGACGATGCAGCTCCATCCAGCGCCAGGTGCTGTGCGCGATGAACATGTCGCCGGCCAGGGCGGTGCCCGAGCGCTTCACCGCATCCTCGTCATTGCCCGGATACAGGGCCAGCGCGCGCGGCGCCTGGGCGCCGAACAGACGCTCCAGCGCGGCGCGGTAATTGGCCGGCGTCGGCGCCTGCCCGCCGAGCAGGCCCACGTAGGAGCCTTCCTGCGAATTGCTGCCCAGCAGCAGCGGCACGGCAGCCTGCGCGCCACGCGCGAACGTGGTCGCCGGCGGTTCGGTGAGGAAATAGCCGTCTATATCCGGTGCGAACCTTGGCGTGGATTTGTGCGCCGTGGCCTGCAGCAGGGCATCGGCGGGCATCGCCCGCAACGCCGCCAGCGAATCCACCCCGACCTGGGCCATGAACTTCTCGCCACGCTGTTGCGCCACGTCCAGCGACAGCGGCGCCAACGGCGCGATCAACGCACCGCTCTCGCCGATGGCGCCGGCGATCACGTCCCGGGACAGCGGCGAGGCCATCAACGCGCTGACCGACATGGAGCCGGCCGATTCGCCACCGATGGTGATTTTCCCGGGATCGCCACCGAAGCGGGCGATGTTCCGCCGCACCCAGTGCAGCGCCGCGTTCTGATCCAGCAGACCGTAGTTGCCCGCCGCGTGCTGCGGCGATTCGGCCGCCAGCGCCGGCAACGCCAGGAAACCGAACACGCCCAGCCGATAATTCACCGTCACCGTGACAATGCCGCGCGCGGCCATGCTGGCGCCGTCGTAGCGCGGCTCCGACGCGTCGCCCGCCACGTAGCCGCCGCCGTAGAAGTACACCAGCACCGGCAGCTTTCGCCCGGTCGTCTGGGCGGGGGCCCACACATTGAGGTAAAGGCAATCCTCACTGACGCCGTCGCTGCGAAACACCATGTCGCTGAACACCGGACGCTGCATGCAGCGCGGCCCGAAACGCTGCGCCTTGCGCACGCCGGACCACGGCACCACCGGCTGCGGCGGCTTCCAGCGCAACGCACCCACCGGCGGCGCGGCATAGGGAATGCCGTGAAACTCGTGCAACGCCACGCCATCCACGGTGGCGCGGTTGCCTGCTACCGTGCCGGCGGCCAGCGACACCGTGGGGGCCGCGGCATTCGCCGGGAGCGTCGTGCAGGCCAGCAGGATCGTGGCCGCGACAGCCGCGCCACGATGCAGCGGATGGCGTCTTGCGGTGGAGAGTTTCATCGGCGGGTCCTGATGGAGGGTCCGGACAGCGTAGAACATTCCGGCGTCAGCGGCAGCACGCCCGTTTCATCGGCAGCCCCGGCGACAGGTCCAACGCCGGTGCGCGGCATGTGGATTCAGCAGGAGCCGACCAGCTCGTGCGCGAATGATCGCGCCGCTTCCATGGCTTCGGCCTCGCTTGCGAAATGCTCCGTGGGCACCGTGCGCAGCGAACCGTCGGGGAGACGTACCGTGGCGCTGAACAAGCCGTCGTCCTGTCTGTTCAGGATCGCGGCGAAGGATTTTCCGCTGTCCTCGAACATGCGTTCCCGATGGGCCTGGCTCATGGCGACCTCGCCATCGGAGTGAAGGAAACCCTTCAATGCCACAAGCCCGTGGCAGGCAACGTGAAGAAAAGGCCGGCAAGCACGGCGGCCTTGTTCACGCCGTGGTGGCCGAACCGCGACCGCCCGTTAACCGCCCGCCCGATACGGTGCGCACCCGCCTGCCAACGGAGCACCGTCATGTCCCAAGGTGACAAATCGTCCTACACCGACAAACAGAAGCGCCAGGCCGCGCACATCGAGAAGAGCGAGAAGAAGGAAGGCAAGTCGGAGAAAACCGCCGAACGCATCGCCTGGGCCACGGTCAACAAGCAGGACCACGGCGGCAAGAAATCCTGATCGCCCGCGCCGCCCTCGCCCGACCGCTCAACGCCCCTGGCGCACATGCCGCAATGCGTAGTCGATCGCCGCACGCACCGCCGCCACCTGCGCGGCGTTGCACTGCCGGGGCGTCGCACGCGGGCTGTCGGGATAGACCTCGGTGGTGGTCTTGTACGGCGCACCGGTGATGCCGGCACACAGCCCCAGCGCCTTCAGCGCGTAGGCGATCACGCCCGGCCCCGTCACGGGCGAGCCGATGATTTCACCGCGGGCATCGGCCGGCGCGATGTGGGTCACCTTGGCCACGGCGTCGATGATGGCCTGCTGGAATGCCGGCTGCGGATGGTCGGTGTCGTCCACCAGATAGAAACCGTCGGGGATTTTCCCCGGCACGTACGCCACGCCGTCGCGGGCCGCCAGCGCCGGGCGGAACTCGGACTCGTCCGTATCCGTGGTTTCGTGCAGATCGACATGCACCAGCACGCGATCGCGGAACGGTGCCACCAGGCGCATCAGCGCCGCCGATTCCTGCGCCGGACTGGCGTCGCGGAACGAGCGGTTGGGATCGAGCGCCAGCGCGTTCCATCGATGAATCCGCTCGTAGCCCCAGGGGCTGACGCACGGCACCACCATCAGGTTGATCTTGCCCGCGTAATCGTCCGCGTGCCGCTGGACGAATTGCAGCGCGCCGTGCACGCCACTGGTCTCGTAACCATGCACGCCGCCCGTCACCAGCACACAGGGCAACTCATCGCGCCAGTCGTGGCTGCGGATCGCCAGCAACGGGTAGGCGTCCGGCGGGTAGGTCAGCCGGCCATAGGGGACCACGTCGAAACGCGGGCGCAGGGCGTCGATGGCGTCGAGCACGTCGGCCTGGTAACTGCGCCGCACGCGCTGGAGCGACCGCCAGGCCGCTACTTCCACCTCGCCCCAGGGCTGGCCGGGCGTACCGATCGGATAGTTGGACTGGCTCGTCGCCATGCGCTCGCTCCGTGTCCGATGCGTCGGCGGAGAATGGGGAAAACTCACTCAGAGCCTGTCCGGCCCCTGGCGCAGCCAACGGTCGATCATCGGTTTTTCGTAGCGCAGAGAATCGTTGTCATTGATGCCGACGTGATCCATGAAGGACATGTCGCGCAAGCTGCGATGCCCCTGACGCAGGACCTTGCCGTCGGCGCCGTACAGGGTGAAATCCAGGTCGATCTGCGGCGGATACCGCTCCTTGATGATGCGGACATCGCTCAATTTCGGCCCATGCCAGGGCTCGTATTCACCGGCCAGGTCCACGTCCGTCACCTTGATGTCCAGCCGCTCGCCCGGCGCCAGGATGCGCGACGCCCGCTGGGCGATGTAATCCTTGAGCGGGTTCAGATAACCGTTGGCATCGATCGGATGCGCGAACGCGCTGCGCTTGGTCTCGGTGAACTGTTTCGGGTCGGTGTAATGGACAGTGACGTTGGTCGGTGGCGGCGGTGGCGGTGCCGCGCGCACGCCGACGCAGGCCAGCGCCAGCACGGCCATGCAAGCGAGCAGTGGCGTGGAGGAAGATGTCATCACGGGTCTCCCGAATCGGGGCAGGACAGCGTCGGTGTCCGGCGGGAAAGCCCTCACGGGCGGCCGGCTCCCGCCCAGTATACGTCCGCGATTCCACGCCTTCGGTGAACCGCAGCCATCACCGGATCGGGCCCACCGGGCCGGCTCCGGCCATGGCGGCCACCGGTGCACGAAGTGCCTTGTCGCCGCCTGCACACGCGAGGGGGCACGCTCGCCGGAGATCCGGTCGCCGGCCCGTGCGTCGACCTCATCGGACCACTCCGCCGGACACGCCGGCACCACGCCCCGAGAGGATTCCACCATGCAAAAGTCGCCATGCACGCTGCTGCCACTTGCCGTGGCCGCCCTGCTCGCTTTCTCCACCGCCGCCGTCGCCAGGGACGTTTCCCTGAGTGGTGATTTCGCCGGTGAACACGGCACCACCAACCAGCCATCGGGACATGTGACGGCCACCCTCGACACGGCCACGCACCAGCTGAAATACACCATCGACTACACCGGCCTCAGCGGCCCGGTCACCATCGCGCACTTCCACGGGCCGGCCAAGCCGGGCGTGGAAGCAGGCGTGATGAAGCTCATCCCCGGCCCGTACCAGACCGGCATGAGCCATACCGTGACCATCGACGCGGCAACCCAGGCAGCCATGCTCGATGGCGCGACCTATGTGAACCTGCACACCAAGGCGCACCCGAAGGGTGAGGCACGCGCGCAGATGAAGGTGGACGAATCAGCGGGGATGTAACGCACGACGGCGGACCGGGAGGCCGGAAATCCCCGACGGCCAAGGGCGAGTCGCTGGCCGACTCGCCCCGTTCACCGGCCGCCCCGTGCCAGATGGACCAGGAAGCTGAAATAAATCAGGTACAGCACCGTCGCTCCCAGCGGCAGCGCATACCACGTGTATGACTGCGCGCCAGCGCCTTGCCAGTGCCGAACCAGCACGATTGCCGCACTCAGCAGACACGTGCCGGGCAGCACCAGCATCGACAGATCCAGCACCCGCACCAGGGCCGGCCGGAAATCGCCGCCATTGACCAGGCCACCGGCAGAGAAGGCGACCAGCATGAACAGGAAAACGGCCAGCATCAGCTGCCCAAACGTACCCAGCAAAGTCCATCCGATCGACATCCCGCAGCCCTCTGATTCGATGGCGCGTCCGGTGAGCCGGACGTCTCTTCAATATCCTGTTGCGCCCCCTGCCGCTCATCGTCCGATCAGGCCGGCGCCGCACTTTCCGCCCGATTGCGACCGCGCTGCTTGGCGGTATACAGCGCCGTATCGGCGCGATGGAACAGGCTTTCGGCCGTATCGGCCGGCGTGATGCTGGCCACGCCACAGCTGATGGTGATGACCAGGTCGTCGATCAGCGGCGTGCGGGCCACATGCGTGCACAGGGCGCGGGCTTTGCGCAGTGCGTCGTCGAGCCCCGCCTCGGGAAGCACGATCACGAACTCCTCCCCGCCCCAGCGGCCCAGCGTGTCGCCGTCGCGCAGTGTCTGGCGCGCGCGCAACGCCAACGCCTTCAACACCCGGTCGCCCGCCTGGTGGCCAAGGCGGTCGTTCACATCCTTGAAGTGGTCGATGTCGATCATGATCAACGCGAACCCGCGGCCATAACGCTCGAACCGCAGCAGTTCGTAGCCCACCACCTGAGAGATCCGGCGGCGATTGGGCAACCGGGTCAGCTCGTCGGTATGCGACAGCACCGCCAGCTCGTCCATCGTCAACTGCACCTTCTGCAGGCGCTGCTGGTAGCCGGAAAAGAAATGCAGCGCCGCCACCAGCACGGCGGAGACCGCATGCAGCTGGATCGTGAGGTTGACGAAACGCTCCGACGACGAATGCAGCAGATACGGCAGGCTGATCAAGAAAAACAGCGCCATGATGCCCAGTGAAAGGGCCAGGCTGGACTTGTGGCCGGCCACGGTGAAAGCGAACACGTAGATCACCGGAATCCACAAATACAACGGCTCCAGATCGATGCGACCGCCATAGGCGGGAAAGTACAGCCGCAGCACCATGCATGCGGCGCAGATGCCGGCGGCGAACAGCAGGCAACCCAGGTCGACCAACCGCTCGGGCAGCAGGCGCCAGCAGACCATCGCGGCCATCAGCGGATGAAAGACGACGTTCGCCGCGAACACCGCACGCAGGACCGGCGACGAGGCACCGCGCGACTCGATCACCATCCAGGCCAGCACCGTGCCGACCCAGCCCAGCACGAATATCGCCAGCAGCGCCGCACGCTTGCGCTCGTGGCCGGCGTATGGCACCGGCTTGCGGTCACCCGGCGGCACGGCGACGCGTGGTGTCAGCGGCATCGGGACATGTCCGCAAGGCAGGCACGCGGCGCCGGTCGGTGGCGATCACGGAATGCGCGGGATCGCTGCATGGCTTCGATCATCGGTATACCCCTGTTGCGATTCGACGGCGTCCATCGGCGGCGCCGGCCACAGACGCAGCATGCCTCGACCGGACGCAAAAAACACGGGCGGTCACGAGGCACTCAGCGCGGGCGCGGGTCCAGCGCGGTGGGCGTGGTGTTCACCAGCGGCACGAAATTGTGATCCGGCGTCACCTCGCGCTTGCGGCGGGTGAAACGATACAGCGCATAACCGGCCAGCACGCCATCGAGCAGCGCGAACCACACGAACAGCAGTTGCGGCCGCAGCAGGTACATCAGCGCGCCGGCCAGCAGCGGCCCCACGGCCGAACCGACGCCGTTGACCAGCAGCACGGTGCTGGAAGCCGACAGCAGCTCGTCGCGATGCAGGTAATCGACCAGGTGCGCCACGGCGATCGGGTACAAGGTGAAGCTCATGCCGCCGAAGACGAAGATCACCGCCATCGCCACCACGCCACCGGCTGCCGGCAGCAGCAGGTTGACCAGCGCGGCCAGCGCCGCGACCACGCTGATCAGCGACAGGGCGAGGCGCCGGTCGATGCGATCGGAAAAGCGCCCCAACGGCCACTGCAGCAGCACGCCGCCGGCAATCGCCACGCTCATGTAGGTACCCACGCCACCGGCGCCCAGGCCACGCGCGACCGCATACAACGGCAGCAACCCCCAGAACGCGCCCAGCACCAACCCCGAAATGAAGGCGCTGACCAGCGCCGTGGGCGCCAGGCGGAACAGGCGCGTGACCTGCACCCTGGGCATCGCATGCACCCGGGGTTGCGGCTGGGCCGTCAGCACCACGGGCAGACTGGCAGCGCAGAACAGGATCGCGACGACACAGAAAAGCACGAAGCCTTCGCCGCCGATGCGCAGGAACTGCTGCGCGGTGGCACTGGCCGCCAGATTCACCATCATGTAGATCGCGAACACCGAGCCGCGATGGGCCGGCTCGGCCACGGCATTCAGCCAGCTTTCGATGATCGCGTACAGACCGACCAGCAGCAGACCCTGCAACACCCGCAGCACCAGCCACACGCCGTAGACCGGATCGAGCGCCTGCACCAGCACCACCACGGCCACCAGCGCCGTGCAGAACGCAAACGTGCGGATGTGACCGATGCGATGGGTCAGGCGCGGGATGGTGTAGGTGCCGAGCAGGAAACCGGCGTAATACGCCGACGTCAGCACGCCGATCATGGCGACGGAAAACCCCAGCGCCCGCCCCTCCAGCGCGATATGCGTGTGCAGCAGGCCGACTCCCATCAGCAGGAAGACGGTGCTCAGCAGCAGCGGTGTCGCAGTGCGGATATTGGACAGCATCGGGCACGAGGCGGTGGGCAAGGCGCGCTGTCGCCCCGGCGGGCGGCGCGAAGAAAAGAAACGGAAGGTTGCAAGTCCGGTCGGCCCCTACCTTACAGGACAGACCGCAACGACCCGGCGGACGTCGAACATGCGGGTTTCGCGCAACGGAGCTTAGGCCGTCGCCCGGCAACCGGGACTGAACTTTCGGGGCACGGCCCGGACACTAATTTCCGGCCGTAGTGCCATCGAGTGCGGCGGCACGATCCAGGGCCCGCTCGGCCGCCTGCAGCTCGCCCAGCTGACGGTAGGCGCGAGCCAGCCCGGTGAAGAAGCGGGGCTCCCTGTCGTACAGGCGGATGGCGCGGCGATAGTGCCGCACGGCACCGGCGTAATCGCCCTTCTTCTCGTCACTCCCCGCCCGCACGAACTCGAAGTAGGGATTCTTCGCCTGGACTTTTTCCAGCCGCTTTTCGTAGGTGGCGCGTTTCGCCTCGTCGCCGCTGTCCCGGTAGAGAGTCACCAGGTTGGCGAGCGCGCTGGCGTTTTCCGGATCCAGCGCCAGCGCCTTCAGGTAATCGCGCTCGGCGGCGGCGCGGTCGCCCTCGCGCAGGCTCAACACGCCCGCGTTGGCCCAGGCACTGGGATAGCGCGGCGCCAGTTGCAACGCCATCGCCATGTACGGATCGGCCGCCGCGGGCGAGGCCCCCACCAGCAGCTCGGCGGCACGGTTGTTGTAGTACAGCGCCAGCAGATGCTGATCGGAAATCCGCTGCGGCGGACTGCGCGCCACCAGCAGGTCCCGCGCCACGTCGATCGTGTAGTGCGACTGCCCGATCAGGATCCCCGCGTTGACGTGGTTGAAACCGTAGACGACATCCTGTTCCGCGCGCCACGACACAACGTCGAGAAGCTCCTGCCCGTAGGCTTCCAGCCCGGCTTCGCGCGCCAGTGCCACGGTAAGCAGGGTGAAGGCGAGGCAGTTGGCCTTGCGCGTGCGGTACGCCTGCTCGACGGTATACGTGGCGTCGACCGCGTACTCCATGCCCAGGCCGGACTTCTTGAACAGGAAACCCGCCAGGCGCTCCAGCCGTGCCCGCTGCGAGCCCCCCGCGTCGATCACCTGCGCGTGCAACTGCGCGCGCAGCTCGGGTGGCAGCGCCATGATCTGCTGCGGCCGAGGCATGGGTGACAGCACCGGCGTCGCCGGTGCTGACGGGGCAACAGACGATGCAACAGCCGATGCAAGCAACGCTGCGTAAGCCAGAATGACCATGGTGAAACCTCCACGCCTGGGGAAGGGCGGGAATGGTTACTGCGGCCAGTCTAACCTTTTCGAGGGCGTTGGCTAGTGCCGCCACGAGCCGGCCGGCCACCGATGAAAATCGGGGCACTCAGGCCCGCGTCGACCCGTTGCCACCGGGCGTCACCACCTTGCATGGACGGACAAAAACAGGGGCGGGGCGACTTCCGGAAAAGTGCGCCCCGCCCCTGTTTCGATATCACCTGTGGCCTGATGGCGATCAGCCCGCGCTGGCCTGCGTGCCTGCGGCGTTGCCGGCAAAATCCACCACCAGCGTGACCCGGCGGTTGGAAGCGCCCGCGTCACGCGACTGGCCGCGATCCACCTGGCGGTTGCTGTCCTCGCCATAGCTCACGGCGCGCAGCTGGTCGGCCGACAGGCCCGCGCTGACCAGGTAATCGCGTACCGCCTCCGCACGCCGCTCGCCAAGGCGGTGGTTGTAACTCCTCGAACCGGCGGGGTCGGCAAAGCCTTCGACGGTGACGGTCGCAGCGGGATAATGGCTGCTGACGACCTTGGCGAAATCGTCCAGCAAGGGCTTGTCCTCATCGCGCACGGTGGCGTCGTTGAACGCGAAGTGCGCCGCGGTATCGACCCGCACCCGGCCGCCCATCTGGGCGATCTGGGCATCGTACTTGGCGAACCGCTGCTGCATTTCCTGGGTCAGCGAGTCCAGCTGTTGCTGCTGCTTCTGGTCGTTGGCGCGCAACTCGGCGATCGCCGAATCAAAGTCTGCCTGCTTCACATAGTGTGTACAGCCGCCCAGCGCCACCGCCACCAGAAGCAGCGGAACGGACATCTTTCGCATCGTCGGGTTGATCATGGCTTCTCCTCGGTAAGGAGCCGGCGACCAGGCACAGACACGACCACCGGCTCGGGCGTCGTCCAACCTAGCACCGCCACGGCGCGGAAATATTTACATCGCCTGACTCGCGGCTCGCATCCGGCGCAGCCAGCCCGGGGCGTGGGCGGCAGAAATGTTCAAGACGAAAAACGCCGCCCGCGAGGACAGTTTTTCTTTCGATTCGCCGGCCCATGGTGGTTCCATGGGCCGGGAAGCGGCGGAGCGTGGACCGCAGGCAGCGTCTTGCGGCCCGAACGATTTCTATCGCCCACGCCCCCAGCCATCGGAAGCCGGTGCCGCCCCCGCGTTTTCCATCGCGCACGCCCGTGCCGGGACGACGCGGATGTCCCCGGCGTGCGCCTCGACGCGATTCCGGCCGCGATGTTTGGCCCGGTACAGCGCCGCATCGGCCCTGGCCATCAGGGTCGACAGGACATGGCCGCCCTCCTCGGTCGAGGCCACCCCGAAGCTGGCCGAAATCGCCCCCTCGATGATCCTCTCGTCAAACGGCGTGGCAACGATGGCCGCGCGGACCCGTTCAACGATCGTCATCGCCTCGCCCAGCGAGCGCTCCGGCAGCACCAGGCCAAACTCCTCGCCACCGAGTCGTCCAAACACGTCGATGGAGCGCAGATGGGCCTGGCACAGGACCACGATGCGGATCAGCACGGCGTCGCCCACCGCGTGCCCGTAGGTGTCGTTGATGCGCTTGAAGTGGTCCAGGTCGATCACCACCACGCAGGCATGGCGCGAGGCCTTTTCCGCATGGCGCAACGCCTGTTCGGCCTCCCGCACGAAATGCTCGTGGTTGAGGATGCCGGTGAGGCTGTCGTGACGCGCCAGCTTCTTGAACCACAGCTGCGAGCGTTTGAGCCGGATCAGCCACAGGCCGATCGAGGCCAGCACGACCAGCAACAGGGCGAGATAGAGCCGCCCGGTTTCCATCGCCTTGCGGTCCAGCGCCTGCTGCAACTCCAGCAGTCTGTTCTGCTTGCCCAGTTCGGCCACCTGCAACTTGTGGATCGCCAGCTGCTGACGGACGGTGTGATAGGCCAGCGCCAGCGCCTGGGTGTCGTTGATCGAGCGGAACTCCACATCCTTGTAGTGCCGGTAGTAGTCCAGCGCGGCGCGGTAATTGCCGGCCTTGTTCTCCACCTCGTAGAGCACCCGATAGACGTTTTCCGACAGTCCGCCGAAATCGCCCTTCGCGTCCATCGCCAGCGCCGCCAGCGCCCACCGTTTCGCCGATACCGCGTCACCGCCGACCCAGTACGCATAACCGAGCGTGCCGCGAAGCACGTAGACATGCGCGCGGTAGTTCTGCGCAATGACGCCCGGCGCGATGCGCTTGAGCAGGGCC
>Ga0206102_1000149_pt1 | contig 25987 bp, 17 predicted proteins | sample 1B1Ametagenome_FD_148645 | JGI IMG/M metagenome (GOLD analysis project Ga0206102, IMG submission 148645) | Enriched microbial communities from leaf-cutter ant dump, University of Wisconsin, Madison, United States - 1B1A | ecosystem: Environmental > Terrestrial > Nest > Insects nest > Nest dump... | reverse complement strand
ACGCAACTCGAGATAGATGTCGAATTAATTTTTTGAACGGACGCAACTCGAGATAGATTAATTTTTTGAACGGACGCAACTCGAGATAGAACGGACGCAACTCGAGATAGATGAGTTATAATAATATAACAAATTAATTTCAAAAATTATTTATTTGATCAGTATTCTAATAAATCAAATATTTCAGGTTTTTCTAGTATTTCAGATATGCTAAATTTGAATAAAGTTTCATGATCTATTCAAAGTTTAGTTTTTAGGGATGATTTTATATTTGCTAATTCGTTATCTAAATCATCTAGTAAAGAGTTTTTCAAAAAATTTAGTTTTTCTGAATTTTTTAAAGTCAAAGAATTGTTATTTTCATCAAAACTTAGAACTTTAAAGTTATTGAAGTATATAGAAGATAGTGTAAAAATTTCTTGTAGATAAAACTCGTCCGCAATTAATCTTTTATCTGAATCATCAATTACAATTTTATCGGAATCCAACGTTATTATTTTTTTATCTACGTAGTACGGGGGTAATAGATAAGAGTTTTCTGCGATTTCAAAATTTTTTTTGTTGCAAGTGATTTTTTTTGAAGTAAAATTTGTACCAAATAAGATATTTTTATCTTTTACAACCTCTCTATACAACGCGCCGTAATGGTCTTTGCTACCTTTAATTGAGAAATATAATTTATCAACTTCTGAGTTTATACTATAGTCTACCATCAACGCAGATAACTTTTTTTCGGTAGATGTGTTCGGAAGTATTAACTCAACTTTTGGAAAGATTTTATTGAATAATGATATTATTTTCTCTCTGTCTGGGTTAAAATTCCAAATTGAGTCTTCATTTTTATATATTCTTCGTTTTTCCAATCTATTAGTTTCAGGTAGACTATCAACTACTAAGTTAAATAGCCAATGGCATATAATATGGTTATAACTTTTATCTGTTGTTGCAGTTTCCACTATCATATACCTACTATTAATTAATTTTATAGACATATGCTTAGCTTTTTTAAGAAGTTTAGTTGAGAGCCCTGTCGTTAGTCTAATGATAACATTTTTTAATATTTTAATAATCAAATCAAATCTAATTTCTATTTTTTCGTTTCTCTGTAATTTAAATTTTAAAATACTATAGCAAGTATAAAATGCAAATACGTAAGGTCTTAATATAAACATCATTAAGAAATATTGTTTATATATATATCCGGTCATAGGTATTTTGTGTGGGGTAACTTCTCTATCCTCATTTACTAAAACATAATAAATAATTCGTAAGCTTCAATATGTTAAAAATAATAGATATAATGGTCAATAAATAAATATATAATACAAACACAAATAAATATAAAATAAAATTAGTAAACTATAATATAACAAATTAATATAAATATACTTTCAAACAGATTATTCTGTTGTAGATATTTTTGTTCTATCGTTGTTAACACTTTTTGGCTTTTGTATTTTTTATTCACAATGATGGGTTAATTTAAAAAAAAATTTGAAACTTTGGAATTAACCTCTTTACTTAAATTACCTATTTGATATATTTTATATATTTTTTGGTTGTTATATATTTTAACACGCGTTGCTAAAGTATCATCTATACTTTTATTTGTCAATATTGCCGTTTCTAACGCAATAAACTCAATTACTTTCAGTTGCGCATCTATTTTATTACGTATTTTGTATATTTTATATTCATCACTTTCTAGAAATATATTTGTTTCAAATGCAAATACAATTCATATTACTGTGGGATCTATTTTTATATCGAGATTCAAACTGTATAAAGAATTTTCTTTAAAATTAATTTTTTTGAACGTATGCCACTCAAGATCGAAAACCGGCGATGCTTTACAAGCACATCTCTCGAGATACTTGTAAAAGTCGGAGTTGTGATTTGAACACACGGTTCAGGGGAATGAGCCCCGAACCCCGAACCTGGCACCAACTGCTAGCGGTGGGATTTGAACCCACTCTAGTTCATAATTAAAACTAGACCCCAACACGCGCAAGCAAACTTTGTAGATTAAGCTCGCATAACGTGTACTCTATGCGAGCTTAATCTCTAAGATTATTATTTAATAAACTACTTAACTTGATGATAACGCTCATATTCCGAAAAATAAGGTTGAGCTAAATAGCTACGAATATTTTTGTTTGGAATAAAAAGCAAATGAACTTTATGGTATTGAATATAGCGTATTTTAAATAAATAATATAAAACACGTTTATGTCATCTAGGAATTCCTAAGGTCGTAAACGTCGTAACTTTATTTTCATAATGCGAGTCAGCCAACATAATAAAAAAAAAAATAATACCGATCAGTGTTGTAAAATGTCCAACCGTAGCCATTCCTTGTCATCCCATAAATACGGCAGGATAGTCATGAACACGGCGTGGTAATCCGGCGTAACCTACTCAAAACAACGGTATGAAAGTCATTCATTGACCCCCAAAGTAATACACAAGGTGTAAATACGCAAAAGTCCGAGAATATTTAATTCCAAAAAGCGCGGAAAAATAATAATAAATCCCTGCAAATGCACCTGTCATTGTTGCACCGGATAGCATAAGATGAAAATGCGCCACTACATAAAATGTATCGTGCATCGAGACATTCAATCCAACGTGCGATAACCACATACCAGTAAGCCCACCCGATAGGAAAAACAAAATAAATGCAAATGCAAAAAGTAACGCGGCGTCTCATTTTAATGCGCCGTTGAGTAAACTTAATGTTCAATTTACAATTTTAACAGTTGCTGGTAAAGAAATCATAACAGTTACAGTACTATACAATGCACGACTACGATGATCAAGACCAACTAAGTACATATGATGCCCTCAGACTAAAAAACCCATGTAAGCCATCATATAGATAGCTCATATTAAATGGTGTTTTGATGCGATTCGACGAGTATTTGAATATGGTATAATCATATTGACCATACCAAATCCGGGAATGATTAACACATAAACTTCAGGGTGCCCAAAAAATCAAAATAAATGTTGATACAATATACTATCTCCACCATAAATAAATTCAAAAAATGTAGTTTGTCAGTGCCGATCACATAATAACATAATCATAGCCGCTGCCAAAACTGGTGTAATTAAAGCTAACATTCGCATGGTTAGTAATAAACTAATCGTTATAAAAGGTAATAAAACACGTCTATTTCTCAAACCAGGCATACTTAGCGTTCGACGCGTGATTAATAAATTTGTAAACGAAATTGTCGTACTAATACCTGCAAAAATTACACTAATAATAGCAATATCTTGACTACCCATACCAGTAAATTTTGTATTTGAAGAAAAAGGTGCAATAAATGTTCACCCTGCCATTGTTAAGGTACGATTAGAACATTTTGTTATATACACTTTTTTTCGTCGAATTTTAGTAAATTTTTTTATTGTAAATCAAAAATTTTCAGGATAATTAATTAATGTTGATCACATAGTTAACTTTAATGGTATGAATGAAAAAATCGTATAATTATCAATATCAATTTTTTTACGTTCTTTTCAGAAAAATTCGCGATCATTTATATCGAAATCCGACGCTGCGCGTTTAAAAAAAAAAAATTGGTCACGCCATTCATCTAATAACCTCCGTCTAGATTTTTCTAGAAGTGGCATATAGTACGTTGGTTTATCGTAGTACCGTCAATATTGCGGGCGTAAAAATGCTGTTTTTGCTAATAAAATGTAACCACACGGTTGAATTCAAAATCCAATACTATTTAACCGTGGAAACGCTACATCTTTAGACCCAATATGATAAGGAATAAAAAAATTTGCAAAACCACCAAAATAAATAGGGACTACTACAAAAAACACCATGATAAGACCGTGAGCGGTTATTACTTGCAAGTAACGTAGGGAGTCGCCTTTGAAAAAGGTACTGCCCGGATACGCCAATTCTAAACGAATCATTGTAGCTAACGCAGCCCCTGACAAACCTGTTCACATACTAAAAAAAAAATAATTAAGTGCGATGCGTTTATGATTAATCGTATACACATATTTTTTTAAAATATATTTTCTAATATTATTTATATAAACTAACGTCGTTTTTAATTTTATCACATACAATCGATTTTGAAACGTAGTTGTTATATTTGAATTTAAATAATAAATATCTTTCCAAATTGCGGTAAATTCATTTATTATCAAATTTGAAATGTATTTAAATATGTAACCCACTGTTATTTATTTTAATTAAATTAAAGCTTTTAGAACGGTATCTCTAATTGTATGTTTAATATAAGTATATGATGTTCCATTAATATTAAATAATTCTCAGTCAATAAACTCAGTATAGTGGAAACGTGTTAAGTAAAAAAACCGAATGGGTCTAGAAAATAATGCCCTATAAAAACTAAACATATCATTAAGAATCAACTTCAACAAAGCTTCATGCGTATCTACGTAGAATCAAAAGTAAGGTGTTTCACCAAAACAATTAACTAAAAATTTTACTCATGGGTACATAAATAATCATGTCATAATAAACATAATAATAAAGTTTTGATGATTAAACGAATATAAACTGTATGTAATTGTATTGAGTTCATTTGAACGTAATAAAAAAAATAGTCAACAACCAAAAATAAAAATAATATGCCAAAATTTCAACAAAAATAATATCATAATGTAATGATTTAATATTCTAGTTCTTCTCGCATCTCACTCTAAACTTCAGACCGCTTCATCCAAGTCATACAACCATGTAAAATTCGCATAAAAATTTGAAACTCAATATATTTGATATAGTTCCATTCAACATAAATACATTAAAATCAATGTGAGCACAAATAGATTTATAAATAATTTGTTAAAGTTATTTCATTTTAATTGTACTAACGTTATATAGCTGTATACAATTAGTGCTACTGCCAAAACAGCTTTACATAAAAAAATACGTCACGAAAATAAATGCGTTTTTATGAAATGTCCCTGGTCAAACATATGTATAGACTCTTGAGATGCGTTAACTGTTAAATAAAAAAAAACTAGTAATAAACAGCTTTCAATACCTCAAAATAAAATATAACTTCGCCGCCAAAAACGTTGAATAACTGACGTATATCGACTGTATCGATATTTTTTTACAAAAAAAACAAATCCTGAAACTAATCAATATAATAACATTAGCAACCCTACTCAAAAAAATAAGGTTTGTGGTAAAACGCCAGCTCGTTTAATGATAAGAGTATATAATGCACCTCCACCAAAAAATAAACTAAAAATTCAAATTTTGATGGCACCCCAAAACGAAATAAAACCTCAATATAAATTCCTACAACAGCGTTTTATCTTATGCGTATAATTACTTACACCATACTTATTGATTTTATACTGATTTAAGAGTTTATATGTATTTATTTCGCGGAAACCATACATATTTTTTAAAAAAAAAGCAGGTCGATCGATGCAATACAGCCATCAAGCTTGGAAATGCTTTAAACGTGTTCATCGACGTAAATGTCACTCATACATAATAAGATTACTCACAGACGGTGACATAATTTTTTTTTTTACCTCTTGGTGATACAAATATATTCTATATCTGCGCTCCCATCGAATAGACAATTCTTCATGCCGAATAAAAATTTTTTTAGCAAATTCTCGAGACGCTTTTAATACAGGTGCTGAAGTTATTTCCACGTAAACTGCAAAGACCGATTTATAAATCTCGGATATTAGTTTTTTAAAAGAATCTCATCTTCTAGACATACAGAGGAAGCAGGACTCGAACCCACAACGACGATTTTGAAGACCGTAGTTTTACCCTTAAACTATTCCCCTTATTAGCGAATACATATCTTATAAAATTATTTCTTAAAAAGACTTTTTAAAAAATCATAAAATTGTTGTTTTCGCCGTTCATAAACTCCATTATAAATACCAATCGCGCCTCACACATACCTTCTAGTAAAGATTGTTATTATTTTCCTACCCCGCCAATAAATAATTATACAATTTTCAAAAATATCATACAAAAAATTAAAATATTCATAAAATTCAATTTTTATTTGGTTTATATTATAAAATCTATACTTATAGATTCTAGAAAAAAATATAGATAAAATTAAAATACCTATTGGTATTCATAAATAACCAAAAGAAAATACCATACGGTAAAAATAATACTGCAACCCATAAACTATTAAAACATTTAATCAAATACACCAGTATACACCTGTTCGATAAATTTGTCGATTCCTAGAATAACGGCCTTTATTGAAATGCCGCGCTGAACGAATATACATGATAACAGTACTACTCACTGGACTCACCACTGAATTATGTAATTTATTAAACCACGTAAGCGGTAACAAGTTCGTTTCTCTACTAATAGATTCAACTAATTCCAATTTGTACACGCTATTTTGTCGCTTAATAGAGTTGGTTAAAATAATGATATTTTTATAAAATGTTAATCCCACTTTAATTGAAATACCACGCATGTAGTTTGCCCATGCCGGAACTGCCAAATTCACATCATAATTGATTAGTTTATGTATTTTTTTTGTTTTAGGTGTAAATATCGATAAAAGTGGTTTTATCCGTTTTATATCGACGAATTGCATTAAGTTTCAAAAACCCTTAAACGTAAAAAATGATGTTTTGATAAAACTACGTTTAGAGGTTTCGTTTAAAAACGTAAATAAAAACTCTAAAAACATAAAAAAAAGATGAGTTCGAATGTGGCTAGATTTTTTTTTTTTTGAATACCGATTATACATCGTATTGTATGTTCAATAATAATTTGGATAATTTACTAATGCTATTTTATTAAAAAAATAAAATACTACAGGATTAAGTCTATATTTTTTAGAACGACCATAAATCCTTACAGTTTGTTTATGTTGAATTCGAGTCCGATAATAAAAATTATCGATTGCAGGTTGATAACGCGCATTAACATTTAATTCGTCGTGACATCCACTTTGACTCCTATAAAATAAAACCCATAATCTATGGATCCGGGGAAAAAAACGCTCACGATAAACATATACATTCGGAAACATTATCAGTCTATTTGCTGCGTTATTACGTAAATCAATCGGAGCAAAAAATACAAATAATAATTTAAAACTGTTAAGGACTTTATGAAAAACAAAACGATTCGTCCCGATTTCAACTCGGTATAAATAAAAAAATAAATTTCAAATTCAACTTAGTAAATATTTCATAAAAAAATTAACTCAATAAAAAATAATATACGTTATGTAGCTCGATGGACGTAAAATAGACCGATTCGGTACTCTAAATGAAAATAAATAATAATGAAAAAATTCCAAAATAGGATTACAAGCACTTTTGATTAATTTCATACTTTTACGATATGCTTCAATACATGCCTTATAGTTCGCCACTGAAAATATTTGCTTAATCTTGCCCAACACTGCGCCTATTATTTACAAAAAGTTACCTACGGTCTTGGAATCGTTTTTTACGTGCTTTTAATTTAACACGAATCGACCACTTTATAAAAATAGGTCGAAGTATTCCGTGCGTAATACTTTTATTTAAAATCGAGGAGTATGTACATAATTTAGACGAAACGTGTATATTTTGATGAACACGATTAAACCTATGTGCTGCTCAAAATAATTCACTAAACGTATTGGCCAATAAAAATTGAATAACATTAAAAACTAAACAAAATGAAATAATCTCTATCATTGTAATACTACTGTAATCAAAAAACATCTAAAAGGTCTGCAACTAAGTTACATTATCAAATAATATGGCTCATTTTATTTAAAAATAATAAAATAGCATTCATTTTAACGAAGTACCTTCTCATATATATGTGTTGACTGTAATAAACCTAGGTTCCATCAACAGGTTCCCCTACCAATACCTTGTGTCAACTTCACTCCGATTACAACAAAAAGATTCCACAGCCTGTCTCGAAAATAACTACGAACGTCGTTAAGTAAATCCTATTGCGTTCTATTTTCATCACTTTCCGAGCGTGATGGGCGGTGTGTGCAGAATTTAATTATAAATTCACCGTAGCGTACTAATCTACGATTACTAACGATTTCAGCTTCATGCTTCCAACTTTCAGAAAACAATCCGAACTACGATAGATTTTAATGATTAACTCCACGTTAAAGTTTTGTAACATTTTGTTTCTACCTTTGTAACACATGTGTAGCCCAATACATAAAGGCCATAAGGACTTGACTTCAGTCGGACTTCATTATAAACAGTGTTTATAAATATAGAAGGAATACCGATTACCTACAAACGTAAAAGCATTCGCGTATAAAACATCTATCTCGAGTTGCGTCCGTTCAAAAAATTAATTCGACATCTCACAACACGAACTGACGACAGCCATGCAACACTTAACGCAACCACTAATCATTAGTAATAAATATATTGGTTTTTGCAGTACTGGTAAGGTTTTTTGCGGATTATCAAATTAAACCACATGTTCCACCGTTAAATCGAATTCCCGCCAATTCAGTTAAGTTTCAATATTGTAATTGTACTTCCCAGGTGGAGTATTTACGCGTTAACTTAAACTTTTCCAGTTTAATACTCATTGTTGGAGGTATAGACTACTAGGGTCTCTAATCCTGTTCGATAACTATACTTTCATGCCTCAGCGTCAGGGTGTAATAGCAAATTGTTTTCACCTTTGGTACAAACTATAAATTTTTCGCATTTTATCGCTCGTTTATAGATTATATTAACTTCTCGCACCCTCTAGTTTATGGTTTTCGTAAAATCTAAACCAAAACGCTTTTATAGTTAAGTCGAACTACATAAACCGCCTACGCATCCTCTACACCTAATCAATACGGATAATGCTTGTCGCTCATGTATTACCGCGGCTGCTGGCACATGTATTAGCCACGACTTCTACTTCAAAATAAACACATCATGTTGGTTGACGCGAAAGTTTTACGACGTGGTTAGACGCCTTCTTCACCTCCGTCAGTTCGCTGGGTCATGCCTCTGCACATTGCCCAAAATTCCCCACTGCTGCCTTAAAGGCGGGGTGGTTCTCATCCCCCGTGTGGCTGATTCTTCTCACAACTCAACTAAGGATAATAAGCTAGTTTTTACCTAAAAAAACCACTACTTAATCCTACGTATTTAAACCGATTAGCCAGTAAACTTAGTCCTTAAAAAAAAACGAAAATTTCAATGGATATCATGTAAAGACTTATATAATATTACTGTTTAAGATATTTCTCAACTAAAGAAACTAATTGACATTAAAACACGCGTTACTCACCTCGCCGCATTTGAATTCAACTTTGAATACAAATTACTTGCATGTGTTAGGCGTCTGACCAGCATTAATCCCAAGCTAAGATCACACTCATAGAAATGGGTGTTTCCATCCAAAAAATCACATAAAACCTTAAAAAGTGGGAGAAATTACGCTGGTAACGATGGTAACGACATAGTTATCATACGTACTTCCGTGCAGAATAATATTTAGTATAACGTTTTAATCTACGATTTGTCATTAAACGTGGAAGCCCAAACGTATGTCATCAAATTAAAAAGTGTTCAAAAGGTAACGCACAAATACGAATAGGCATATGGTGGTGGTATCGCCCACAAATTTCTGCACATTGTCCATAATAAAATCCAACATTATCAATATAAAAAGTATGATGCGTCGAACGACCAGGAACACAATCCAATTTTAACCCAAGACCAGGCACAAATCACGAATGAATAACATCAAAACTATTGGTTATTAAAGTTAAATTTGTATGGGCAGGTAGAACTAACGTCCGACGAGTTCGGAGTAAGCGCCGCGATAGCAATACGCTGGTTACTTCATCACGTACTTTCTGTTTTTTAAAACGCTTATAATGCGCTGTCGCATTGAAGTCATAGTATGAAAACGTTTTATCATGCAAATGTAATTTACCTGAAAATCGAATTTTTTTATTTTTATCAACCACACCAAACTCATCTCTTTGATATCTTATACGTGGTAAAATTACTTTTTTTCGAAGATATCTTTTTTGCTTCAACACAAGATATGAATTATGTGGTAAAATTTTCGGTTGAACCGACGATTCATTATCCATAAATCTAAGTGCTAAAAGATCTGTTTCAGTATCTGATAACAGTGGCTTTAATACGCGTAGAGGGTAATGCACACCAACATGTTTTTTTGTCCACCTATTAATTTGATTATAGTCCTGATATTTGTAATACATAGACCTATATCTATTATTCACGTCTTCTAATCATCATTTTGACAATTGATCATCAAAAACATTCGTTAATTCGACTTGATGTTCGCGATTGAATGTATACGTTTGCGTGTTAAACAACGCTGAGAAATTAAATAGATTACCATGTAGTGCGTTATAAGCAGGTCATTTCATCCAATAATTTTGTAAATCAGTTAAAGACGTACTATTTCAATTTTTTTGATGTCGTTTTTGAAAAACAGTATAAATTGAGTCAAAGCTGGTATAATAATCTAGCCCTTTTGGGATATAAGCTTGTAAGCCTGTGCTTGTTTGAACAATATCCATAACACGAGGTATTCGTGCGTTTACTGCAAGAATATTACGACGTTTACGACTCATTGTATGAAATTCTCAATTAAATACAGGATGTGTCATTGCGTCGGGGATAAGCCTACTTGGCCGTCTTTGCTCGATATCTCGGATTACTTTGTGAAAATGCTTTCATACCGACTTTCAAGTTTTCACACCTCTTCCTTTAGCAAGTTCTTCATCTGTTGGGCGCGGGAGTCGATTAACAACATTTTCTAATCAAAATGTGTTCTGATCTCTAAGCTCTCTAGTACGAGCCATATGGGCATGATCTAAAAAAAATACTCGAAGTTTTTCTTCAGCTGACGCTAAATGAAAATTATCTTCACGATTTTCCGTGGCAAAATACTTATTTCAATATTTTTTTATCCATCGGTTTTGTAACCGTAATTGTATAATATGTATATAATCATTAGATGTTTGCATGTCTCCTGGCGTATATATACATCATCGGTTGCGTCCAATATTTTTTGGTGCAGTTAAAATGTCGATAAAAGTTTTTACTTCAAATTTATACACCCAATATCATTGTTTCCCACGAATACGAATTGTAAAAAGGCCGCCTTCATTTTGTCATTCAATCATACGTAACAAAAAATTTGAGTTACTTAAAATATTTGCGCACCATGATACAGGAATCACACCAATGAGTAAATCACCTCATTTTCCATGCGGTTTTAATGTTGTTGCAATACGTGGGCGAAATTTTAGGGTTCGGTAACGCGAAACTCGCATAACAGCTAAGTAATAAAAACATCACAAAAATGAAAATCAAAACCATCACCAATATTGTCATTGACTGAGATGAACAAGCATGTCTGACTGTATATTCGAAAAACCAATATGATAATTATTTTGGACAACTGCTTCGGTAAAAATATTCCCTCACATCCATTAATAAAAAAAAGTAACCACTAATATTTCATAAACATCGTGATTATTACGTAATTATTAGAATATTAATAATAATAAATAAAAACACACTCACCATATTACAATGTGACTAATAGTTTCTAAAACGTTACTACCAAATAATCGATAACGACCTCTAAACCAAAACAATATTGTAAATAACAATAATATAAATACATTAATAAAAGACCCTAACAAATTCATAGATTCGATGGTAGTAAAAAAATGTAATCCACTAGCTGGGTTTGACGATCATATTGGAGTATTAACTGACAACGGGTTGTTAACTACACAAAAGTATAAAAACCCTATATTTATAGTCGCTATAATTAGCAATAGTATAATTGAGAGGGAACCCGCTATTGTTGTATTCGAATACATACTTGAGCGTAAAGTGTGTTTTGATGCTGCAAAATAAATTGATTTTTTAGCTTTTTTCGTGTCAAAAAATACATAATAATATATACGATATGAGTATATTAGACTTGAAAACATACCTACCAATAAATTTATTTTTACCAAAATATTCGTTACACCAAACATACTTAGTAGTGTATAATGTTTGATCACAAAGCCAAACGAAAATGGCAAACCCGCTAAGTTTAATAAACCTATCAACATAAGAAAGGTTTCGACCGGAAGATAAGATGCAAAACCACCCATATAACGAAAATCCTGGTAATTACGGGCAAATCGAATAACGTTTCCAACACACATAAAAACTAATGCTTTAAAAAAACCATGAACACATAAGTATAACAGTGTCACCTCTAAATTACCTAAACAAGCTAAAAAAATTAAAAATCCACAATGACTAATGGTAGAATATGCTAAAATTCTTTTTACATCTGATTGAAAACATGCACTAACTCCACCAAAAGCCGCGGTTAACGAACTAATTAATACACAACAATTTAAAATAAGCGTTGATAGTTCAACTAAGTGTGAAAATCGTAAAAATAAAAAAACTCCAGCCGAAACTAGCGTTGCAGAATGAATTAGCGCAGACGCAGGTACAGGGGCCTCCATCGAATCGGGTAATCAAATATGAAAGCCAAATTGGGCAGATTTAATAAATGCCGATACGGTTAAAAAAAAAAAAAAAATTTCAATATACGAAATAGATATTCCAAATATTTGAACATGAACATCTACAAAATTTATAAAAAGACTGTTTAGTATAAGAACATTTGACTCGCCCGTAGTGATCAAACTAAAAATTATAAATAACAATAAACCTAAATCGCTTACTTTATTAAAAACAAAAGCTTTAAATGCTGCTTTAAGCGTGCCAATACGCGTTGATCAAAAATTAATTAAAAAAAACGATGTCAACCCAATCAACTCTCAACCCAAAAAAATTACAAATAAGTTACCACCAACTACAAGTATGCACATACTTATCATAAATAGATTTATAAAAAGAAATAGACGTTCTACGTGTGGTTCATAACGAAAATACGAAAATGTGTATAGTAATACACACAATCCAATAGACAAAATTAACATAACATATGTTATAGAAAGTTTATCGATTAAAATATCAAAAGTTACTGTTAATATCCCAGGTAACATAAATCATTTTGGGCCGTTAAGGAAAAAAAACTCTCCTGTAAACAACACCCACAATCATACTAAAAATATACATAATCATGCACAAAATAGTACAGGTAATGTTAGCATGTATGACCCGTATAGCCCGAAATGGTTCGGAAAAGCGAGTGCAATAACGGAAAGAATAAACAAAAGTATGCCAAATTGTAACGCTAATTGCATGCACGAATGCCCGAGCATACTCGTTTGTTCAAAAATCAAAGAGCGTAAATTTTCAAAAAAAATTACTCGAGTAAATTCAAATACATACATATCCCGCGCTCAACCATATTCATTAAAAAAACCTGTAAGGTAATAAATCAAAGAACCACTAATATCAAACACATAAACTACTACTACTAATGGCGTAAGTAACATATGAACAATTCAAAAAATAAAGTACATAGCCATGGTATACATGTCCCCAAAGTTATCGATTGATGCATACTCAATTCTAATAATATCGGTTAATCATCATTGATACACTCAATAACTAATTTTACGGCCAGTATAATAATTAAATGGACCTAAACATCGATATAATAGTAAATTAAAAGTGTCTTCACCTAACGTATATAAGCGATACAAAATCGAATTAATACCTAATAAAACATTAAGATAAGAAAGGTCAACCATGTAGGCAGCTACAACGAAGAAAAGCATATTAAAAAATTTTAATCGAAAAAAACCTAAAATAAACAGGTTTAGAAGATAAAAGTATGTAAAAATGAGGTAACTAAATAAAAATCACTAACATATAAAGAATATATTACGTCAAAATACTCAGGCGAATCTTTTCGTACAAAAAACACATAAGGGATTGGTAATCCTCCGCAGATAGACCTAAATCAAAGATCATATCAATATGGATTCCCTGTGCAATAATAATATAATGTCACACAAAATGAACAATTATACATAAAAAAAATAAAAACTGCCCAAAAAATATCCTGCCCAGTTAAGTTTAAACGTTGTGACTTTCCACATAAAAACTGCGAAATATCAAACCACATGTAAACTGGGTATTTTACAAAATTAAAATAAATTTGTCTAACCGTGTCTTTTATATCAACGTACAACGCCTTTACAGTTTTGGATATGTGTTTCATACAAAAAACACTAAATGGATATACAATTGTTACATAAAATGGTTTAAGTAAATTATTATACACATACAAAAATATTGGTTTTAGAAATCGATATAACTTTAAAATAGAATTAATAAGCTTACGAAAAAACTGTCTGGTCAATGTCTATTAATTAAGGAAGATTTTAAAATCTTCTAGAATTTGTAATTACTAAATGATTTAGTAATTACAAATACATATCTGTTGGGTTTAGACCCTGTTTAAACATGAAAATATCGTCTATGTAAAAATTGACGCAACGTTGTTCACAATCATTTACAAATTTTAAAAAACCGTCGAAAAAACCACGAAAGAATTCAATATACAAATTTGAATAATTTTATTAAAAACGGTAAAACCCAATTTTGATAAAAATCATAAAGTCAAGTTGAATTGACGATTTCATAGTGATATCGTTCTTTTTTACGTCGAATTAGCGCTTCTTTTTGAACAAGTGACTCGATTTCGGGTTCAGTGTGAATCAACTTCAACTGCGTTGGTAGCATACCGTGGGCGAAATAAAATGTTCGATTATTCAAATAATATTTATATATATCGTGCCAAAATGGACGACGTAACCATGAAAAAGTTAAATAACAAAAGATATAAAAATAAGCACCTAGCATCCCTATATTACCGTTTACACGGTTGTAAAAACGTCCGTAAGGTAAAAATGATGACGCGTATAACATACACATAAAAAATAACCAAAAAGTTAATTGCGTATAAAGGTCACATTCTACATTTTTATATTTTTGCGGATAAAAAATTGGTTTTCGTAAAATAATCCACGAAAGAAACGATGTTTTATACAACACTCCTGCCGCTTCTTTATACCCATGTAACGTTGGTTGATGAAACAACACCCAAAAAAAATATACTAATCCAAAAATACCTAATGTGTGGTGTGGACACACAATCAATCATGCCATGAACGGCCGAAAATATCAATGCGGAGCGACACCGTAGAAACGCACATCCGTAACAAAACCTACATCTCCTCACATAAATAATTCATATGACAACGCTTCTGGTTCAGGATATAAATATAAGCATGTGAGAAATAATAATAAAAGCATATCGATAAAAATACCTATTTCATTACTTAAAGCTTCATCTCACCAAACCATCTCTGTATCGATTCCGTCATAAGATACCTCATTTTTCCAATCGTAATGCATATCAATACCATGCAACATTGAAATATACGCAACAAAAAATGCTGAAACATAATGTGCGTATGCTAAGCGAATAAGAGTATCCGTATTTAAGTTCTTATCGGTAAACAACCACCAATAAAATTTACCAGTAAAAAAAAAAAATGTATGAACGATGTTAGCTGCGATTGTTAATGTAATTTCACTTAAATGTGTACAACAAATCACTAAACCTAAAAAAGTCACAGCTTGGAAAACTAAAAATGTAAAAACCCCAGATTTTCATGCGGTATCGTGTTCGTACTCATACGCTTGTATGTACAGTTTTCTTAGTAAATGAGCTCAAAAAAATACAAATAATAAATCAACACCACGTTCATGTAACCAAAACATGTCATCGGTGTATAGATCTTCAAGATCTTCTTCATCTCGAACTAACGGTACGAGCATAGGTTCAGGCACTACACTAAAAGCCAACATAGTCCCGCTGATTAGTTGACTTATAATAACTAAAATTAGAAAAAATCCAATTAAAGCTGGCATATCATGAAATGCAACAGTAAGAACAGCAAAATATTGAACTAGATTTGTAAAAGATAAATTGAAATAAGCATTGTTTCAACGTCCCACATTCCAACTAAAATACGCTCCGATTAATCAACTAACTTTGCTACGATATATGCAAGTTATGCCCGTCAATTAACAACCTATTATTTTAACGCAAAAAAAACTGGAATATCCGCCTCTCTATTTTGAATAAAAAGTAAATCCGTTTTTTTAAAAATAAATTTTTTGTATTTGTAAGATAATTTTTTTTTATTACTATACACTGAACCGATCGAAACAACACTGGAAGATTTTTTTCTCAAAGTCCTGCACGCACGTAACGATTTCCTACTTTTTTGAACGCCCATAATTTAATTTATACTAATACGGAATCTAGATTAGATTACAAATAACGTTTAAAGGCGCCTGTATCAGTGCCTGATGGGATCGATAAATCCACCGTTTTAAAAAGTTTTTTGAAAATTATTGTTAAAATAAATCCAATCGCAAATTCCACACTAGCTAAAGCTAACAACAAAAACGATAATGCAAGTAATAATACATCATCAATGACGACACCAATTAATACGGTGTACGCATATATAATTATTCAGATCAATTCACTCGTTATCAACAGTTTAATAGTATTGGTTGTATTTAAAAAAAATAAAAACCAACCAAGTCAAAAAATCAGCGATCATAAATTCATTACCGATATCATTATTATTTTAATAAAAAAAAATGTGTCCAAGAGTAGGATCGAACTACTGACCTTTAGATTTTCAGTCTAACGCTCTACCACTGAGCTACTTGAACAAAAAATCTATAAAATATTACAATAATGTAACAATTATCAGTAAATTTGATAAAGTTACGATTGTACTATATGATAAAAATGCCCTGAAATTTTTAGTGTCAAATAAAAGATAAATTATGTAAAAAATACTCACTAATAACGAATATAGCAAATAATCTCAAATAAATATATGAATCGACGGTATCTGCATACAAAGTAAATAAACAAAAAAATAGACATAAACAACTAAGTAGACAACGGTATATGTTATAACCACAAAGATTGGTAATCCTTTGTACGTCTCAATTTTAAAAAATTGATAAGGAGCTAACCCAAGTTTAATTAAAAATCCTAATACTAGTGTCGTTGAAATAAACTCGCTAAGCGTACCCGAAACTTTTTGACTCATCGATAAAAAAATATAAAAGTAGTTTATTCAAAAAAATTCAGACGTTCCGAACATGTAATGAAAACCGAGCAACGAGTAAAATAATAAAATCGAACTGATGAAGTTAGCTCAAAATTGTAGGTATAACGAATTAAAAAGACCATACGAAAATTGAACTATACGCGCTAACGGGTTTGTAACCACTAAATTATCAGTTGGATAGATAACACGACCAACAGCAAATTTTGCAAAAATTAAGACCGCAATAAATTCTAATACAAATATTGCCGCAAATAAACTTGTGCTGCTGACAAGTACTCAACTGGAAATTAAAACTAAGTAAATAAACATCAAATACTCCGCATTAAAGGTGACGTTTTGTTGATATAGTTGTGTAGCAGCACTGGTAACAATGAATAATAGTACAATTACACAAAATAAATAATGAAAGTTTGGATTCGAAATATACATTGTACTATAGAATAAAAATTGTGTTGAAAATTTTTGAATATATACAAAATTTATTAAAACTAAACAAACAATCAACAAACTATTTACTATTGTAATACTACTCAATGAATGTCACGCTTGATTGAGTGTGCGAACATCGTTAGGTGCGTCTTGGGGTAGTGTAAATATATTCGCGTGTAAATAATAAATTACCCATAAATGGGTTAAGAAAATCAGCCCCACTAAAACTAAAAGAAATTCACTAAAATTAGTCTCACGAGTTAGATGCTCCGATAAACTAATTTTCCCAATAAACTCCGTATGGGATATAAAGTAGTTTTCAAAACGTAAGTAACCTACCAAAAAGGGTGAGTAAATATTATCAAACAAATGCTCTAACAAATTAATATAAATTGAATTAAACTTTAATAGAATATGAACTAACTTAAGTATAATGATGATTGGAATTAAAAATAAAATTAAGTGGATATACTAACTAAGGAAATAACTTAAGTATAATGATGATTGGAATTAAAAATAAAATTAAGTGGATATACTAACTAAGGAAATAACTTAAGTATAATGATGATTGGAATTAAAAATAAAATTAAGTGGATATACTAACTAATAAGCATGCGTAATAATGCGGTGAAATTAAAACGTTATAATCAACTAAGTAGCCCGCCTATAATAATAATTTGAAAAAATCGAATTTCACAATATGTAACAAATGTTACACAACATAGATCAGCGAAAAATCAGTCTCCTGTAATAAATGGCTCATGTGCGACTGAGTATAGCTCGTACAACTGATGTATCATAGTAATAAAAATGTAATTAAATATAGTAATTGACGAGAATCTACCTTTAATATAACTGCAGTATAAAATTTATATGGCCTAATACTACAATAACTTTCTGTTTTATAGCAATTATTATTTTTTTAAATTTTAAAAATAAATTAACTAAAGTAAATTAAATAATCCATCAATCACAAAAATCTGGATAGCGCGTATTTCACAGTACGTTACAACAGTAACTGTGAGGATATCAACGAATACATAGCGATCCGAAACATACGGCTCATGAAAAAAATAGTAGATATCATACAGTAAACCTCACATATTAATATAAATCATGCATCGGCAATTTTGATGTTCATAAATTAACGAAAAATATAATCATTCTTCACTTATACTTAATTAGGCTACTCACGTAAATTTAATACGTCACATTTACATAAATGCAACTTAACTTTACGTTATACGTATTTTTCTAAAATAAAAATTCGGATGGTTATTACTGTAGTTAATGATTACAAAATTAAATGAATAAAAGTAATTAGAATCTACCGAATCGCTTATAGTCGAGTATAGTACTCCTAAATGTAATAATAATGAGCGAAAATATGATTTACGAAAAAAAATAGATGGGTATATACGTTTTGCGCGATATTGAAACGAACCAATGGAGTTCCGTAAATTTGACTCAGAATTTATACACAGTAGTGTATTCAAACGCGTAATTGTTGAATATCTATGAAAGGAGTATAACATATTAATGTAAATCATTAAACTTTGAAAAAACATAATTTGATGGTTGATACTCGAATACCTCATATTTTGTCTTAGCGTGCTGTAATTTTGCTGTACTCAAATCAAATGTTGGTAAAAACCGATACAATACGGGGCGAATATTCTCTAAAATGTGTTCTGATGTTTGTGCAAATTTATGGGTGGGGGTAAATATTGGAACTTTTAACGAAATAATAGACGTGTAGCATAAATTAATTATATTTAAACGCGCCAACTTATTTTTGTAAGGTGCTCGTAAAAAAATAACTTTATGACTTCGTTTTGGAAGCAAAAATGCCGATAAATTAATTAGTAAACGGGGGTTAACTTTCGCTTGGTTAATTTTTTTAAAATCTTTAGATGTCGTAGGTGCGTACTGCGCACATAAAATTAAAAATATGCTTAAAATCACGTTCGTGGTCTGTACTGTTGTACGCGGTATCGACACGTATCGCGCTTGCTGTACCTCTACCACGTCACGATTCTTTATAGTACTATCTGCGTTTTTACCCGAACAAGCTTGCATCGGACTAATTTTATAAAAGGATTTAAATTGAAATTGTACATACAAAGTCTACTTAAAACTTTCACCGTACTGTAACAAACGGTTATGGTACAGTTTATCATTAAATACGAGAGAACGACGAACACGAACTACTTCAAGAGCACCGCACCCAGAAAAAACACCTGAGTTTATTATTTTTCATTTTATTGTATGCTGTTTTTTATGAATATATTTTATATCTAATTTTAATTTAATTTTAATTTTTCATACATAACGATCGTACGATGTTGACGATACGTTTAAGTGTTCGATAAACACCCGTCCGGGATAAACAATCGTACACCAGCGTTTAAAATTTCCTTTACCTTTCCCCATCCGCGCGTTTTTAGATTTATGCGTAAGTGTATAATTAGGTCGAATAAAAAGTCAAGTTTTACGTCGATGTATTGTACGAACTTTACGTTTTCTACGTTTAAATAAACGTTTAAAAAATTTACGTAAAAACAAACAGTACCGATACTCAAATCTAAATGTCGATAAACAATAAAGCCCTACCGTGCCATATTGCAGGTGCGGTATTCGTGTTTTCCTAAAAAATCGCTTTTTTAACATACGTTGAATAGGGTATTTACGCGTAAATACAATCATAAAAAATCTATTTTAAATTTGTATCACGGATTGGCCGGTCAAATTACGTGATTACGGTATAGTTTGGCCGACTTGTTAGATGACAACAGGAATCGAACCTATAATATCAAATTACGTGATTACGGTATAGTTTGGCCGACTTGTTAGATGACAACAGGAATCGAACCTATAATAGTAGCTTATGAGACTACCGTTTTACCGTTAAACTATATCATCTTTGACATTTTTTTTTTAAAAAAGCCTATTTAATAATAACTTACATAAAGGTTTTTGTTAGTTGACTTAACCCCTAAACAAATAAAGCCCAATACAAGAACTCCTACAAAATTGAGCACAATTTCCTCGCAAAACACTACGTATGTTTGTAGATTTTTTAAAAAACCATAAATTGAAAAAAAACCGGTTGTCGGAATACTAAATCCAAGAACACGATCTATTTGTACGCTGTATTTATAATTATAAAATTTATTCAGATAACAACCAGCTTCATAAAAATCAAATCTTGAAGTACTAACCATTGTTAAACTAGTATAGTACGTGGTGTATGGTATGGAACTTCATCTAAAGGAATAGAGCGACAATTGTATGAAAAAAATCATAAAACCCAGATACACTAATAAACATATACAATGAAGAAGTAAATAACCATCAAAACTTATTTTATGTTTAAAAAAAGTGAACACTAAAATATTATAACTTTGTTGGTATTTTTTAAAATACGGTATATGAGGTAATGCATTATAACGTCACTTATGCTGCAATCGAGCCGATCTTGCGATTTTATATTTTGCAAATTTATTGATGTGTATATATAATACTAATCCAATTACTACCAAACATACAGATATACCTGTAAAATTAACTAGTGTATTTTGTTCTGTAAAGAGTAAATCATGAAGAGCACTGACTAAAATACTCGCCGGTGTTGCCAGCAAAACTCCAAAAATAACACTAAAATATCGTTTGGATGTAACTTCATATTCTCTAGTTTTGTTACATTCAGGATTATAAAATTCTATCATACTAGATATGTAGGTGTGATAAATTAACGTAAAAAAAATAATAAATACGACATACATTGACATTCCATTGGTTTGTACAAACGAGTGTACTGTAGTTAAAACGCCAACACGTACTAACAAATATACGTATAACACTGCAAACAGTAATATATAACAACGCGTATATATCGAACGTATTGTATAAGAAATATGTAATAATAAAATAATTTGTAAAAAAACTAAAAATGAAACCAACTCTACAGGATCTCAACTTCAGAAACCACCTCAATTTAATTCTTGATTTGCTCAAAACGCTCCTAAAAAAATTCCAAATAAAATTAATAATGCTAGTAAAAATAATCGTTCAAATAGTTTACGTAATCTACTATCTCGACTTTGCGCTGTATAACGCAATACTATCATGATATAAAAAATACTAATGTACACGATATAGATTAGACACGGGTGTATACTTACCAAACCATTCTGAAGAGTATTGCTGATTTTATCTAAATTTGTGAGCGTTCGTTGATATAATGTAAATGGAAATAGGGCGACAAATAAACCATATGCGTACATATATAGAAGCTTTGCTCCTTGTGGGGGATAACCACGATTTAACATATAAAAATTAACGAAAAGTATTAACAAAACGAAATACGTATAATAACGTGAAGACATTGCACTAAGTAATATATTACCATCGCTAATGTTTAATTTACTCAATTGCGACAACCTAGAAGACTCGAATAGACTACTAATAACGAAAATCATACTATATGTAAAGAATCCGAGCACTATAGATCTGCACTTTCCCGCATGTAACATATTAATCCAAATAACCACAGTTACACTAATCTATTTAATTCGATTTAATCGTTTTTTTATATATTTTTTAATAGCTCCACGAGATTTAAATCTCTGCGCCCCTGCTATCACTGATAAATTAAAAACGACATAATAGATATTTTTATAAGCTCGGTGTTTGTAAAATAAATACATTATTTTTGAACGTAGATTTCCAATATTATGTAATTTCAAATAATATGTGTCCAAATGAGAAGGCCGCACAGCTAATGTTGCAGCTAATTTTACTAAACTATTAGCTACTTTTGCTAAACGTTTGCCACACTTCCGTTTTTCGTTTAAAACAAGCCGCATCAAACCACCTGTAAAGATAAAAATAGGTTTGCGTTTAAAAAAAAGAACAAATAGTTGACGCGCCGGCTTAGAAAACACAATAAAATTATTAGTATAATAAGTGTTAAACGGTTTTTTAATGCTTGTCAAATTTGCCTTATATTTCGAAAAACGGGAAAGTTGAGCATAGTACCGAAAAAAACACCGAAGTAATGTGTGTTTTAAATTTGAAGTCACAAAGTAACTAAAAAAAATGTATTCTAATATATAATAAACGTTTGAAAGTGCAACATACTGTTTATTAAAGTAACCAAAAGACATGATGTGTTTGTACTCCGTTTCTAAAAAAACTCCTTCGTTTGGTTGTTTCGGTCCATAGAAAAGCATTTCATTCATACGCGCAATTTGCATAAGTCCTAAAAATAGGGTTTTGTTTTTGAGGTGAATTTTACGATGCTTACGAAAACTCATAGTATATTACAAATACTTAATTAAATTTGTCAATTAAACGCATTACTTTGTCAATCGTATAACAACGAAAAAAAAACTAATAACATAAAAAAAAAAAAAACACCAACCGCCGCTGTTGTAACAAAAGCTAAATTAAAAAATAATGGAATTAAAAGTGTAAACTCTAAGTCGTATAGAACTAAAAATACACATAATAACGTAAAACTCAAGTTAAATTGGATATCTGTGTCTGTCGAAACTTTAAAACCACATTCGTAAAATTGACGCTTTGCATCGTGATTTTTTTTTTTATAAAAATATTCACCAAGTCAGGTTAAAACTCAAAAAATTAGTGAAAAAAAAATGAAATTTTGAAAAAAAAATAAGACAAAAATATCACCCACGTTACCTATCAAATTCTATGTTACTTCTTTATAGTTCCACGTAGTCATGTTGAACGTAACAAAGTTGGTCGCTAAAAAAATCATAATATACGTCAGAATACCCTTCTGTTGGGTATGTACGAAGCATTGGATTTGCAGTAAAAGAATATTCTAATAATAAGTTACGTGTATCAGCATTGGTACTTAATAAAGCCCCGTACATTTCTAAAAACTCACGCTCTAACCAAACTGCATTTTTATACATACCTGAGCTTGTCAAAAAAGGAGACCGAGTTGATTCGCCTTCGATGATCGTGTATCGTACCTTATTTTGTAAACTAAAATAATTATCTAAACGTAATAAACGAGTTGTATTTACATATAAATTCTCTTCTTTAGAAAAAAAACTAAAATCATAAGAGTCTACGATTGTCGAATCAACTAAAAATGTTAAACTTGTCATTGACTCATACTTCATGCCGGTGATGAGTGGTTGTTTTCAACATTTCGGTATTAAAAGAATATAATGATTACTAGTTACCGCTTCACTTGTGAAAAATACAACTGGCATTTTTTCTAAAATTAAAAATAATTGAAATGGGAATTTATATTTACGATTATTTATGGAGGATGCCACTGCATTTTTTCGCACGCTTGTATAAGCTGTAGACATTGTATAATAAATTTATTTATTTTTACGAGATCTTAACTGTAGAGATTTATAAAAAGGTAATTTTAATAAAAAGTTTAATATCGTTAATTACTTTCATAAATTTGATTTTTCTTGTATGGGGTTTTTCAAATTCGACTCGATATGCTTATTTAATAAAATGACATATTTATATAACATATATTACCATCTTCTCGCTGTTTTTTGTTATGCTATTATTTTATAACCATATATTAATAATTGGTTTTGGTGTATTTGTAATGATATTTTGAGTGCAAGAGCCTATGCAATACGTTTACTTTTTAGGTATCGAATTTGTATTTAATAAATCAATTTCAGACATTCCAAAAAATTGTAATTCGATTATATGAGTGGTACAACAAATACTCCATTTTAGTAAAATAAATTTTATTAATATCGTGCAATTTTTTTAATGTTAATTAGTAGACTTTGTGAAATTTATAAACCATATTACTAAACAAGTATCTGTGGCGTCCGATTCGTATAATATTATAGACGTATTAAGATTCAATCCTGCAGGAGCACTAAACAATGTTTGTATGTATACGACCTATCAACTCGAAGCTACCTTATTTAATCAATTACAAACTATAAACGCCCATAATAAAGTTAAACATAGTTATAATGAAAATTATCGATTATTCGCAAACCTTGTCGCGCTTAATACTAAAAATGGTTTTCGAAAAAAGGCTTTAATGACCTTAGCAAATAGTCTAGAACAAATATATGAATATTTTGTTGAATTTGACGCCGAATTGAATTTAGAATACCCCGGGTACGCAGTATTTTTTGATTTTGCTAAAATTTTTCCAAATGAATTTTATAAACCTGATTTTATGTTGCAATACGTTTACAACTATTTAGAATTAATATTTATTGCAAAACGCGCTAAAGTAAAAAAGAAAAAGAAAAAGAAAACTTTACTACCAAAATTGACAGTTGTGTATATTCCTCATTCAATGCGCACTAGTGTAACGTTACGTATTATGAATGCATATTTTAATAAATTTGCGGTTTTTAAAAAATGCGATCGTATAAGCTCTGCTCTTATATATTTGACCCTTGCGGGAAAAACTTCTGTTTTATACCGAAAAAAGATTATTATGTATAATAAATTATTAGAAAAAAAACGATTTTTTTAAAATGTTTATATTTAATAGACAGTGCAAGTACGGTGTTACTAGTTTTAGCTGTTAAAGTTTTAGTGTTAGGTGGTTGTATGTTACCAATCGCATTCGCAGCATTGGGTACAGGTATTTTATTTGCAGGTTATAATTTAGCTGTTTCTCGGAATCCTGAAGAAGCAGAAAACATTTTCAACACAACTTTATTAGGTTTTGCTTTGATTGAAACCTTTGTTTTTCTTTCTTTTATTGCTGGATTTTTAATTTATTCATTATAATCTATAAAATGTTATATGTAACATTAAAATATAAATCATGTATTGACGTATACATTACTAATAATTAAAGCAATTGGAATTATTATTTTTTCTATGGCCGTTCGAGCTACACTACCACGTTATCGATTTGATCAAGCAACCCATTTAAGTTGAAAACATTTTTTGTTTATTTGACTTTGCATTGTATGTGGATTTACAACACTCCAACTGCTATATATATAATTAATTTAATAATTAATTATATATATTAATATATAATTAATATATAATTAATTTAATAATTAATTATATATATTAATATATAATTAATTTAATAATTAATTATATATATTAATATATAATTAATTTAATAATTAATTATATATAATTATATATATTAATATATAATTAATATATAATTAATTTAATAATTAATTATATATAATTATATATATTAATATATAATTAATATATAATTAATTTAATAATTAATTATATATATTAATATATAATTAATTTAATAATTAATTATATATAATTATATATATTAATATATAATTAATATATAATTAATTTAATAATTAATTATATATATTAATATATAATTAATTTAATAATTAATTATATATAATTATATATATTAATATATAATTAATTTAATAATTAATTATATATAATTA
>Ga0206102_1000147_pt1 | contig 26284 bp, 19 predicted proteins | sample 1B1Ametagenome_FD_148645 | JGI IMG/M metagenome (GOLD analysis project Ga0206102, IMG submission 148645) | Enriched microbial communities from leaf-cutter ant dump, University of Wisconsin, Madison, United States - 1B1A | ecosystem: Environmental > Terrestrial > Nest > Insects nest > Nest dump... | reverse complement strand
GAGCGTAACAAGGTCGCCCGCGCCGCGCTCGAAAAGGTCGGCCTTGCGGACTGGACGGAGCGCTTTCCCTCGGAACTGTCGGGCGGCATGCAGCAGCGTGTCGGCCTTGCCCGGGCGATTGCCGCCGATCCCGAGATCATCCTGATGGACGAGCCGTTCAGTGCACTCGACCCGTTGATCCGCCGCCAGTTGCAGGATGAATTCCGTGAGCTGACCAAATCGCTCGGCAAGTCCGCAGTCTTCATCACCCACGATCTTGAGGAAGCCATCCGCATCGGCGACCGCATCGCCATCATGAAGGATGGTGTCATCGTGCAGGTCGGCAACGCCGAGGAGATCGTCACGAAGCCGGCCGACGGCTATGTCGCCGAGTTCGTCGCCGGCATCTCCCGTATCCATCTCGTCAGGGCACATTCCATCATGCAGCCGGCCGCCGGCTATCCCGGTGACGTGGCAGGGCTGCCGCAGGCGACGCCGGAGGCCGATATCAGCGCGCTGATCGAACTCACCATGCAATCGGATCGCGACGCGATCGCGGTCGTCGAGAACGGGGCCGTCGTCGGCGTCGTTACGACCCGCGATCTGCTGCGCGGTGTCGCGGCCTGAGGGGAGGGTGTCGTCATGGACATGTCGGAACTTCCTGCCGCCTTCGACACCACCGTCGACGATGCGCTGTTCTGGATCGGCGACAACGGCGAGGGCCTGTTCGATTTCCTGCGCGCCGTGCTGGAGGGCACCTACGGCGCGATCCTCTGGCTGCTGGAACTCGTGCCCTTCTATGGCGTGGCCGTGCTGGCGGGGCTTCTCGGCTGGTGGCTGGCGAACCGCTGGTTCGGCCTTGCGGTCGGGCTGGCACTCGCCTTCTGCGCGCTGATGGGACTTTGGACCGAGACCATGGCGACGCTCGCACTGGTGCTGGCTGCGACGGTGCTGGCACTTGCCGTCGGCATTCCGATCGGCATCGCTGCCGGCTTCCTGCGCTCGCTCGACCGCGTGCTGGAGCCGGTGCTGGACCTCATCCAGACGCTGCCGCCCTATATCTACCTCCTGCCGGCCATCGCCCTGATGGGCTTCGGGCCGGCCACCGCGCTCGTCGCCACCTTCGTCGTCGCCATGCCGCCGGCCGTGCGCCTGACGGCGCTCGGCATCCGCAGGACGCCTAGGGAGTTCCTCGAGCTCGGCGCGGCGAGCGGCCTCACGCCCTGGCAGATGTTCACCAAGATTCGCCTGCCCTTCGCCCTGCCGTCCATCATGGCTGGCGTCAACCAGAGCCTGATGATGGCCTTCGGCATGGTGGTCATCGCCGGCATCGTCGGCTCGGGCGGGCTCGGCGAGACGATTTACGGCGCGGTGCGCACGCTCGACATCGCCACATCGATCAACGCCGCCATCGCCATCGTGATCCTGACGATGGTTCTCGACCGCCTCACCCAGAGCGCGGCGGCGGGCAGGAACGGGAGGCCGGCATGAACCTCGAGACGCTGCAATTCTCGCCGGGCGCCTATCTCGCACCGGCAGTGGATTGGCTGAATGCCAACTTCCACCCCTTCTTCAGCTTCGTGACGCGGGTGATCGAGGCGGTCCTCGGCGGTATCGAGTTCGCGCTGCTGGCCTTGCCGGCCTATGCGGTGATCGTAATCGCCGCGCTGCTCGCCGGCTTCTTCGTCGGTATCCGGCTCGGCGTGGTGACGGCCGCGGCGCTTGCCTTCTGCCTTCTTTCCGGCCTCTGGACGGCATCGATGCAGACCATCGCGCTCGTCACGGTTGCGGTGCTGATCTCCGTTGCCATCGCCTTCCCGCTCGGCATCCTCGCCGCGCGCCGCAAGAGGGTCGAGGCGGCGCTGAGGCCGGTGCTGGACATCATGCAGACGGTGCCGCCGTGGGTCTATCTCATTCCGGCGGTGATGATCTTCAGCCTCGGCCGGGTGCCGGCGATCATCGCCACCATCGTCTACGGCATCCCGCCCATGCTGCGCTTGACGACGCTCGCCTTCAACCAGCTCCCGAAGGACCTCGTCGAGCTCGGCAAGGCCATCGGCGCGCCGCCGCGCGCCATCCTTTTCAAGATCGAGATACCCTCCGCCATGCCGACGCTGCTGGTGGGCCTCAACCAGTGCATCCTGCTGTCGCTGGCCATGGTGGTGCTGGCGGGCCTCGTCGGGGCGGGCGGACTCGGGGCGGAGGTGACGCGCGGGCTGACCCGCATGGAAATGGGCCTCGGCCTTCGCGCGGGCCTTGCCATCGTCGCCGTCGCCATCCTTCTCGACAGGCTTTCGCGCGGCGCGCTGCATCGCCCGCCGGCTGCGGGCGGAGCGTGACATGCGCCACAGCTTCTTCTGCATCGATGCCCACACCTGCGGCAACCCGGTCCGGCTCGTGGCCGGCGGCGGCCCCCTCCTGCCGCATCTGCCGATGGCCGACCGGCGCGACATCTTCGTGCGCGACCACGACTGGGTCCGCAAGGCCCTGATGTTCGAGCCGCGCGGCCATGACATCATGTCCGGCTCGATCCTCTATCCGCCCTTCCGGGACGATTGCGACGTCGCGGTGCTGTTCATCGAGGTGAGCGGCTGCCTGCCCATGTGCGGGGCCGGCACCATCGGCACGGTGACGGCCGCCATCGAGGAGGGGCTGGTCACGCCCCGCGTGCCCGGCCGGCTGTCGCTGGAGACCCCGGCGGGCCGCGTCGACATCGAATACGACAAGCCCGGCCTCTACGTCGAATCCGTGCGGATGTTCAACGTGCCGAGCTATCTCCATGCCGCCGATATCGAGGTGGAGGTGCCCGGCCTCGGACGCCTCACCGTCGATGTCTCCTATGGCGGCAACTACTATGCCGTGGTCGAGCCGCAGGCGGCCTGGGCCGGGCTCGACGACCTTTCGGCCGGCGATATCGTCGATCTCAGCCGAAAGCTGCGCGATGCGCTTGCGCCGCTCTGCGATCCCGTCCATCCCGAGGACGGCCGTATCCGGGGCGTGCATCACGCGCTCTGGTGCGACGGGCCGAAGGGCGCCGAGGCGGACGGGCGCGGCGCGGTGTTCTACGGCGACAAGGCCATCGACCGCTCGCCGGGCGGCACCGGCACCTCGGCGCGCCTGGCGCAGCTTCACGGCAAGGGACGGCTGAAGGTCGGCGACCGTTTCCGCCAGGAAAGCCTGATCGGCACGGTTTTCGAGGGCCGGATCGAGGCCGAGGAGCGTGTGGGCCCCTTCGCCGGCATTCGTCCGAGCGTTTCCGGCTGGGCAAGGATCATCGGCCACAACACGATCTTCGTCGACGACCGCGATCCGTTGGCATGCGGGTTTCAGATCCGGTAGAGGAGCGTCGAGATGGCCGGCATCGGACAGGCGACGAAACCTCGGAAGGGAAGCGCGCTGCCGATCTGGTCATTGTGTACATTGATAATTATTTGTGTTTCCGTCCCGGGCGAGAGAGCCATGCGACGCGAAACAATTGAAGGCGATGGAATATGAAGGGCAAATCTGCGCTCCACGAAACGCTGCGGCGACAGATCCTGACACTCGAACTGGAGCCCGACCAGGATCTCGACGAGGTCAGGCTCAGCGAAGAATATGGGATTTCCCGCACACCCGTACGTGACGTGCTGCGTCAACTCGCCGTTGAGGGCTACGTCGATATCCGCGAGAACCGCGGTGCGCGCGTCGTGCCCATGAACCATGCCACGCTTCGCGATTTCTTCCTCGTCGCGCCGATGATTTACGAGGCTATCGGACGCCTTGCGGTGCAGAACTGGCGGGCAAGCCAGTTCGAGGCTCTCAAGGCCTGTCAGGAACGGTTCCGGACTGCGATCGCGCAGAACGATGCGGAGAAGATGGTCGTCGAGAACAACCGCTTTCATGAACTGATCGGCGAAATGGCCGGAAGCGTCTTCCTGAAGCCGACCCTCAACCGCCTTCTTATCGATCACGCCCGCATCGGCCATACTTTCTTCCGGCCCTCCACCGACGACATGGCTGTCAACCTCGCGAAATCCTGCGCGCATCACGACGAGATGATCACGGCGCTCGCCGAGCGGAACGAAACGGCCATGGTGAACCTCGTCTTCGATCATTGGGATCTGTCGCGGCAAAACATGGAGCTGTTCATCGCGCCGAGGGCGCTGAAATCGGAGACGACGGCCTGGGTGTTTTCGAGAGATGCAGACGCCGGCATCAGCTCCAATTAGGACCGGCTTCACCGGCTTCACCGGCTCGCCGCTGATCCTGGTCATGGCTGTTCCGACCGTAGTGGCGCGGTTGGGCGTGGCGAACTTCCAGGCGCGCGACAGGAAGGCGTAGACCGACCACACGAAGATTGCGCCGAAGGCGAGGACCATGATCTCGACGATCAGGGCGCAGACATGCCGGCCGGCCGGCGGCAGCATCGTCGGCACCATGTCGACGGCGACATGGCTGCCGCGCAGGGCCAGCAGCGGCACACCAAGGAAGACGAGCGCCACGCCGCAAAAGCGGGAAAGCTCGTCCGCCCAGGGCATGCCGAGGTCGAAGAGGTTCCGGCCGGCGACCTGAGCGACGATGAGTATGCTCATCAGGGCGAGCAGGAAGATGCCGAGATTGAGGCAGGCCCTGGATATGGTCGCCAAGACCTTGCCGCCCGGCACGCGTGCCGTTTCGTTCACCATCTGATTGTCCTCTCAGGCCGGATGAGGATCAGGCGATCGCCTTGATCTTCTCGTAGAGTGCGCCGAACTTCTCGCCGAAGCGTTCCTCGACGACCTTGCCGACCGAAGCGCGGAAGGCATCGACATCGAGGCCTTCCGCCGGGCCGATCACCTTCATGCCCTTGTCGCGCAGCGCCTGGGTGTCCTTTTCCTCATTGTCCTCGATTGCCTTGGTGGCGCGGTCGCGGATTTCGAGCGAGGCCTTCGCGACGGCTTCCTTCTGGGTGTCCGACAGGCCCTGCCAGGCGTCTTCGTTCATCACGACGACCTCGGCATTCGACATGTGGCCCGTCAGCATGAGGTGCGACTGCACTTCGTAGAGCTTGACGTTGAGGATGACGTTGACCGGGTTCTCCTGGCCGTTGACGACGCCGGTTGCAAGGGCGGTCGGCACTTCCGACCAGTCGACCGGAACGGGCGCCGCGCCCATCCCCTCGACGGCGGCCTGGTAGATCGGGAACGGTACGGCGCGGATCTTCATGCCCGCGAGGTCGGCGGGCGTCTTGACCTCCTTGTTGCAGGTCAGGTTCCGGCGGCCGAAATAGTGGGCGTAGATGACGCGGCAGTTCGCCGCCTGGATCAGACCCTCGTTGAGCTCCTGCATGACCGGCGAATTGATGTCCATCACCTTCATCAGGTGATCGATATCGCGATAGAGGTAGGGCGTATCCAGCGCGGCGAAGGGCTCGTAGAGCGAACCGATGCCGCCGGCGGTGTTGTGCGAGAAGGCGATGGTGCCGAGCGAGACCGCCTCGGCCAGTTCCTGGAGCTTGCCGAGCTGCGAGGAGGGGAAGACCTCGACCTTGACGTCGCCGTTCGAATGCTTGCCGACCGCCTCGGCGAACCAGTCCGCCTGCGCCCCGGCGACGCTCGCCGGCTCGTTGTTGTGGCCGTAGCGCAGCGAAACGGGCGCCGCGCGCACGATGGCCGGTGCGAACAGAGCTACGCCGGCGCCAAGGCCGAGACCCATCACGCCACGGCGTGTAATATCGAATGACTTCCGGTTCATGATATCCTCCCTGAGTGAAATTGATGTGATCATCCCGCAGCCGCTCGCGCGGGCACCGGATAATCTGCTCCTCTTGACATTACGGTAAGAAACGGAAAGCCTCAGGTCAAACAGCAAAAATTGAGGTGATTTGAGGTGAATTTGGTCAGGCCGGGAAACCCATCCCTCAACGATGTCGCGTCCGCCGCGCGCGTGTCGCTGGCAACGGTCGACCGCGTGATGAACCGCCGCAAGGGCGTGAAGGCGCGCACGGTGGAGCGGGTTCTGGCTGCTGCGGTGGACCTCGGCTATCTCAGCGGGGAGGAGCGGGATCTTTTGTCCGCCCCGCGCCCCGCCCATATCGCCTTCCTCCTGCCGATGGGCGGCAATCCCTACCTCAAGCTGCTGGGGGAGAAGGTCCGGGACGTGGCGGAGACCGACCGCCGCGATGCAAGCCCCGTGCGGTGCTTCTTCATCGAGAGCTTCAACGCCGCGGCCATCGCGGCGGCCCTGCGCCTCCACTCCAAATGGGCCGACGGCATTGCCTTCATGGCGATCGACCACCCGCTGGTGCGCGAGGCGGCCGAAGAGGTCAGCGCGGCGGGTACCCGTCTGGTCACCATCGTCTCGGACATGATCCATCCGGCCCGCGAGGCCTATGTCGGCCTGGACAATCATGCGGCGGGCCGCACGGCGGCCTATCTGCTCGGCCGGTTCTGCGGCTCGCGCGAGGGCAGCGTGGCGCTCGTCGCCGGCAGCCGCACATACCGCACCCACTCGGAACGCGAACTCGGCTTTCTCGGCCTTCTCGAAGAAACCTATCCGCGCTTGCGCGTGGTGGGGATGCGCGAGGGCCATGACGACCGCAACGAGAACTATCGGCACACATTGTCGCTGATCGACCAGAATCCCGATCTCGTCGGCATCTACAATGTCGGCGGCTCGTCGGACGGGATCGCGCGGGCCCTGCGCGAACGGGGCAAGGGCGACAGCGTGGTCTTCATCGGGCATGGATTGACCGCCGATACGCGCCGCTTCCTGATCGAGGGGACGATGGATGCCGTCATCAACTCCGATCCGGACCAGGTGATTGCCCGGGCGCTCGAGCAGTTCGCGACGTCCCCGTCGAGGAATGCGACGGGACTTGCCTGCCCTCCGTTGAGCATGGAGATCATCTTCCGCGAGAATATCCCCCTGCTGGCAAAATAGGGGCGCCGAAGCCTTCGCCGGCCTATCGGTCGTCACCGGCTTGCGAACGCCTTTTGCGCAGGTCTGCCAGGCCATGGCGGGCCAGTTTCTCGTTGAATGTGCGCAGGGGAATGCCGAGGCTTGCGGCGGCGCGGGCTGCATTGCCTTCGCTCAGATTGTACGCCTCGGAAATAAGGTGCGCCTCGTAGGCCGCTACCCGTTCCGGCAGCGTGGGTGCTTCAGTGCGGAACCGGACGTCGTTCGTCGGCGTGGCCGGCTCGTCTAGGCCGAGGGCGAACCGCTCGGCCTGCGCCTTCAGTTCGCGCACATTCCCGCGCCATTCCTGTTGCTGCAACTGCGCGATCCGCTCGGCGGGAACCGGCTGAATCGGGCGGCCATAGCGATGCGCCGCGAGAGAGGCGAAGTGCCCGAACAGAAGGCCGATGTCGCTCTGCCGCTGGCGCAGGGGCGGAATGTGGATATCCACGGTCGCCAGCCGGTAGAAGAGGTCTTCGCGGAATCGCCCGGCGGCGATGTCGGCCGAAAGATCGCTCTTGGCCGCTGCCACGATGCGCACGTCGACGGCGCGCGGACGGTTCTCGCCGAGGCGTTCGACGACCCGCTCCTGCAACACGCGCAGGATCTTCGCCTGCAAGCCGAGGGGCATCGACTCGATCTCGTCGAGGAACACGGTTCCGCCCGCGGCATGCTCGAACTTGCCTTCGCGGTCGTGAATGGCGCCGGTGAAGGCCCCTTTTACATGGCCGAAGACCTCGCTTTCGAAGATCGTTTCCGGCAGCGCTCCGCAATTGATCGCGACGAAGGGGCCCGCGGCGCGCCGGCTGAGCCGATGGAGCGCCTGGGCGACCAGTTCCTTGCCCGTGCCCGTCTCGCCGACGATCAGGACGTCGATATCCACGTCAGCCAGCGTTGCCACGCGCTCGCGGAGGGCCCGGATCGCCGGGCTGTCGCCGACGATGCGGTCCGGCTCTTCCCGCGCGCCGACAAGGGTTTGCAGGCGCGCGATCTCCTGCTTCATCCGCCGCTTCTCGACGGCCTTGTCCAGCACGGAAAGCAGGCGGTCGGCATCGTAGGGCTTTTCCAGGAAATCCTCGGCGCCCTGCTTCATCGCCTGTACCGCAAGGCTCACATCGCCGTGGGCGGTGATGAGCACGACCGGGATGTCGCCCTTGCGGCGGGTCAGCGAGTTGAGGAGGGTCATCCCGTCGATGCCGGGCATGCGCACGTCGGTGACCACGACGTCCGGTTCCTCGTGCAGCGCGGCCGCGAAAGCCTCCTCCGGCCGGTGGAACGCGTCGACGGAAAAGCCGCTGACGGCAAGCCAGTCCGCCGCGGCCTTCAGGAGGTCGCGGTCGTCGTCGACGAGCAGGATGCGGCCGCGGCTCATTGCGCGGCCTCCAGGCGGGCGGTGCCGCGTTTGCCGAGCGGCACGCAGATGGTGGCGGAGGTTCCTCCGCCCGGCACCTCGGCGAAGCGGATCTCGCCGCCGCATTCGCGCACGATCGTCGTGGCGATCGACAGGCCGAGGCCGAGACCTTCCCCCGTCAGCTTCGTCGTGAAGAAGGGCTCGGCGATGCGGCCGCGATGTTCCGGCGCGATGCCGGACCCGTTGTCGATGATCGCGACCGCGACGTGAGCCTCGTCCTGTGTGCGCCGGATGATGACGGACGGATCGGGGCGCTCTTCCACCGCGTCCAGCGCGTTCAGCAGGAGATTGAGCATCGCCTGTTCCAGCTTCAGCGCGACGGCCCTTACCACGGGCGAGGGGGTCTCGGCCTCGATGACCGGCGTGACGCCGAGGGTTTTGGCGCGCGGGGCGGCAAGGTCCACCACGTTGCGTATGACCGTGTCGATGGAGACGTCCTCCAGCTCCGAGGCATCCTTGCGGGCGAAGGTCTTCAGGTGCTTGACCGTGCGCTGCATGCGCTTGACGAGGGATCGCGCGTCGATGATGCGCTCGCCGGCGGCCTCTGCCGCCTGCTTGCCGGCCAGCACGCCGGCTGTCGCCAGCGTCGCATCGAGGGCGGCGAGCGGCTGGCTTACCTCATGCACGATCGCCGTCGACATGCGCCCGAGGGCCGCCATCTTCGCCGAATGGATGAGGCCTTCCTGCGTGCGGCGCAGCTCCTCCTCGGTTTTCCGGTGCAGGTCGATTTCCAGGGCGAGGTCCTGCGTGCGCTCGGCCACCATGCGCTCGAGCAACTGGCCCTGCCGCAGCCGCATGCGGATGAGCTGGGCGCGCTGGTGGAGGAAGTAGAGGGCGCCGGTCGCCAGGAGACCGGCGATCAGCGTGGCGAGCGCCCAGAAGCCGGCGAGCTTTCCGGTATCGGCGGTGCTGGTCGCCGCCAGCACGCGCCAGCCGTCCGGCTCGACCGTCGAGAAGCGGGCAAGCAGGCGGTCCTTGCCCTCGCGAAGCGTGAGGGCGGGGTCTTCCGCCGTGCCCGATGGAAGGCCTGTTTCATCCGGCAGGATCGGCGCGCGCGCCGCAAGATCGGCGCCTTCATAGGTGCGTTCGGCGGCAAGCCGTTCGGAGGCGTGCTTCCCGAGCGGGACGAGCGGCCGGTACTTCCAGTCCGGATTGCCCGACAGGAAGACGATGCCCCATTGGTCGGCGATGGCGGTCTGCACGCCGGCCGCCTCCCAGGCCAGCTCCAGCGGCGACAGGTCCGCCTTGACGACGACTACGAGGGGCGGCTTGCCGGCGATGTCGATCCGCGAGGCGAGGAAATAGCCGGGCTTTCTGGTGGTCACGCCGATGGCATAATAGCGGCCTTCGCCTTTACGCATCGCGTTGCGGAAGTAAGGGCGGAAACTATAGTCCTGCCCGACGAAGTTCTCCGGCGTCGCATGGTTGCTTGCCGCGAGCGTGATGCCTTGTTCGTCCAGCACATAGAGGTCGGCGGCGCCGGCCTCCCGCACGATGGTTTCCAGATAGCTGTTGGCGGCGGCAAGCGAGGCTTCGCTGCGGGCGGGGTCCGCCACCGCGCGGATGCGCGCATCCTCGCCGACCACCATCGGCAGATACCGGAAGCGCTCGATCTCCGTCCCGATCGCCCGGTTGGTCAGGACGAGGCTGCGCTGGAGCTGGCTTTCGAGCGAGCCGACCGCTACGCCGTTCGCAAGATCGTAGGCGACGAACGGCGCGACGCACGTGGCGATGAGCATGCCGATCGTCATGCGACCGATGGTGCGCGTCATTCTCGGGCCGATCCGTCCTTGTGTCCTCTTGTCCATGACCTTAACGCCAGTTCCGGACGGAAAGAACAGGAGAATGGCAAGGCCGACCCGATTCACGCGCGGGCTTCACTCTCCGGTTTCCTTTCCGGCCTCTATGCCCGTGCAGGGGCGCAGCACGAGGGACGCCTGGCGCTCCCGGCCGAATTCCCGGCAACCGTCCGCATCGCAGAGCGTCCAGCCGGAAACGGTCGCGCCGGATGCGGCGAGCACGAGTTCCGGCAGCGGCGGGACATGCGGCTCCCACACCCACCAGCCGTCCTGTAGCCGTGCGCCCTCGCCGGGATCCATGCCGGCGCCCGATCCCTTGACGCGTGCCTCCTTCAGCACCAGCCCGTCCTTGGTCGCCGCCCAGCTTTCCTGCCAGGCGATCTTTTCCACCGAATGGGTCCAGCTGAGGGTGAAGAGGCCGGCGGCAACGGCGATAGCCTTGCCGCCGGCGATGCAGACCGACATGCTCATGCCGGACGCGGCGTGGTTGCCGGCGGCTCCGCCGCCTTCGCCTTGCGCCAGATGATGAAGGCGAAGAGGGCGCCGAGGGCAAAGCCCACCTCATCCGTCAGGGGCAGCGCCGCGAGCATGCTGAAGGAGGCGACGGTGGCGAGCGCCCGTTCGGCGATCGTGAGCCGGATGGCGGCGAAGCCGACCACCGCGGCGCCCCAGAGGCCGATGGCAAAGCCCGTCTTGACGACGATGTAGACGACCGCGGCCGGATAGCCGAAGGACGCGGCGAGCGCACCGCCGTCCTGGAGCATCAGCGCGGGCGAATAGACGGCCATGAAGGGGATGACGAAGCCGGCCGCCGCGACCTTGATGGCCTCGATGGATATCTTCAGGCCGCTTTCACGGGCGATCGGCGCGGCGGCGAAGCAGGCGAGCGCCACCGGCGGCGTCAGGTCGGCGAGAATGCCGAAATAGAACACGAACATGTGGCTGACGATGAGCGGCACGCCGAGTTCGAGAAGCGCCGGCCCCGCAATCGACGAGGTGATGATGTAGTTCGGGATCGTCGGAATGCCCATGCCGAGCACGAGGCATGTCACCATCGTCAGGAGCAGCGACAGGAAGAGGCTCTTGCCGCCGACCGAAACGATGAACTGGCCGAAGGTGTTGGCCGCGCCGGTCAGCGTCATGGTGCCGATGATGATGCCGACGAGCGCGCAGGCGATCGCCACGGGCAGGGCGGTCTTGGCGCCTTCTGCAAGCGCGTCGCGGCAGACGATGAGCGTTTCGCGCCCACCCTTCCAGAGCGCATTGGCAATGATCAGCGCCGCCAGCGCCAGAATCACCACCTTTATGCCGAACTCGAAGAAGCTGGCGGCCACGAGGCCGAGGCCGATCCAGAAGATGATCCGCACGGCCGTCGAGGGCAGGCCGATGGCGATGGAGCCGCCGAGAATGAGCAGCATCGTGAAGCCGAGGCCGACGGTGCCGGCGAAGAGCGGCGTGTAGCCGGAAAACAGCAGCCAGATGAGCGCGCCGAGCGGCAGCACCAGATACCATCCCTCCATGATCGCGGCGCGGGCCGAGGGCAGTTCGTTGCGCGGCAGGCCGAGCAGCCCGCGCTTGCCGGCTTCCAGATGCACCATCCAGAAGGCGGAGGCGAAGTAGAGGATGGCCGGAATGATCGCGGCCTTGACGATCTCGTGGTATTCCACGCCCAGCGTCTCGGCCATGATGAAGGCGACGGCGCCCATGACCGGCGGCATGATCTGCCCGCCCATGGAGGCGGTGGCCTCCACGCCGCCGGCAAAGGCCGAGCGGTAGCCGAAGCGCTTCATCAGCGGAATGGTGAACTGGCCGGTGGTGACCACATTGGCGACGCCCGAGCCGGAAATCGTGCCCATCAGCGCGGATGAGATGATCGCCACCTTCGCCGCCCCGCCGCGCCGTGCCCCGACGAGGCTGAGCGAGACGTCGTTGAAGAGCTGGATCATGCCTGCCTTCTCGAGGAAGGCGCCGAAGAGGATGAAGAGGAAGATGTAGCTGGAGGAAACCAGCGTCGGAATGCCGTAGATGCCTTCCGTGCCATAGGCCATGTGGTCGATGACCTGCGAAAAGGCATAGCCGCGATGATTGAGCGGCGAGGGCAGGTACTGGCCGAAAAGGCAATAGGCAAGGAAGACGCCGGAGATGATCGGCAGCGCCGGCCCCATCAGCACCCATGCGGCGGCGAAGACGACGCCGATGGCGATGACCCCGAAGACCATGTCCTGCGGCAGGGGATCGCCAGCGCGCACCAGAAGGTCGGCATATTCATAGCATTGATAGAAGGCGACGGCCGCACCGAGAACCGAAAGGCCCCAGGCGATGGCGCGCACGGCCGTGCCCTTGCCGGATATGGCGGCGAGCAGCGGAAAGATCAGCACCGTGACGAAACCGACATGGATCGCCCGGACGAGCTGGCTCGGCGGATCGAGCAGATGCGCGGCGGTCGCGATCTGAAAGACGGAGAACAGGAAGGCGATCGCGAAGAGCAGGCGTCCTTCCGTCGTGGCGGGAAAAGCGCCCGCGAGCGCGTCATGCTTGCTGAGCTCGGCGGCGGCATCGCCGGCCGGTCCATGGGTGTCGTGCATAGGTTCCTCCCGGGAGATGATTGGATATCGGGTCTCCATGCGGCGATCCTCCATCGCCGCATGGGTCCCTGACGGTCAGAGCAGCCCCTTTTCCTTGTAGTAGCGCTCTGCCCCCGGATGCAGCGGGATCGGCATGCCCTTCAGGGCCTGCTTGAGGTCGATCTGTTCGGCCGCTTTGTGAGCCGCGACCATGGCCGGCAGGTTCTCGAAGAGCTGCTTGGTCATCTGGTAGGCGGTCTCGTCGGAAACGTCGGAATGGGTCACGAGGAAGTTGACGACGGCAACGGTCGGAACGTCCTTGTCCTGTCCCTCGTAGGTGCCGGCCGGAACGGTTGCGGCGATGTAGGGCGCGCCCAGCTTGGTGGCGATGTCTTCCGGCACGGCCACCATCTGCACGTCGAGCGACGTTGCGAGGTCCTTGAAGGAGGAAACGCCGAGGCCGGCCGATTGCAGCGTGGCGTCGAGCTGGCGGTTCTTCATCAGCTCGACGGATTCGGCGAAGGGCAGATATTCCGTCTTGCCGAGGTCGTCATAGCTCATGCCGGCCGCCGTCAGGATGGCGCGGGCATTGAGTTCCGTTCCCGACTTCGGCGCGCCGACCGAAAGGCTCTTGCCCTTGAAGTCGGCGAGTGTGGCAATGCCGGATTCCTTGGACGCCATGATCTGGATGTAGTTCGGGTAGATGGCCGCGATGCCGCGCAGCTTGTCGAGCGGCGCCTTGAAACCGGCCTCCGCATTGCCTTCCCAGGCGAGCTTGACGGAGTCGCCCAATGCGAAGGCGATCTCGCCGCGGCCCTGCTGCAGGAGGTTGAGGTTCTCGACCGAGGCCTTGGTCGCCTGCACCTGGGTGCGTACGCCCTCGATCTTGTCGCCGTAGATCTTCGACAGCGCGACGCCGAGCGGATAATAGACGCCGGACGTGCCGCCCGTCAGGATGTTGATGAATTCGTCCGCTCTTGCCGAGGTGCCCGGCAGGGCGATGGACAGGCCGGCGATCGCGGTGATGGCGATACGTTGCACGATTTGCTTCATGGAAAATCCTCCCGTGGTGTGAATCGGCGCGGCTCTCTCCCTCCGCGCCATCCAGCAATCCAGCAAGAGCCGGGCCAAGCGTAAGTCATTGTATTTTCGTGCGGGGGCCGGCGCTCGGCGGGTTATTCAGGCGGAAAATTGCCGAAACCTCGGTCGTCTCGGCAAGATCATGCCGAATTCGCGCGTGCCAATCTTCTCGCTCGCCCGTTCACCGGCCACCGCTGGCTCTGCCGATGACGCCGAGCCTCAGGCGGGTTGGGCTTCGTCGGAATGGCGCGCCTGCCAATGGCGGATGAGGACGGGGATGAACAGGGCGACGCCGAGCAGCGACGAATAAAGTTCTGGCGCGACGAGCAGCAACGCGGCCAGCACCAGAAGTGCATTTTCCCACGAGCGCGTGCGCACGAGCAGGTAACGCGACAGCGCGGCGCCGAGGCAGGTGATGCCGAGGATGCAGCCGGTAAACGCCAGGAAGAAGTCCGGCCAGTTGAACCCCTTCGTCACCAGGAGCAGGGACGGGGAGAAGACGAAGACGAAGGGTACGAGCGCCTTGCCGAGACCGAGCCGGAAGGCCGTGTTGCCGGTTTTGAACGGGTCCGAGCCGGCCATGCCCGCCGCCGCATAGGCGGCGAGCGCCACGGGCGGCGTGATATCCGCCAGCAGCCCGTAGTAGAAGACGAAGAAGTGGGCGACGATGGGCTCGACCCCGAGCATGACCAGCGCCGGTGCCGCGATGGTCACCATGATGATGTAGTTGGCCGTCGTCGGAATGCCGCAGCCCATGAGGATGCACACCACGCCGGTCATCAGCAGGGTGAACAGCAGCGTCAGGCCCTGCGTGGAGAAGATCATCTCGGGAATGAAGGTGCTGAACAGCAGCGAAAGATGCCCCGCCGTCGAGGTGACGATATAGGACAGCTTGAAGCCAACGCCCGTCAGCGTCACAACGCCCACGACGACGCCGACCGTGGCGGCGGCCGCGCCGACGGCGAGCGCATATTTGGCTCCGTCGCGCAGGCACACCACGATCTCGGCGACCGACATGCGCCGCCGCGGGTTGAGAAGGCCGACGACGATGCACATGGTGATGCCCCAGAAGGCGGCGAGATAGGGGGTGAACCCTGAGAGCAGGACGCCGATGAGGACGACGAGCGGAATGACCGTCGGCCAGTCCCGCTTCAGCGCCTCGACCACGTCGGGCATCTCGTCCGGCCTGAGGCCGCGAAGGCCGGTGCGCTTGGCCTCGAAATGCACCTGCATGAAGACGCCGAAGAAATGCATGAAGGCCGGCACGATGGCCGCCAGGATGATGGTCGTGTAGGGCAGCTCCAGGAACTCGATCATCAGGAAGGCGGCAGCGCCCATGATCGGCGGCGTCACCTGCCCGCCCGTCGAGGAGGCCGCTTCGACAGCCGCGGCGAAATGCTTCTTGTAGCCGAGGCGGATCATCGCCGGGATGGTCAGCGAACCGACGGTGACGGTGTTGGCGACCGACGAGCCGGAGATCATGCCGAACAGCGCCGAGCCGAAGATCGACACCTTGGCGGGGCCGCCTGCATAGCGGCCGGCGACCCACGCCGCGCAGTCGAGGAAGAGCTGGCCGAGGCCGATGCGGGTGGCGAAGACGCCGAACAACACGAAATGGAAGACGTAGGTGGCGACGACACCGAGGGCGATGCCGTAGATGCCCTGCGTCGTCAGGTAGAGGTGATCGACGAGCTGGGCGACGGATGCGCCGGGATGGATGAGGATGCTCGGCATATAGGGCCCGAGCAGTGCATAGGCCATGAAGACCGCGGCGATGATGGGAAGGGGAATGCCGACGGAGCGGCGCGTCGCCTCGAGCAGGAGCACGATGAGGATGAGGCCGAGAACCACGTCCAGCCGCGTCGGATTGCCGACGCGGAAGGCAAGGTCGTCGAGCGGGATCATCGGCACATGCATGACGACCACCACGGCGGCGATCGCCAAAAGCCAGTCGAAGACGGATATGCCGAGCGGGCGCAGCAGGCTGGATTGTGCGGGGGCGTCATAGCCCGTCTTCACCATTGGGAAGACGAGGAAGACCAGCGCCAGCACCATCGACAGATGGATGCCCCGGTGAAGCATCTCCTGCAGGAGGCCGAAGCCGGCGGTGTAGTAGTGGAACAGCGACAGGGCGACAAGCAGGAAGCCGACCAGCCAGCCGGCAGCCGGCGTCAGGGGCCGGAAGCGGATCTCGGAGTCGAATTTCTCCTCCAGTTCCCGCGCCTTCTCCTCGTCGAATTCCATGCCGGAAAGTTTGATCTTGTCGCTGCCGCCGTCGCTCATGCCGGTTCCCTTTTTGACTCTTTGAGACAGAAGGGGCGGAAGGCTTGCCTTCCGCCCCGCCGTTGTCAGTCTGTCCCGGGAGCCTATTTCAGGGCGTCGACTTCCTTGTAGAACTTCTCCGCGCCGGGGTGGAACGGAATGCCGGCGCTGGTGACCGCATTCTCCAGCGTGATGAGCTTGCCCTTGGCGTGACCGGCCTGCAGTGCCTTCTGGGTCTCCTCGCTGTAAAGCGACTTGACGATGTTGTAGACGAGGTCGTCGGGCTGCTTGGCGCTCGTCACCCACTGGGCGGCGACGGATATGGTCTTGGTCTCGCCGACATTCTTGTAGGTGCCGTCCGGCACGGTATCGGTGGAGAAGAACTTCTGTTCCGACAGGAGCTTGTCGGCCTCCGGCCCGGAGATCGGTACGAGCGTGATGTTGTTGGTGCTGGCAAGCTCGACGATGGCGCCGGTCGGATAGCCGCCGACGAAGAAATAGGCATCGAGCGCGCCGTCCTGCAGGCGCTCGCCGGCCGGGCCGGGCTTGAGGTATTCCGGCTCGACGTCCTTCTCCGTCAGGCCATAGGCCCCGAGCACGAGCCGCGCATCGACGATGGTGCCGGAGCCGGGTTCGTCGAGGGAGACGCGCTTGCCCTTCAGGTCCGCCACCGACTTGATGCCGGCATCGGCACGGGCGACGAGATGGATGGTTTCGGGATAGAGCGTTGCGATCAGCCGCAGCTCCTCGACCTTGCCCTTGCCTTCATAAAGGCCCGTTCCCGAGTGGGCCCAGTACGCGACGTCGGATTGCGTGAAGCCGGATTCGGAGGCGCCCGACTGTATGGCGCTGATATTGGCGACCGAGCCGTTCGACGATACCGCGGTGGAGACGAGGCCTTCAACGCCCGCCGGCCCCGTTGCCGAGATCGCATTGGCGATCAGGCCGCCGACGGGATAATAGGTCCCCGACGTGCCGCCCGTTCCGATACGAAAGAAGGCCTGCTGTGCACGGGCCGGCGCAAAGCCGGTTGCTGCAAATCCCGCGGCAGCGGCACCGATGGTAAAGGCGCGACGAGTAATCGAAATGCTCATAAGATCCTCCCGAATAAAGACGGGAAGGATGTTCAGCGCGTTAAGGATTGTCAACCTGTCGTCGCGATCTGCCGGACCCTTGCCATGAAACGGATATGGGCCGGCTCGGCAATCGGTGGATTCTTCCGCTGCCGGCCTGTTCGCCTGCGACCGTGCCGCAGGGATGATACCCACGCCCGTCGCCGGTGACTTGATCGGCGTAGCTTGTGGTCTTCTCGTAGGGCTCTGCCCCCGAATTTTGAAGATTCCATAAAAAGCTCAGGGGCACGTAGTCGCCATTTGCCGACCCCTGCTATGCCTCATGGCCGTAGTTGTCACCCTGATATTCCTACGGTCCAGCATTAGCCTCGTCGCTGAACACTGGCACCGCCGCGACCGCGAACGAAAGTCGGCTCATGTCGTCTTAATCCTACCTAGAACGTCATGCGCCAGTTGGCGGCGATCCATGCTTTTGGACCGTTCGACTGTGTTGTCGCATTGCCCGTGAGCGAAAGCGTCGACGCGCCGATGTCGGCCTCGAAGCCTACTCCGGCGCGCAGCCAATCCTGCTGATAGGTGACGCTGCCGAGATTGAACGCATAGAGGCCGATCGCCTGACCGGTCACGTTGGCGCTCTTGTGCTCGAAGCGATGCACCCCCTCCAGCGTGCCGATCAGTCGGAGCGCATCGGTGACGGGATAGGTGACGTCGAAGCCGTAGCGCAGCTCGGTCGAGGCGTCGCAGAGCTTGTTGAACGCGGCCGGGAAGCCGCCGCCGGCCTCGCGATAGGCGTCGAAGCATCCCCGCGAATACGAGAGGTCGGCATAGGGTGAGAAATACTGAATGGCGTTTTCCCATTGCAGGCGGCCGCGAACCCCGTAGCCGGACGCATCCGTCGAGCCGACCGAAGAGTCGACCACGCCCCCGTTCATATAGTTCCGGGTGAAGTCGGCGTTGCCCCACATGCCGGAGGCGGTCAGGGCGCCCCAAAGCCCGCCATTGTCCGTGGCATAGAGCTGGGAAAGGGCCTCCACCTTCACATAGCCCGCGGAAAGAGCGGCGCTGCCGCCGAAGGCAAGGGACTGGTCGAAGCGCGTGTAGCCGGCCGCCGCATTGACCTGCACGGCGCCGAAATTGTAGCCGACGCCGATCTCGCCGACGCCGATGCCGCCATCATGGCCGCTAACGTCGATGCGGCCCCAATCGCCGCCGATCCAGGCAATCGCCTTGCCGGGGTCGGCGCGCCGGTCGAGCGGGCGGCTCCCGGCGCCGTTGAGGAGCAGATTGACATTGCCGAGCATGGCCGCGTTGGCCGCGCCGGTATCGGCCAGGCTGGCGTTGTATTCGTTCACAATGATCAGGCCGACGCCGCCAGCGCCTCCACCCCCGGTATCATCACCGCTGGTGTCGCTGCCGGCAGTATCTCCGCCCCCGGTGTCGCTGCCACCAGTGTCGCCTCCTCCGGTGTCTCCGCCCCCGGTATCGCCGCCGCCTGTGTCGCCGCCGCCAGTATCGCCGCCTCCCGTTGTGCCGTCGCAGGTCGCGGACCCGGTGCCGTTGCCGCGCGCGATGAACATCTGGTTCTGGCCGGTCGCGGCGCCGGTTTCACCCACCACGACGCTGCCGTTGCAATTGGTCGCGCGGGCGGCATAGGTGATGTCGGTGACGATTGTTGCCCCGCTGTCGCGCAGCCAGTCCTCGACGGTCTGCATCCCGTCGTCCTCCGTCCAGCGGAAGCCGCGCTGCGTGGTGGTATTGTCGATCTGCGTCTCGCCGACGACCACTTCGCCATTGCCGGAAACGCCGAAGGCGAAGGAATAATTGTCGCCGAGGCCCGAGCCCGGCGTCGTCAGGTCCTGAGGAGCGGTGTCCACCCAGCGCACGGCGTGCATCTTGCCGCTCGCGCCGTTGTGGGCCTGGCCGACGATGACCCGCCCGTCGTCGGAAATGTCTCGCGCGATGGATTGTGTGCCGCCGTTGAGCAGGGGCAGGCTTTCGATCTGACCGCTCGCTTTCCTCCAGACCGAGGCGCGCGACAGGTATCCGCTCGCCGTGTTGCCGGCTACGACCGAACCATCGTAGCTGGCGGCCATGAAGGGATATCCGGCGGAGAATTCACCGATATCGACCATGCCTTCGGCCTGCGTCCAGCGAAAGCCGCGGGCTATGCCGTAAAGATCGTATGACAGGCCGACGACGGCCTGCCCGTCGCCCGAAACACCCAACGCGTTCGACGTGGCATGGCCATCGAGGACGCCGAGATCGGCGAACCCGCCCGCGTCCGTCCACATATAGGCGCGCGACCACCAGCCAGTCTCGCCTCCGGCGAACATGTCGACCGACGCTTGACCGACGATGACGCCGCCGTCATTCGATACGCCCGTTGCCGTGAACCTCTGGGTATATGTACCGCCGAGAGTGGCATCGCCGATCAGGCGCATGCCGTCGGGCTGCGTCCACACGAACCCGCTGCGAGACGTGGCCGACCAAGGATTGAGGGTGCCGACGACCACCGAACCGTCGGCGGAGACGCCGCCGACGATCACGCCCTTGTCGTCGGGCGGCGTCACCGGCAGCAGTTCCGCCGCTGCGGCCGCCAGTGCCGCCGTCGACACGCCGATTGCGGTGCAGGCAAGCAGCCTTGTGGTTCGGATTCGATAACGCATGCGCCCCTCGTCGAAAACAGCCCGACCGCGCTCCCGCGCCGGGTTCCCCCTACGATAAGGCGGCAAGCGGCATCATCCCGCCATCCCCTGTTCAGGGTAGCTGTAACCTTCGGGAAATCGGGCTAGATTGCAGGAAGGGAAAGGGGAGGATCGGCGACGGCGGCATTATCCAAGGCGACGACACCCACAATCGTCACGAGCCTCGCGACCGCTTGTGCCGCCGCGCTGGCGCTTGCCGTCGTCTATGTCGCCATGAACCAGCCTTGGCTCGGCCTTCGCCTTGAGCGATATTCTTCGGGCACAGCGATCCGCATTGCCAATGTGGCCGCGAACGGCCCAGCAGCCGCCATCCGTCCCGGCCAGGTCCTCTACTCGGTGGACAAGATCGTTCTGGAGCTGAACGATCTTGTCGAGGAACCCGACACGCTCGATACCTATGCCAGCTACGAACGCATGCTGGTGCGGCAGGGGCAGTTGCGCGAACGGCTTCTGGAGCAGACCGTCTCGCTCGGGCTTCGTCCCGGCGGCATGACCACCGAGACGATCACACCCGCGCCAAGGCGACCGTTCACGTCCTTGCCGCTCGCCTTCTGGACGCAGATGTTCGCCGGCGTGGCCGGCTTTCTCATCGGCGCCTGGGTCTGGAGCCTGCGCATGCGCGACCTGAGCGGCTGGCTCATGGCGATAGGCGGTGTCGGCCTCCTCATCATGATCTTCCCGGCCGCTATCTACAGCACGCGCGAACTGGCGCTCGATCCGACTCTGTTCCGATGGCTCGCGGCAACCGACCATTTCGGGGCCCTGACATTCGCCGTCTCCATGTTGGCGCTGTTCTACGCCTATCCGCATCGCCTCGTCCCACCTGCTGTCCTGATCGCGCTGGCGGTTTTGTTCGGTGCTTTGTGGATTGCCGATACTGCCTGGATCGCCTTCGACGGCCCACCCTTCGGCTTTCACCTGCCAGTGCTGATCCTCATGCTCCTCTTCTTTCCGGCTGCCGTGCTGCAATACCGCATGACGCGGGATGACCCGGTAACACGAGCGGCAATGCGTTGGTTCGCTCTCTCCGTCGCTCTCGGCACCGGGAGCTTCACTTCGCTCATTATACTGCCCAATGTGCTTGGCCTTGAGCCCGCGCTCGCCCAGGCGCCCGCCTTTCTTCTGTTCATCATCGTTTATGGCGGCGTCGCCATCGGCGTCGCGCGTTACCGGCTGTTCGAGCTCGAAGGCTGGGCCTTCGGCGTCCTGTTCTATGTCGCCGGAGCACTGCTGCTCGTCCTGCTCGACGCCTTCCTGATTTTCGTGCTGTCGCTCGATCGCATTCCCGCCCTCGGCCTGTCGCTGGTGGCGGTGGCTCTACTCTATCTGCCACTGCGTGACGCCCTTCATCGACGTATTGTTCAGCGCACCATCGATCACGGTGCCCTGTTCCAGCAGACCGTGGACGTAGCCCTGTCGCCCCCCGGTGCTGACCAGAACGCGCGCTGGACCGTCCTGCTCGCGCGCGCCTTCAACCCTCTCCGCATCGAGGGTGTCGCTGAGGACAGTATTCCCAGCGACCCGGCAATCCGCAATGATGGTCTGACGCTGGCGCTGCCCGGCTTCGGCGACGTCAGGCCGGTCACGCTCGGCTACGCCCATGCGGGCCGCAAGCTCTTCTCGCGCGACGACCAGAAACTGGCGAACGAATTGTGCATCATGCTCGGTCATGCCATCCGCAGCCGGCAGGCGCGCGAGGAAGGCGTCGCGGAGGAGCGCGCGCGCATTTCGCGCGACATGCACGACAATATCGGGGCCAAGATGCTCAGCGCCCTCCACAGCACCGGCGAGGCGCGCAAGAACGCATTGATCCGCGACGCCCTGACCGATTTCCGCATCATCATCAACAACGCCTTCGGCGCGACACGGCCTCTGGACGAGACGCTGGCCGAACTTCGTATCGAAACCGCCGAGCGGCTCGAAGATGCAGGAATCGTCCTGAAATGGGAAACGGCCGACGACCATTATACAGCCATGCCGCCAGCCATCGCGCAGACCTTATGCTCCATCGTTCGCGAGGCGGTGAGCAACGTCATTCGACATGCCAACGCGACGGCGGTGTCGATCACCATCGCTTGTCGCAGCGGGCATGTGTCGGTTGACGTCTGCGATGACGGCCGCGGGATCGAGAATGGCGATGACGGTAAAGGCAACGGCCTCGCCAGTATCCGTACCCGCATCAGTGCGCTCGGCGGCAGCTTCGAGATCGGCCAGGCCGATCCCGGCACGCGGCTCAATGTTGTGTTTTCGTCCTGACGAGGTTGCCTCATGTCCATAGTTCTGATTGTGGAGGATGTCGTTGAAACCAGTCGTTGGCTGGCGGTGATCGCGACCGAAGCCTTTCCGGGCTGTAAGATCGTCTATGCCGACAGCGTGCGGGCCGCCCTCGCCGAAATCAGGCGTGGCGACCCGGACGTCGCCTTGATCGACCTCGGCCTTCCCGACGGGTCCGGCATCGACGTCCTGCGTGAACTCAGAAGCAGCCGTCCGGAGGCACTCTGCGTCATCACCACCGTCATGGGCGACGATGCCAACATCGTGGCCGCCCTGTCGGTCGGCGCGAACGGCTATCTCCTCAAGGAGCAGCCGGCCGAGCGCATCACCCGGCAGCTCTCCCAGCTGGCCGAGGGCATCCCCGCGCTTTCGCCATCGATCGCCCAGCGCCTCATGGAGCATTTTCGGCACACCGGCCCGGCCGCCAATGAAGATGGCGAGTTGACGGCGCGCGAAAAGGAGGTGCTTGCCTTCATCAGCCGCGGTCTGCGCAACGTCGATGTCGCCAGCCAGCTCGGCATGGCCGAGGCGACCGTGGCGACCCATCTCAAGTCCATCTACCGCAAACTGGGCATATCATCACGAGCCGAGGCGTCCTGGCATGCAGCGCGCATGGGATTGAAGCCTGGTTGAACCAAAACACCATCAAACCGTGGGATCAAACAACCGTTCCGCCGGCCTCGACATCGAGAGTGCCGTCGATATCAGGATCCGGTCCCCCCGACATGGTCCAGGAAGTACGCGTCGCCGATATGCCGTCCACCATGATCTGCACACGGCCGCGGGAGCAGCGTTCCACGCGGGCGTCGACACCGTAGACCGCGCGCAGCGCCTGCGGTGTCACCGCCCGGTCGGGGGAGGCGCAGGCGTGGAGGCGGCCTTCGCGCAGCAGGATGATCTGGTCGGCCCATTGGCAGGCGAGCGTGAGGTCGTGCAGCACCACGAGCACGACGCGGCCTTCCGCGGCCGCCCGGCGGGCCATGGCCATGACGAGGAATTGCCGTGCGGGATCGAGCGCGCTCACCGGCTCGTCGAGAAGAAGAAGCGGGGGATCGCAGGCGACGGCCTGCGCGAACGCTGCCATCTGCCGCTCGCCACCGGAAAGCGCCCGAAGCGGCTTCAGCGCAATGCCGGCAAGACCGAGCCGCTCCAGAAGGGCGGCGGCACGGACATCGGCAGGCGCTTCCTGTCGGCGGGGCGCGCCGTCGAGTGTGAGGATCACGCTTTCAAGCACGGTGAGCGAGACCGTCGCCGGCAGGACCTGCGGCATGTAGCCGACAAGGGCGGCACGCTCGCGGGCGCCGAGTGCAGAGAGCGGCCGGCCGGCAAGCGTCACCCGTCCCTCATGGTGGGCCAGCCCGCCGATCGCCTTCATCAGCGTCGTCTTCCCGGCGCCGTTCGGTCCCGCCAGCGCGACCAGTTCGCCCGGACGGAGCGGCGGCAGGTCGACGCCGTCGATCGCCGGCTGGCGGCCGTAGACGATGCGTACGTTTTCGACCAGAAGTTCGCCGCTCATGCGCCTCGGCCCCGCCGCGCGATCAGGGCGATGAAGAGTGGCAGGCCGATCAGCGCCGTGACGATGCCGACCGGCAGGAGAATGCCGGGCACCAGCACCTTCGAGACGACGGAGGCAAAGGACATCAGCAGCGCGCCCGTAAGCAGGCTCGCCGGTACGAGATGGCGATGATCCTCACCCACCGCAAGGCGCGCCATATGGGGAGCGGCAAGGCCGACGAAGCCGATGATGCCGACGAAGGAGACGGCGCCGGCGGCCAGAAGGCCTATGCGCAGCAATGCGCGGCGGCGCAGGCGATTGACGTCGATGCCCGCCCCGCGCGCCCGCTCCTCGCCGAGAAGCAGCATGGTCATCGCCCAGCGGCTGCGCAGGGAAAAGGGCAGGACGGCCAGGAGCACGGCGGAAAGGGCGCCGACGCCCGGCCAGTCGCTGCGCGAGAGACTACCCATGCTCCAGAAGGCGAGCTGTTGCAGGGCATCGGGCGAGGCGGCGAACTGGAGCAGGGATAGCGCCGTGCCGGCGCAAAAGCCCAGCGCCACGCCGAACAGCACCAGCGTCTGCGTGTCGGCGCCCGGCAGGCGCAGCGCCATCTGCAACAGGAAGAGCGCGCCGAGTGAGAAGAAGAAGGCGTTGGCCGGCACCAGCCAGGCGCCGGCGAGGCCGGGAAGGCCGAGGCCGAGAACGATGACAAGGGCGGCTCCCAGCGCTGCCGCGGCCGAGACGCCGAGCGTAAAGGGTTCGGCGAGCGAATTGTCGAGCACTGCCTGCATCTCGACGCCGGCAAGTCCGAGCGCGGCCCCGACCAGAACCGCCATCGTCGCCATCGGCAGGCGCACCCGCCAGACGATCACGTCCGTCGAGAGGGGCACGTCGCCAAGGCGCAGGAGGCTTGCCAGAGCCTCGCGGACGGGCACCCCGGCAGGGCCGGTGGCAAGGTCGAGGCAAAGGCCGAGACAGAGCAGCACCACCATGATCGCGACCAGCAGCGAGCGGCGCCGGCGTATGCGGCGGTGAGCGGCAACGAGCCCATTCACGACGCGGGCTCGATCAGAAACGTGCCGGAAAGCGGCAGCGCGGTGAAGCCATCGATCGCGCGAAGCGTCGCCGACGGATCGAGGTCGGCGAAAAGGGCCGGGTGAATCCAGCGCGCCATGGCCTCCAGCGCGACGAGATCGAAGGGCGTGCCGAGCAACTGGTGCCAGATGCCGTAGACCCGCCCCGTGCGCACGGCGGTCAGCGTGTCGAAGCCGGGCCGCGCCCGGATACGGGCGAAGGATTGCGCCGCTTCCCCGGCGGAAACGCCCGCGCCGAGAACCAGCCCGCCCTCCGGGCGCATGTGGATGCCGCCCGTGCCGATGACGACGTCGGGATCGGCCGCGATGATATATTCCAGGCTGAGCCGGCCGGCCTCGATGCCCGACAGGCCGGCGCCGAGATTGCGCCCGCCGGCAAATTCCACATAGTCGGTCTCCGCACCCGGCGACCAGCAGCAATCCTGCGAGCCGGCATGCGCCTCGACGAGGACGGACGGACGGTCTGCGACCGTGCGCAGGCGATCCCGAATGCGGTCGATCCGCGCCCTGTGGAAGGTGATGAAGCGTTCCGCCCGCTCCCCGGTCCCGAATGCCGCGCCGAGCAGCGAGATGGCGCGCTCGACGTCCGCCCCCTGCTCGCCCATGCGGCCGGGCGGCGGATAGATGAAGAGGGTGGCGATGCCCGCCTCGGCGATGCGGGCGAGCACCGGGTCGGTGGGCGTCGTGCCGCCGCCGGCGATCAGCAGGTCGGGTGCAGCGGCGATGATTGCCTCGGCGGAGAGTTCCGAGGCCGAGAGACCGACGGATTTCACAGCCGCGGCGGAGGGGAAGCCCTGATGCAGGCGCGCGGCAAGGTTCTCGTCCAGCCGGTCGGCGCCCGCCCAGCCGGCAACGGGGGCGAGCGGATCGTCGAGCAGGAAGGACAGGGTCAGGATATCGAGCGCATCGGCCAGCACGACGCGGCGGGCGGGGCCGGCAAGCTCGACCGTGCGGCCTGCCGCATCGACGAGGGAAATTGGAGCGGCGCAGGCGACGGGTGGAAGGACGAGCAGCGCCAGAACGAGGAGCAGGCGATGCATCAGCCCTGCCTCGAAAAGCGCACATGCCGTACCCGCTGGCCAATATCGACGATGAGGTCCCCATCCTCGAAACGGAAGGCCGGGCGGCCATCCGTCGAGAAGGTCAGCGGCCCTTGCGGCGTCAGTGCCAGGGGGCCGAGCGGCCCGGCGGCCGTCAGCCTGCCGTCCGTGAGGACAATCTCGTAGGCAAGGCCGGTTTCCCCGTTGCTGTAGCGGCCGGCAAGGTTTGCAAGGGCGGCTGTATCCGGGCTCCATCTTTCGCAAGGTCGGTAGGTTTCCCAGCCGTCGCCGCTGTCGATCGTCAGTTCGGTATCGTTGCCCGACAGCGTGAGGTGGCCGTCCTCGATGGCGACGATCCGTCCGCTTTCGATGTAAAGCGGCTGCGCCTCCCAGCCATCGTCGAGAACGAGGCCATCGTCGAGGGCATCGACCGCGACATGGTCGGTAAAGCGGATATTGCGATAGAAACCGGGCCTGAGGCCGGCATGCGCCCGCTCGGTGGGGCTTTCCGGGGCTCGTTCGTCGAGCGCAAGGCGCGCGGCGGCGTCGGCGATGGCGGATGGGTCGATGTCGGAGCGATTGGCGAGCACGGC
>Ga0206102_1000143_pt1 | contig 26681 bp, 27 predicted proteins | sample 1B1Ametagenome_FD_148645 | JGI IMG/M metagenome (GOLD analysis project Ga0206102, IMG submission 148645) | Enriched microbial communities from leaf-cutter ant dump, University of Wisconsin, Madison, United States - 1B1A | ecosystem: Environmental > Terrestrial > Nest > Insects nest > Nest dump... | reverse complement strand
TAATAAATAAGTGATCAGGGTCAGTTTCTGCTACATGAGCTATAAAATTATTTATACTGTTCATTGCCCAGGTTTGTTGTTCATTATTTACTATCCAGTGTAATGTAAATCGTAGCATGTCAAATTAATCCCTGAAAAAATTGCTGTTCCATCTCTCGGAATTTCTGGTAATCGGCTTCCAGATTTATTTTGCTATCGTTTATCAGCATGGCATATCCGGGGTGCCCGACAGAGTACTTGGTTTTGCCTAAATTATCATTCTGATTTAATAATAGATTTATACTCATTAATCCGCTGACTGCTTTAAATAATCCCAGCTCGATAGGCTTGACTATTTTGCCTTCAATTGCAGAAAACATATAAATAAATCTAACATGTTTGGCCTGAATCTTTTTGTAAAGATCTATTCTTTGTAAAAAAAGTTCCGGATTGAGAATGCTATCTATGGTTACTGATAGCTGGCTAAACCCGTTTCCTTCTTCAACAACAGAAAAGTCAAGTCCTCCAGCAAGCCTTGCCCCTGTCTCAATAAGCTTTGGTCCCTTTGAAGTTAATTTTATTTCTGAATGACTGGGGCCATTTTGTATTCCCAGCGCGTCTAATGCCTTATATGCATATTCGGTCAGAGTCTGGAAATTTTCGTCTTCTCTTGCGAGAAGTTCAGAATATTCATCAATCAGATATGTATCTTCATGATGATTTATGTCTTCCCAAATATCGGTTACAAAATGTGTTCCATTTACACTGACGGCATTAACGACGAAATGTCGTCCATCCAGATATTCCTGGATAATATATTCATCATTGATGTCACCGGTAAAATTTTTCTGATTGATATTTTTATTAAATATTGCCGTAATTTCTGCCTCAGATTTGCAAACTCCCACTCCATCAGAATACGCCCCCATTGGTGGTTTCATTACAACTTTCTGGAGTTTACTTGCCTTGTACCAATCAAGGATTTCTTCAAGGTTTTGCGAGTGAAATTGCCTTGCACACGGGACATTCGCTTTACGCAGTGCATCAATCATATGGAATTTATGGCGTCTGGCAATTGAACGTTCGATACAGTTTTTGAATACATTAAAATGATCTGCTATTTTATCTGCAATCAGAACACCCCATTCGCTGGCAGCGATTACTGCCTTAATTGAGTAACTGCGCAATTCTTTTATAACTACTTCAAGAGTTTGATTATCCGTATCATTTAGCGTAAATTGCCTGCTAAAAAAATTAGACTGATTATAGTTTGCTGATATTTCATTATTGATATCAATATGGATACACTGGTATCCCCTCCCCAGGAATGCTGGTGCCAGTTTATAACCGGAAGAATAAGCCCCGACTATTATGATTGCATGCTTTTGAAATTTCATATTGTTTCCGCTTCTTGACATGCTTTATTGAAAGCACTAACTACTCGTTCAAATGGGGATGCTTTGAAATTATCTCCAGCCATTAAGAAATAACATAAATATGGAAAAATCTGTTCGCTAAGGATATAACTACATTCTTTGGGTAGCATAGTTGTAATATTATCAATCGACATAATGTCAATATCATTATTAATACGACAGGTCGGGTTGGCAAATGTAGTTACATCTGAATAAATCGGAAATGGATTATTCGGGTGTAGTGGTTCACAACTAACATCTGCAATAATTGATAATTGTCTATTTTGTTTAAGCATTGAATTTGTCAGGAATACCGGAGTCTCATTATTCAATTTTATGCAATTGAAAATAATCTTAAAATCAAGCATTTGTTCACAATAGCCGATATTCTCTTTAGTTATTCTGGGTGCAGTGGTATATGCTATATTTAATTCATCCAGTAATAACCGGACACCTCTACCTACATAGCCGTTTTGTCCAAGTATCAAAATGTTTGGTTGTGGCCCTGCATGTTCCTTATATTTGACTTTTATGTAATTTAGTAGAGATTTGTATTCATCAAAGTGAGTTGGAATAGTGTAGGGAGGGGTGATACCTGATTGTTTTTGCAGCCAGATATCAAGACACGCGGCAGCTGCACATACTCCTGCCCAGTATCCAGCGCCACCGGTAACTAATTGGCTTCCCATAGTATCAGTTATATGCTCAAAATCAAACAGAAATCCTCCCCCAGTTACATAACGTGATAGTAGCTCATCTGCACCAGTTTGATGCTCATATGCATGTGCAAAATATAGGTGGCGACGTTTTAATGGGAATGTGTCTTGCGGTAATTCTTTTAGCCCGATTATATAAGCATCTGTTGGTGATTCACGCCAGCTATTATTTTCAACCAGGATACATCCTTCATTTTCATATTCATTATCGGTAAAAATTCTACTTGCAGACTTTTCTACGAAAACTTTATAGCCATTTTTTACTAGAATTCCTGTATGGACTGGAATTATTGGAGAGCGTCTTTCATTTTGTTTGGTTTCTGCTCGTAACCATATTTGTTTCATTTTAAAAACTCTTTAATAAGTTATTACCAGAGCGCTATTATGCTATATGTGCAAAACTGTTCAAAGTCCACTTTACTGTAGTATACGGCAGTATAAATATAATGATGAGTTATAAATTTAGGTGTTAATTATTTGACGCACCCGTGGTGCTTAATATATAATCACTATCTCATCTTTGCCGGGATGGTGGAATTGGTAGACGCGCCGGACTCAAAATCCGGTGCCAGCAATGGCGTGAGGGTTCAAGTCCCTCTCCCGGCACCAATATAGAACTGTTGGTGTTATTATACAACGCTGCTTCACCTATTTCAAATCACGGAGCTATTGATTTCACACGAGCAAAGCGCATGGTGATCAACATGTCGCATCAGGCAATCACCAAACACTTCTCAATTTGGGAAGAGGTAGGGGAAGTTAAGTCGGAGCATCAGGGTTGGTTCAAGCTTACTGTGTTCAACGACGCGCCAATCAGGAAAATAGCTGAGTGATTGGTCAACAGAAATTACTAACTTATAAAATAAAACTATATGACTAATGTACTTAAGAAACTATTTGGACTCACTCCTAATCCAACAGATGACGGCGCATTCAGCCCGTCAAACTTCTCGCTCAAGGTCGCAACATCGGGTGTTACGGATTATAGTCCCCTGCATTTTGATACCCTCAATAAAGTTACAAACCTCAAAATCTTGGTTGTGTGTACGGAGCAGTCAAAGTTGAAGATGACAAATGGTAAAGAGTTTTCCACTGGTAATCATCCGGTCGAAATGCTGGTACCAATGCTGCATTTGAAAAATGCTGGGTTTGACTTTGATATTTTTACGCCGACCGGCAAACCAGTGCAAATTGAGATGTGGGCAATGCCGACAAAAGACAAGCATGTCATGGCAATATATGAGGAGTACAAAAACCAATTTGATGAACCAAAAAGTCTCGCAGACTTTGTAAAAAGTGGTTTCAATCCTAGTCAGGAATACATAGCGATATATTTTCCTGGCGGGCATGGTGTGCTCTTGGGATTACCAGATGATCCCAATGTTGGCAGTGTGATCAACTGGGCATATGAGAAAGACATGTTTCATCTATCTATTTGCCACGGACCGGCAGCATTGCTAGCGGCAAAACCTGCCGATAGCAGTAAACAATTTGTCTATAGCGGCTATAGTATTGCAGCTTTCCCAGATAAGGTTGATAGGCTAACTCCTCTTATCGGTTATATGCCTGGACAGCTGTCATGGTTTTTTGGTGAGCGGTTGCTAAAGTTGGGTGTGAACGTTATCAATTCCAAAGCCGACAAAACCTGTCACGCCGATAGAAAGCTGATAACCGGAGCAAGCCCAAAAGCGGCAAATGAATTTGGGAAGTTAGCCGCAACAAAACTTTTGAAATATCTCAACGAAGAGTGTGGGAGTAAAGAATAATAAAAATTACCAAGTTGTTCAGAGAGCGACTTGGTAGCTCCAAATCTCATCGTTAAGTATGCTATCTATTTTTAATGCGAGCGTTTAGCTGCGAGTGGTGTTGTATAATGACACCAGAAACATACGACTTTCAAAATCATGTAATTCAATTAATAATTTTCTGAATTTATCCCTTTTCTTGTTTAAACTATGAATTAAGCCTTAATATCTTTTCAAGATTTTTTTAGTTTTATCAATTAATTATATAATTTATAGCTTTTTATTGGGGTATTGAATTTGAAGACCTTGTCCGAAACTTAACACACCTCTATTTTCTTATTAATATAATGCTCTTTGTATCCATGTCTTATAAAAAACTTTCTTAAAATAACATAGCTATGATTCCTCAGGCTAGCGTTTTTAGTTAGCCACAAAGATGGTGTAGCAAACACCTACATATTAAATTAAATATAATTAGATCAACGTGTAATGCATCATGTGTGCAATTCTTACATATAAAAACCATATTATAAATGTTGACATTATCTATCGTAGTATATTAATATCTTTTCTTATAAGGTTATTTAACATTATTTATTATATGGTTAAATGCCGTTAGTATATCTACAAAAAATTAAAACCAAAATAAAGGAATCATAATGAAAAAATTATTGGTGGCTGTTTTAGCTTTAAGCTCTTATGCTATGGCAAATGCAGATTCATTTCAAGACTTTAATAATAATGCCTTTTTACAATATGGAAATGTATATGTTAACCAGAATCAGGCGGGTCAAGCACAAGAATGGTCCCTTGGGGCAACGGTACAAACCAGAAACAATATATGGATTAACGCACTAGCTACAGGAATGCCAAATAATGACTCTTTAGCTGTGAGCCTTCCTGGTTATAATACGACCCTAGGTGGTTCAACTTATGGTCAATTCCTTGCTACGGCTAAAGCTGGTTATGCATTTCAGGTAGGTGCTGGAGATAGTAATGGTTTTCAGGTTATTCCTTACGTAACATATACTTATGGTACATCTTTAGGTGCTCTTAATCAGTACTATGGTGTTGGTGTAAAGCCTGAATATCGCTTAGGATCGGCATTAAAACTTTCTTTGGATATGACTGCTTATGATGCTACACAATCTGGTGGTGGGGCTGGATTACAGCCAGCTACGGTAAATCCAACTTTCTGGGGACAATCAAATAATGGTTATATTCAGGATTTCAGATATACGATTAATCCTGAAGTACAATATGATATAGCTAAAACTATTTTGGTTGGTGTTGGATATGCCTATGATAACTCATTTAACCAAAGTCAAACGCCTATGAATGGTGCAGGTAATTCTACTGTTTATGCTAAAGTGGGTTATCTATTCTAAATTTTTATCCGTCTTTTTCATGTTGGGTGTTGTGCCTTTTTTTGCCGGTATTTCCTACCGGCTTTTTTATTTTTCGAGACAGAATAGCAATTTATATAAACCATTTTTAGATTTACAATAGGAAATAAAATTATGGATGCATTATATAAAATTAGCTATAAATGTGCCTTAAGATTAGCTGGGTAGAATGTTTTTTTATTCTGACTTTTAAGGCTGAAGGTAGCAGAATTGATGGTTACAATCTTTCTGATTAAATAATATAATATCGATGTCTTCATGTTTTAGACATCCTAAAAGCCAGTTGTTCTTTCCTTGCTGGCAAAAAAGTAGCCAGCTTTCCGCAAAGTTGGCTACTTTTTCAATGTTTTTTTGTCTTAATGTTATTATCAAATTAATTAACCTCAACTTTTCTGACACTCTTTGATTGTTCACACAGGTCTCTCCTATAATAGCTTGATTCATATAGAAGAATTCTTAAAGATCTAGTAAGGTTTATAAAGTTAATTTTTTTAATATGCTTTTGATATAATCAGGGGAGTTTATTTGTATTGGAGATAGTTAGTTATGTTAAATAATAAAGCAAACGTAGAAGAGTTAGTAAAAGCGGATCCTATTTTGAGTAATACCCTTGTTTCTGAAAATCTTTCTAGTGATGATGATGAGGGGGCTATAGCACGAGGTTCTAGTGATTTAATAAGTACAGTTGAGGAAGATACATTATATGATGAGACAGAAATAAAGAAATGATATTGATCTAAAATAAGCAAAGTTGCCGGCAAATCAGTAGCTTTGCTTTAGAGTATCATCTGAAAGCTTTAAGGTATTTTCCGAAAGCATTGTTCAATAAACTGGATAAAATCCTCAACTACAGGATTCTTATTATTGCTAAGTCTTGCCATATAAAACTCCCACGTTGCAAATTTATAGTCTGGCATAATCTTTATAATCTCCCCGCGGGCAAGTTCATCTTGATATATGTAATCTATTCCTCCAACAATTGCATAACCCGACTTCGCAATTTTTAGGGCAGAATCTATACTATTAGCTAAAATTCGTGGAACATAGTGAAAACTAAGATGTTCATTACCTTTATAAATTACTTCATAGTTAATTAGAGGCGAGTTATCATCCGCTATAGCCCCAACCAGGTAGTGATTTTTTAATTCATTCAGAGTGGTTGGTTCTCCAAATTGCCTGATATACTCTGGAGCACAATACAAGTTTAGCTGGGTTTTATATAGCTTTTTGATTTTTAGTGTTTGATGTTTGGGTACATGGCGGAGAATTACTAAATCAAAAGTTTCTTTAATTAGGTCAACTTCTCGATTTTGATAGAATAGCTGCAATGTAAGATTTGGATGGTTATAAGAGTATTCTGCAATTTTTAGGGAAAGCACATTAGTAGCTATACCTAGTGGTATAGCTACTCTTAGGCAGATAGCACCATCACTTTTATCCGTTTTAAAATTTTCAATTGATGAATTTAATCTTGTCTCATGTTCAATGAACAGGCTATAGAAGTTATAACCTTCTTCAGTTATCTCAAGATTTCGTGTATTGCGTCGAATTAGTTGGAGCCCAAGCTCATTTTCCAGAGCAACAATTCTTCGACTGACCGTTGATTGGCTAAGGGTTATTTTCTTTGCTGCTGCTACATAGCTGCCAATCTCTACTACCCGACAAAAAGTTTGTGCATTTACGTACAGGTTTTTATTATCAAGCATGTTCATCAGCTATTTCCCTTTTGATAGGTTTGATAATAATTCTATCATAATCAGAAAGGCAGATTTGTGATTATTTTTTTGTTATTGGATAAATATCAGAAAGTACCCTGCTTAATCTATGATTTTCAATACATACATTACCTGATTGACGAATCAGGTTTAAGGAAGATGTTAGTTTTAAGATTGGTCTTCGGTCTGGTAGAGCATTTATGATTTGGTAATTAAATTCGGATAGCTGTTTTTGGCTTGGTAGGGGAAGGTGGGATTGTTTTATATAATAAGCAAGTAGATTGATTTGTCGCCGTTCTGATAATAGTTTAAATTTTGACAGATTTATGTATTTTTTCTCATTTTGACAATCATTCAAATCTAATGCTGCTACTTCATCTATTAGCTGGATATTTTGTTGAATTGAATTTAGACTGCTGTTTAACTTTGTAATGATGTTTTTATCATGTTTTATTAATGATGGGATAATTTCGTTTCTTAGGTAGTTACGTAAGTAATGATTATCGTAGTTACTTTCATCTTCAATATGAGAAAGCTGATTTCTCAATGCATAATCTAGGATTTCCTGCTTACTGTATTGAAGGAGTGGTCTCCAGAATAATTGCCTTTGGCGATTAATTATTGGTTGCATTCCAGCTATATTATGTAAATCACTACCTCTGACTAGCTGACTGAGCATTGTTTCTATCTGATCATTTTGATGGTGTGCCAGTATTATCGGTAGGCCAATTTTTTCATATTCTTTGTAGCGTAATTTTCGGGCACTATTTTCCAGTCCTTCACCAGGTACCTTTTTTACTGCTAGTTTAGCAACGGTCAAAGGTATATTTTTCTGATTGCACAAATTAATGCAAAATTCTTCCCAGGAGTTTGAATTGGAAGAAATCCCATGATTGACATGTATGGCAGATAGCGTTAGGCTTTTGATAACTGCTAGTTTAGATAATATATGAAATAAAACTACTGAGTCTATTCCACCACTTAGTCCGATACAGTAATGTAAATGACCGTCTAACTCTGACGGCCATTTTTGTAGTATTTTTCTTTCAAGACTGTCTAAGATATTATTCATTTTCCAGTTTAAATTTACCATAACTCATGATACGTTCAAAGCGGCGTTCGATTAATCGTTCTGGGGTAAACTCTTTTAGTTTTTTGAGATGGTCTTTTAGGCCCCGTTTCATTTTACTCATCATTTCATCATGGTTTGAATGTGATCCACCAAGTGGTTCACTGATAATGCTATCAATTAATCCAAGAGATTTAAGCCGGTCTGCGGTTATACCCAGGATTTCGGCTGCCTGATTTGCTTTAGTAGCATCTTTCCATAAAATAGATGCACACCCTTCTGGTGAAATTACTGAATAAATAGAATATTCCAGCATATTAATCTGGTCTCCGACAGCAATTGCCAATGCACCTCCTGAGCCGCCTTCACCAATTACGGTACAGATGATTGGCACAGTAAGATTGGACATTTCATATAGGTTTTTACCAATTGCTTCTGATTGCCCACGTTCTTCAGCTCCAATGCCAGGATATGCTCCTGGAGTATCGATGAAAGTAATTATGGGAACACTAAATTTTTCTGCAAGTTGCATCAGGCGTAATGCTTTGCGATATCCTTCAGGGCGAGGCATTCCAAAATTACGTTCCAGATTTTCCTTGGTATCACGTCCTTTTTGATGACCAATAATCATGATTGATTGATCACCAAATTTTGCCAATCCTCCAATAATCGACTTATCATCGGCAAAGTGACGATCTCCATGTAACTCAACAAAATCAGTAAATAGATGATTAATATAGTCAAGTGTTCTCGGGCGCTGCGGATGTCTTGCCACCTGTGAGATTTCCCAGGCCCCAAGCTTGGCATAAATATCTTTGGTTAGTTCTTCAAGTTTTGCCTGTAACAATTCTATCTCGGAGGATATATTTACTGCTGAGGAATCATCATGAACTTTGCGTAATTCTTCAATTTTATTGCTAAGTTCGGCAATAGGCTTTTCAAATTCCAAAAAATGTCGTTTCATATAAAATTTTCCCACATAAACTATCTTAGTTTCCTAGTTGGTTACTAAGAATATCAATATTTTTTTGATGTTCCGTTACTGCATCCTGCAGAGCTTGTATCCTTGCCTGATATTGTGTCGGATTGTTTTTCTCACTATCTAATTTTGTTTGTTTTGCTGTATCTAATGCTTTTTGTGCATCTTCAAGAGCCAATTTCTCATGATTTAATTCTTCAGTTAATACCTGCCTGCGCCCAGTTTCATTTGTACCCAAGTTTTGCTGCGAGCCATTTTTTACAACCTTGACTTTTTTAGCTGTTGGGTCTGTATAACTTTTTGCATTATAATCTGCTTTTGTCATGGGAGAGGCATATACCGTTATTGGCGGTAAATTTACTTTTTTAGCTCCTTTGCTTGGTTTATTACTATAAACCGTCGTCCCATTTTTATCTGTGTACTGGTAAATATCATCTGCATTTACAACTCCTATGTTTATAATGAGTAATAATGCTCCAGATAATCTCAAGGCCATTATTAAATCAGGTTAACTATTGATATAATAGTTACTGCCAGAATGAAAAATATTCCGCTACGATAAAGTAAGGCTACAACAAAATCTACTACTTTAGGATTAAATAAATTATTGGCATTGCGTAAATCTTCAAACCCTTCATTTTCTTCTAGAGCTTGGCTATTTTTAAATTTATCTTTGCCTATGGCAATGAAAGCTACTTCATTAAGTACATTTTCAAGAAAATAGAAGCTTAATTTGAAGTTTTTCTTTTGTTCTAAAACATAACGCATTACTTCTTCAAAATCTCCGGCTGCGGCAATTAATATAAATAATACAGTATATGGAACTACATTTAACCAAAATAGCATTTTATCAACTACAACTGTATAAACTACGGAATCTTTACCCTTTTCTCGAAGTTTTTTACCCATAATTGTTAACGCCAGGTAACAGATAGCACCCAGGCATGAAGGTAAAACTACAAACCAGAAAGTAGTAGCAAAAAACCGCGTAGCATAAGTTTGGACAAAGTGCTGAAAGTTACTGCCTGGGTTAGCTTCTTTAGCTTCTTCTTTCCAGCCTAAAAGGTCTGAACATAAGATAAATAAAAAGCAATTTATTATAAAATAAGTGATATGATGTTTTCCATACAGAAAGATCATAAGTATAATAGTTACTAAAAGAAAAGGGATTATGGCATAAATGAAATTGAGCCTTATTTCCCGAACACTACTAAATTCTTTGCTGGTAAAAAGGTTTGTGTAACCTTCCATTTTTTCATTGAACCAGTTACGTAAACTGCCAAGTAATTTTTGTTGTTCAAGGAATAATGTAAGGAATATAGCCAGAAAAGACATAATTACACCTCTATGATTGTTTTAGTTATTATAAACATGTATTTGTGGGATATTCCGGTTTATTTCAAAAATATCCATTCCGAAGCCAAATAGAAAGTGGTTAGGTGCATTTACCCCAACATGATCTGCATAAACAGGTTTATCTTTACCGATCTCTTTATTAACTAGTACAACAACTTTACAGTTTTTTGCTCCCATATTTGTCAGAAATCGCTTTATTTCAGCAATGGTGTGACCTTCATCCAGAATGTCATCGATGATATAGATAGATTTCCCATTAATTAATTCCGGCTTTGGTTGCCGATACCAGGTAATATGAGTACTTCCATATAACGCATCACCATAACGGGACGCATGGATATAGTCACATATTATAGGGTTTTTAAGCCTTTTGGTTAGTTCTGCAGCAAACATCATTCCACCATTCATTACTGTCAGAAATACCGGCAGGTCACCCTTTATTTCATTATCAATTGTTGTAGCCATCTTATCAATTACATCTGCAAGCTGCTTTTCTGTGTAAAGAACACTTGAATTGTCAATTATTTGCTGAGCTTTATCATAATCTAATTGCATGTGGGCCTCATGTGTATTAAAATGTATGCTTATATTATACAAGCTGTACATGTTATTAAATATTTTGTACTAACCGGCTATTTTATATGTATGAAACTTGCCCGGAGGCGTTTTCTGCTTGACATATTGAGTGTATACATTCATATAAATAGAACCCCTCTATTGTAGCAAAAAAAGCAGTAGCCAACAACTAAATGTATTAACAATTAATGTGAGATTGATTTATGAAGAAAGCTTTGCTGATTATTTTAGATGGTTTTGGGGTTCGTAATAATGATGATTTTAATGCGGTAAATGTTGCTAAAAAGCCAAACCTTACCTATTATATGCAAAACTACGCATTTGGGACTATTAATGCTTCAGAAGAGTATGTAGGATTGCCAAAGGGGCAGTTTGGCAATTCGGAGGTGGGGCATTTAAACCTTGGTGCAGGAAGAGTGGTCAGGCAGGATATAACTAAAATTGATTATGAAATAAGTACCGGTGATTTTTATAAAAATCCTGCATTTGGTAAAGCCTTTGAGCTTTGTCAATCAGGTAATCTGCATTTAATGGGGCTTCTTTCTGATGGTGGTGTCCATTCTCATCAGGAACACATTCATCAACTAATAAAATTGGCAAGCTCTCAGAGTACTGTAAGGCAAATATGGTTACATATATTTTTGGATGGTCGCGATACTCCTCCGCAAAGTGCAGAGCGATATATTCGTCAGCTGGAGCCTTTTATTTCTACTTATTCACAGGTGAAAATTGCTACCATGTGCGGACGATACTATGCCATGGATCGTGATAAGCGTTGGGATCGGGTGGAACTTGCCTATAGCGCTATTAGCAATGGTATTGGAATTGATTCATTTGTTAACCCGATAGAGGGATTAATAGCTTCATATAAAGAGCAAATAAATGATGAATTTGTAAAACCTCTGATTTTTAATGGGTATAATGGGATTCAGGATGGCGATAGTATGATTTTTGCCAATTTTCGTGCTGATCGGGCAATTCAGCTTACAGATGCTTTCATTGGTGATCAGTTTAATGCTTTTAATTGTGGTAAATTCAAACTGGGAAGTTATGTCAGCATGACCCGGTATAGCGATAAATTTAATTGTCTTGTTGCTTATCCTCCTGTAGCTATAAAAAATACTCTTGGTGAATATGTTAGTAATCTCGGGTTTAAGCAATTGAGAGTTGCTGAGACGGAAAAGTATCCGCATGTTACTTATTTCTTTAATGGTGGGGAACAGCAGCCATTTACTAATGAGGATAGAATTCTGGTTGATTCGCCAAAAGAGGTTGCAACTTATGATTTAAAGCCGGAGATGAGTTTACCATTGGTGGCGAATAAGTTAGTTGAAGCGATTAGGTCTGAGCAATATCAATTAATAATCAGTAATTTTGCAAATGGTGATATGGTAGGTCACACGGGGAATTATGAAGCCAGTATAAAAGCTGTTGAGGCCTTGGATCGTTATGTTGGGGAAGTCGTAACAGCAATGCTTGAACATGATGGCGAAATACTTATAGTTGCAGATCATGGTAATTGTGAAGAGATGTTTGATTATGATAGTAATCAGCCACATACACAACATACAACAAATGTAGTACCATGTATCTATATTGGTAAGAAAGCCGCAATTCGAGCGGGGGGAGCCCTTGAAGATGTTGCCCCAACTATCCTTGCCATGATGGGGGTTAAGCAACCAGAAGAAATGTCTGGTAAAAATCTGATTCAGTTTATAAATTAAACGAAATGAAGAATAAATTGCAAATTATTTGGATGCTGGTAGCATTATTTTATGTGGGAAATGCTGTTGCTGATCCAGGTAAGGAAAGTATTAATAGTAATTTAAATGACCTTAATCAGCAGATCAATTCGCTTAATCAAGATCTTAATTCAAAGCAGCAAAAGAAGAAAGCCTTAGATTCAGCGCTTAAAAACTCCCAGAATGCAATTAATAGTGCAGAATTATTATTACAAAAGCTCAGGCTGCAGCGTGATGCAGATGTTAGACAGTTAAAACAATTACAGGTAAGTATTCCATTAGCGGAGTCAGCAACTGCTAAAGCACAGGATAATGTTGAGTACTCAATTGCAAGACTTTACCGTCAAATTCGCCAGTTAGAACTTGAAGAATCCAGTATTTTGAATGGGAACACAGGGCTTGATAGTGAACGAAAAAAAGTGTACTTAATAAGTATTCTTAAATCAGAACAAGCTTATTATACCGAGCTAAGTGCTAAATTATTGAAATTACAGGAAGTCAACCGAAAATTACAATCGGAAGTTGAACGATTGGATGATCAGTTAGGCGATGCAAAAGATAAACATAAACAATTATTAACAGCTAAGACAGCAACTTTGCGACAAGCTAGTAGTGTTGCTAAACAGATTGAGCAGGAAAAAGCTCAACTATCCCATCTTAAGCAGCGTCAGGCCCAGTTAAATCGCTTATTAAGGCAGCTTGCTGAAGCTGAACGGCGTCAAAAACAACAGGCTTTAGCGGCGAAAAAGGCTGCAGATCTGGCGGCAAAGAACAATAAAACAATGCCAGCTTCGACTTTGAAACAATCAGCTCCGGATAATTCTGTTGAAGATAATTCGCCATTTCTACAGCGTAAGCTGGTAAAACCTGTTGACGGTAAGATTCTTGTAGGATTTGGCCAACGGCGTGATACAGTTAAGAATACAGGGGTCTTGCTTGCAACTAAGGATAATGTTCCGGTGTATTCAATTTCTGGTGGCAGCGTATTATTTAGCGGTGAACTTCCTGGGTTTGGTCAAATTATTGTAATTGATAACGGAGATAACTATACTTCTGTTTATAGCGGTGTTTTAGCAAAAATAGCTAAAGGCAGCCATGTTACTTCAGGTCAAGTTATTGCAAATAGCGGAGTTCGTGCAAACCAGCCGATGGGTGGGGTTTATTTTGAGTTACGTCATTTAGGCACTCCTGTAAATCCAAGTAAGATTTTTGATTAATTATCATTGAAAACTTCAAAACTTGCTTTTTTGTACTGTTGTTTATTATTTAGTTCAGGTTACCGGTTAGTTGCTCAAACAGCATTTAGCTGTGACCACGTAAATAAAAAAGATATTGTGCCTAAAAATACCAGACAGCTTCTGGTAGTGGACTATGCTATAGCCGGTTATAAAATATATCCCTGTCAGAAAGATAAGGGTATATGGATGTCTGGACTGCCTTCTTCTGTTGTTTCTATCGGTAAAAAGGGCATAATTGCAGCTCAAAATAAAATGGAAGGCGATCTTAAAACACCTGCAGGCTTGTATTTATTAGGTACCGCATTTGGGACTACTGACTTGCGACTTCGGTTTCCGTATCGAAAACTTACCATTGATGACAAGTTTGTAGACGATATCAATAGTAAGCAATATAATCGTTGGGTTAGAGGAAAGACTGATGCTGCAAGTTATGAGCCTATGCTAAAATATTATCGTTACGGGATTGTTATTAATTATAATATGGATCCGGTTATTCCTGGAAAAGGTAGTGCTATTTTTATCCATAACTGGAGTATTTTAGAGGAGCCTACGTCTGGTTGTATAGCTATGGCAGAAAGTAATTTGATAACGATTTTAAGGTGGCTTAATAAAAAATCAAATCCAATGGTCTTGATTTTGCCAGCTACAAATAGCAATAATTTTTAAAGGTGGCAAGCGATGCGTAAAGAATCTGATTCGATGGGAGAGGTATTGGTTGATGATGATAAATATTGGGGTGCTCAAACTGAGCGCTCAAAACATAATTTTCCGATAGGGGTAGACAGGTTTAAATTTACCCGTCCAATTATCCGTGCTCTAGGTATCTTAAAGAAGTCAGCTGCTTTGGCTAATACAGAACTTGGTGAACTTGATTCCCAGTTAGCCCAGCTGATTATCAAAGCAGCAGATGAGGTAATTGCTGGCAAACTTGATGATAACTTCCCGTTAGTAGTATTCCAAACCGGATCTGGTACACAATCTAATATGAATGCAAATGAGGTGATTTCCAACCGGGCTATTGAACTTGCTGGTGGGGTTTTAGGTAGTAAAACACCAGTTCATCCTAATGATCATGTTAATCGCGGACAGTCATCAAATGATACATTTCCAACTGCAATGTATATTGCAACCAGTGAAGAGCTGGTACATAAATTAATTCCAGCTGTTATAACATTGCGAAATACGTTGGAAAGTAAAGCTAAACAATATGAAGTGCTAGTTAAAGTTGGACGGACTCATTTACAGGATGCTACTCCGGTTACTCTGGGGCAGGAGATTAGTGCCTGGGTTGCTCAAATTGATTTTGCGATTGATAATATAAAAGAAGTACTAGGTCAAACTCTTGAGTTGGCAATAGGCGGTACTGCTGTTGGGACAGGCCTAAATGCTCATCCGCATTTTGGCGATCTTGCTGCCAGATATATTAGTGCTGAGACCGGATTGGCATTTAAATCTGCGACTAACAAGTTTTTTGCATTATCTGCTCATGATGGATTGGTTAATGTTTCAGCTTCACTTAGAACACTGGCTGGAGCTTTAATGAAAATGGCCAATGATGTACGCTGGCTTGCAAGTGGGCCGCGATGTGGTATAGGTGAGATACATATTCCAGAGAACGAACCAGGCTCTTCAATTATGCCTGGAAAGGTTAATCCAACTCAATGTGAAGCATTAACCATGGTTTGTGTACAGGTTTATGGTAACGATGCTGCAGTAGCTTTTGCTGGTAGCCAGGGTAATTTTCAATTAAACGTCTATAAGCCGGTAATGGTACATAATGTACTGGAGAGTATTCAACTTCTTTCGGATGCATGTCTGGCATTTAATCAACATTGCGCAATCGGTATTGAGCCAAATTTACCGGTTATTGAATCTAATCTGGCAAAAAATTTAATGCTGGTAACTGCACTGAACCGGCATATTGGATATGATAAAGCTGCTGCTATTGCCAAGAAAGCTCATAAGGAGGGTTTAAGCCTTAAGGAGTCAGCCTTAAAGCTGGGGTATGTAACTGAAGCTGAATATGATAAATGGGTAAATCCCATTGAAATGACTCATGCGTGAAGTTTTTCCTACTGTAATTGGAGGAATTGGTAATGCTACTTTAACACTTGGAGTATCGGCAGTTAGTGGTTATTTTGATATGTTTTTAATAATAATTTCATTGATAATTGTGAAGTGGAAAATCATGCGGATATGAGTAAATTCCATTATGGGGTATTGGGCTTTACTGGTAGTAGCATTTATTTATAATTATTGATGGCTTGAATAGCAATATCCATACTAAATCCCCTATTTAGCAGAAAACGGATATACTTAGCGCGCTCTTTATTATCAGAAGGTGGCTGACGATATTTTTTAGATAATTGTTCACTTGCTGTTTGCAGTTCATCTACTTGTGCTTCTGCATATAATTGATTGACAAGTTCAGAATTTTTAACATTGTTGTTTAGTAGATACTTGATTTTAAGGCTACCAAACTTTTTTGACTTGGAATGGATGAAGTTTTCAATATATCTTTCTTCATTGAGAAATTTTTTGCTGACCATCTCATCTAATATAGTAATTATTTCATTATCATCATCACTATATTTTTTTAACTTATTAAATAATTCCTGATATGAATAGTCACGACGAGATAAAAAGTCCAAAGCTTTTGCCCGTAGGTTAACAGGTTTTTTATTGATATCATTCATAGCGGATAAAAATATAGTGTAACTATAAAAGTTACACTATATCAGATTATTCATCCATGCCTTCAGCATCAGTGCTGGCATCAATTTCACGTTCTGCATGTGGAATATCGCTAATTGCAAGTCCTGCGAGTTTGCGTACTTTGCCTTCTATTTCTTCAGCAATGGCTACGTTTTCTTTTAGGAACTCACGAACGTTTTCTTTTCCCTGGCCAATTTTTTGCCCACTATAACTATACCAGGCTCCTGATTTTTCAACTATATTATTAGCTACGCCTAAATCAATAACCTCGCCCAGGCGTGAAATTCCTTCACCATATAATATTTCAAAGTCTGCTTGTTTAAACGGTGGAGCAACCTTATTTTTAACTACTTTAACCCTGGTTTCGTTACCCAAGATATCTTCACCTTTTTTAATTGCACCGGTACGGCGAATATCTAGACGGATAGAAGCATAGAATTTTAATGCATTACCACCAGTAGTAGTTTCTGGTGAGCCGAACATAACACCAATTTTCATTCTGATCTGGTTAATAAAGATAACCAGTGTATTGGTACGTTTGATATTACCAGTCAGTTTTCTTAGTGCCTGAGACATCAAACGGGCTTGTAATCCCATATGGCTGTCTCCCATTTCACCTTCAAGTTCAGCCTTTGGTGTAAGAGCTGCAACCGAATCAACCACAATTACATCAACTCCACCACTTCGCACCAGCATATCAGCAATTTCTAATGCCTGTTCACCAGTATCCGGTTGAGAAATTAACAATTCATCTACTTTAACCCCAAGCTTACGAGCATAAACAGGGTCGAGAGCATTTTCAGCATCAATATAAGCACAAGTTCCACCCAGTTTTTGCATCTGTGCTACTACTGATAAGCAAAGGGTTGTCTTTCCTGATGATTCTGGGCCAAATATCTCTACAATACGGCCACGAGGCAATCCACCCACACCAAGAGCGAGATCTAATCCTAGAGATCCTGTTGATACGACTTGTAAATCTTTTTCAACCTGCTTGTCATCCATGCGCATAATTGATCCTTTACCAAATTGTTTTTCAATCTGGGAAAGAGCTACTTGTAACGCTTTTGCTTTCTCATTATCAGCCATATGGTATCCTATTAAATTTGTCTATTATATATCATTACAGTTTAAATTGACTATTATATGCGCCAATTAATTCATCAATAACTGTTTCAAATAATTTTTTCTCTTCAAAGGAGTTTTCTGAGATCCTAGTTATAAGGGTTGTATGCATGGCAGGTAGTTTTCCCGTTACAGCAACAATATGACCGCCTACTTTTAGTTGCTGCTTGATTTCTTCGGGCACTTCCGGTAAACTTCCACCGATAAAGATTTTATCAAAAGGTGCTTTGCTGGCTAACCCTAATAAGCCATCGCCTTCAATTACGCTTGCATTCTTAATTCCTGCCCGAGTCAAGTTAGTAATAGCAAAGTCTTTATTTTGCGAGTTTACCTCAACACTATACACAAAGTCACTTAATTTAGCTAGAATTGCAGTTACGTATCCACTACCACTACCAATTTCCAGGACTTTATCACGTTTTGATAACTTTAATTCTTGCAGCAGTCTGGCTTCCACTCGGGGAAATAACATTTTTTGTCCACCAGGGAGGGGAATTTCAACATCAGCAAGAGCAATATTGCGATATTGCGGCAACACAAATTCTTCACGTTTAACTGCTGCCAATAGTGTCAAAACTTCTTCATCAAATACATTCCATGGCCGAATTTGCTGTTCGACCATATTAAATCTTGCTTGTTCCAGATTCATTTTTTGTATCCTTCAAACACGGATTCTATAATCATAAATTATTTAATTTTTTGTTCTTTTTTGCTTTTATCTACTAATGCTTGTACTACCTGAATTAATTGAGCTGGCTGAGCTGGTTTAGTTACATATTTGTTTGCAACAATAAAAGTAGGAGTACCGGTAATATTATAGCTTTGGGTATATTGTGCATATTCCTGTGGTTTTGTACTTATTGCAAATGAATTGTAAGTTGCCATGAATTTGCCTGGATCTACAAGGTTCTTATTTGTTTTTAAAAAGCTCTGTAGCTGTGTTTGATCTTCCAGATTTTGATGCTGGTTCATTACAGCATCAAAAACTTTCTGATTAAATGTTGAACCAAGGTTCATACTTTGCGCTGTAGCGTTTAATTTAGCATATCCACGGAAATTATTTTCCCAAACTACCTGTACACGATTGAAGTCAACATTTTTTGTACTACTAAGCCATTGATCAAGAGTAGGTTCCAAAATTGAGCAGTGAATGCATGCATAAGAAAAAAATTCGGTAACATTTACTTTTCCTGGTTTCATTGGCAATGCTTTTGCTGGGGTAGTTATTACTGTATAGTCAGTACCTTCTTTAATGGCGACATCTGCATTAGCAAATACTGTAAATCCGATTAAAGAAATAAGTAACTTTTTCATAGGTGCTCCTTATTGATTATTTAAATTGATTATGGTACCATCAATGTCTTGCTGCTTGATTTGATCAAGAATTTCTTCTGCTTGTGCCTCACTATCAAACGGCCCCATGACGACTTTATTAATTATTTTACCATTTTCTTCGCGCTGGCGAATTTTTACCGTATACCCTAATAATGCCATACGAGCTTTCAGATTATTTGCCAGGTCTGGTTCGCTAAACGCGCCTACCTGAATAATGAACCCATGCGGTTTTACCGTTGCTGGAGTTGATGCTTCCGCTTTTGGATTAATATCTTTCTTGCCTTGTAATACATCATAGAAATCATAATTTGGCGAAGATGCCTGTGGTTTATTATTGTCTGCATTAGCAGGTTGGTTTTGGTCCGATGCTGCCTGCATTTTAGTTCCTGGTGCAAGTATTAATGGGGCTGAGCTATTCATATTGCTGCCAGTATTATTTGACGTAATTCCTTTGTCAACAAATGGGTTTGGGGCTTTATTCAAATAATATGCAACTCCACCTGCAATTGCAATACCGAATAATAATCCAATCAGAAATTTCATAACGACTAAATACTCCGTTTATATTGACTAGCCTGAGCTATATGTGTTTTTGTCAGTGTTTCACTGTTTTCAAGGTCTGCAATTGTCCGTGCAACTTTAAGCATGCGATAATAGCCACGAGCAGATAGCCCATCTTTTTCAGCAATTTGCTGAACCAAATTAGTAGTTTGTTGATCCATTACGCAATAAGTTTCGATTTCTTTATTGGACAACTCATAGTTAAGTTTATCTTGCCGTTTATATTGAATATTCCGTGCCTGTATAACCCGTGATGCGATTGCTGCAGAATTTTCTCCATCATGCATATTTTGCAGTTCATTGGTTGTTACCAGTGGAACATCAACTATCAGATCTATTCTATCTAGTAATGGACCTGAAATCTTTGCCTTGTAGCGATTAATCTGCTCAATAGAACAGATGCAATTTTTCTGGGGATGACCATGATTGCCACAAGGGCAGGGATTCATTGCTGCGATCAATTGAAAATCAGCCAGATATTCTACCTTATGCTTGGCTCTGGCAAGGTTTATTTTTTTGCTTTCCAGAGGCTCACGCAAAACTTCAAGTACTTTACGGTCAAATTCGGGCAATTCATCCAGAAATAATACTCCGCCATGTGCTAAACTTATTTCTCCTGGTTTTGGTATTGAACCGCCTCCAACAATTGCTGCGGCTGAGCTGGTATGGTGTGGATGGCGAAATGGCACCTGCTGCCACTGATTTGGATTAAATGAACCATAGTTTAGCGAAAACATTGATGCGCTCGCAATTGCTTCATTAGTATCCAGCTTTGGTAAAATGGTGGTTAGCCTTGTAGCTAACATTGATTTACCACATCCGGGGTTCCCAACCATTAGTAATGAATGGCGACCTGCTGCAGCAATCTCTAACGCCTTTTTAGTTGAAAATTGGCCTTTTACTTCAGCAAAATCCAAAAAATTAGCCAAGGTTGCTGATGTGGTTAAGTCTGCTTTTGCAATAGATTTGCATATGGGCGTCTTATTTTCTAAATGGGAAATAACTTCCAGTAATGTTTTTGCACCAAAGCAATCAATTTTATCAATAAGAGCTGCTTCTGTTGCACTATCTAGCGGAAGGATAAACTGGCGAGCACTTTCGCTTGCTCCATGAGCAATGGCAAGTGCGCCATTTATAGCGCGCAATTCACCATCTAATGCTAGTTCTCCAGCAAATTCATAATGATCTAGGTTTATTTTAGGCTTGATTATTCCACTCGCAATCATTATGCCTAAAGCGATAGGCAAATCATATCGGCCTGAATCTTTAGGTAAATCAGCAGGGGCAAGATTTACAGTTATACGCCTCGCGGGGAATTCAAATCCTGAATTCTGAATTGCAGAACGTACCCTATCACGGCTTTCGCGAACTTCGGTATCTGCCAATCCTACGATTGAGAAACTGGGTAATCCGCTTGCTACATGCACTTCAACAATGACTTGAGGTGCGGTCATTCCTATTAATGCGCGGGAATATAACTTTGCAATGGACATTTTAGCGCTGGTTCTGTTCCAGAGTTTTAATCAAACTTTCCAGTTCATCCAGTTTCATACGGGTTTGTAACAGTAATCTTTGTTGAATGTCAAATTCTTCCCGACTTACCAGATCAAGTTTTTCAAACGCAGCTTGAATAATTGCTTTTAAATTGTTTTCCAGGTCTATAAATGGGCTTGATTTTATAGCTTCACCAATTTGGTGTCCAAGTTTATCAATAATTTGTTGTTTAAACATATAATTTATTCAAATTTTAAAAGTTTGGTTAATGCCGTAATTTTAATCTATTACTAGGTTAACATGGAGATGAATTTTGGAGTTTATATTCAAACAGGTTGAAGTTCCCGAGATGTTATTTTGCTCTTTACTCATTAACTGTAGCTGTATTACTCATGCCTACCATGTTTTTTCAGCCTGATTAAGTATATTGGGTAAACCGGGAATCATAAGGGTAAAGAAAAAGCTACGAAATTTTCGTAGCTTTGTTTTAACGACCGCGCTTAGGAAGCATTTGAGATCTTACTTTTTTATAATGACGTTTAATAGCAGCAGCCATTTTTCTTTTACGCTCAGTTGTTGGTTTTTCATAACACTCACGAGAACGAAGCTCAGTTAATGTTCCTGCTTTTTCAACTGATTTTTTAAAACGGCGTAAAGCAACTTCAAAATTTTCTGTATCTCGAACCTTGATTTCAGGCATTTTTAATCCTTAAATATATACTTTATAGTTAAAATGGGTTTGTATACTGTTTATACATAATTGAACATCATAAATCATTATTAATGAGAGGCACTATCTCCCATCATTGAATCTAAAAATCACCTCCTCGGTGCCAGAAATAAGTTTTTGAGCCGCGATTATATTATATTTGAGCGCTAAAAGTCAAGCATACTTCGTTAATTAGATTCTGAACGGGTTTGGCTGGTTGTTTAATGTAGTATAATAGTGTTTCATTTTTTTGCTTGAATTGGTATTTGAGGTAGTAAATATGCGTTTATTAAGGTTGTTGAAGCATTTAATTATAGGGAAGCCGTTGAATGCTTTAAACCCCAATGTTAAGGATCATATCGCACTTGTTGCTGTGATTGCGTGGATCGGTCTTGGAGCCGATGGACTTTCATCTTCTGCTTATGGTCCAGAGGAAGCCTATCTGGCATTGGGAAGTCATACTGATATTGCAATTTTTCTGGCATTTGCTACAGCCTTTACTGTATTTCTTATTTCATTTGCCTATAATCAGGTTATTGAGTTATTTCCTTCTGGTGGTGGTGGTTATAAAGTTGCTACCCATCTGCTTGGCCCACGTGCTGGTGTGATATCCGGTTGTGCCTTAATTATTGATTATATTCTTACTATTGCTGTATCTGTGGCAAGCGGTGTTGATGCTGTATTCAGTTTACTTCCAACCTGGTGGCTGGAATATAAAATAGAGGTGGAAATAGCCATTATCATTGGTCTGATGGTGCTTAATTTACGGGGAATGAAAGAGTCAATTCGGGTATTAATCCCATTGTTTTTAGGTTTTCTAGTCACTCATGTAGTAATTATTTTAGTTGGTATCCTTTTTCATGCAAATAGCCTTGGTGATATTATGCCTAATGCTACCCATGAAGCGCATCAGATGTCTGCTTCAATTGGAACTTTTGCTGCTATAGCGATCTTCCTCCGAGCATATTCTCTGGGAGGAGGAACTTATACAGGGCTTGAAGCGGTATCCAATAATGTAAATATTCTTGCAGAACCTAGGGTCCGAACCGGGAAATTTACCATGCTTTACATGGCATTATCTTTATCGTTTACAGCTGGTGGGATAATTGTTTTATATTTACTATGGCATGCTGAGCCGGTTTATGGGCAGACGCTTAATGCTGTAGTATTTGATAAGATTTTGGGCGAAGTAGGGTTTAATCATCATTGGCTTACAGTAATTCTGTTTTTTGAAGCAGCACTTCTCTTTGTTGGTGCAAATACAGGATTTTTAGGTTGCCCGGCTGTTATGGCGAATATGGCTGTTGATAAATGGTTGCCACGACAGTTTCGTGAGTTATCCGGGCGTCTTGTTACTCAAAATGGTGTGCTGATTTCCGGTATTGCAGCTATAATTATTTTACTTTGGGCACGTGGTCGGGTATCAACACTAGTTGTTCTTTACAGTATAAATGTATTTCTTACTTTTTCTCTTTCCTTGTTGGGATTGTGTGTATATTGGCTTAGGGTACGTAAAGAGAAATCAATATGGTTAAGAAAGTTTATCATTGCTATAATTGGTTTTGTAGTTTGTGCATCAATTCTGGTTGTGACTACAATCGAGAAATTTACTGAAGGTGGTTGGCTTACTGTTGTAATAACTGCGTTTACTATCGGGCTATGTTTCTTTGTTCGTCGGCATTATCGCGAAGTTGGTGCAAAACTTAAAGATGCAGATCATCTGTTTGCTTCTCATTTTAAATATACTGATCTTGATAATGCTACTTTGCTTCCAATTGAGGATCATCAGCAAAAAACAGCAGTTTTCTTTGTAACCAAGCATTATGGTGCAGGGCTGCATACTTTGTTATGGGTGCAGAGAATATTCCCAGGGGTATTTAAAAATTTTGTTTTTATTACTTCCGGGGAAATTGATTCAGAATCATTTGCCAATGAGGAAATCTTTAAAAAGAAATATCGTCAAAATTTAAATCGCATTATTGATGGTTATCGCTATTTTTGTACTATGCATGATTTACCTTCTGCCGGATATTTTAGTTATGGGGTTAATGGACTTGATGAATTAATCAAGTTAGCGGAACAGATTCAGGTAGACTATCCTGATTGTGTTTTCTTTGGCGGCAAACTGGTATTTGTTGATGAGAGTTGGTGGACAAGAATTTTACATAATAATACAATAAATCTTCTTCAGCGTCAGCTTCATTTGAGGGGCATGCAAATGGTGATTTTACCGATGAAAGTATAGTGATTTAAGGAAAAAGTAGAATTGATTTTAAATTCTAGCTATAATATATGGCTAATAGATTAAATAAGGAATAAATTACAGATGCGTGCATCCCAATATTATATTATTACTACAAAAGAGGCACCGAGTGAGGCTGAGTTAATCAGTCATAAGTTAATGTTACGGGCTGGCTTAATAAAGCGTTTAGCAAGTGGGATATATACCTGGTTACCAATGGGATTAAAGATAGTTAGGAAAGTTGAGCGAATTGTTCGGGAAGAGATGAATGCTATTGGCTCCCTTGAAATGTTGATGCCGACTGTTCAGCCAGCGGAAATCTGGCAGGAGTCAGGGCGTTGGGAGTTCTATGGCAAAGAGCTGTTGCGGATGAAGGATCGTCATGATCGCGATTTTTGCCTAGGGCCTACTCATGAAGAAGTGGTGACTGATACTATTCGTAAGGACATTAAGAGTTATAAACAGCTACCACTTAGCGTTTACCAGATTCAGACTAAATTTCGTGACGAAGTCCGCCCGCGTTTTGGTGTAATGCGAGCCCGCGAGTTTGTTATGAAGGATGCATATTCATTTCATACTGATTTTGATTCTTTGGTAGTTCATTATAATCAGATGTATCAGGCGTATTGCAATATCTTTAACAGGCTTGGTTTAAAATTTAGACCTGTTGCTGCTGATACTGGATCAATCGGTGGAACTGGTTCTCATGAATTCCAGGTGTTGGCTGATAGTGGGGAAGATACTGTTGTTTATAGTGATGAGAGCGATTATGCGGCTAATATTGAACTTGCAGAATGCTTGCCATCGAGAATTGAGCGTTCGAAAGCTAAAGAGTTAATGCAAAAAGTAGCTACACCCATACAGAAAACTTGTGAAGAAGTTACAGAAATGCTGGGTGTTGATTTGGCTACTTCTGTCAAGTCACTAGTTTTTAATGGGGTAGATGGTAAACCTGTTCTGTTGTTGATTCGCGGGAACGATACCTTAAATGAAATCAAAGCTGGTAAACTAAAACAGCTAAAAGAACCTCTTGAATTTGCCTCTCAAGAAGCAATTAAGGATGCATTTAATTGCCAGCCTGGATTTATCGGGCCAGTTGGGTTTGATGGTGAGGTGATTGCAGATAAAGAAGTTGCGTTGCTTGCTGATTTTGTCTGTGGTGCAAATGAAGACGGATACCATTTGACAGGTGTTAATTTTGGCATTAATTGCAAGGAACCGCTTGTTGCAGATATCCGTAATGTACAGGAAGGGGATATCACTCCTGATGGTAAAGGTAAAATCAAATTATGTCGTGGAATCGAAGTTGGGCATGTGTTCCAGTTACGTACCAAATATTCAGAAGCTATGAATGTTACTTATCTTGATCAGAATGGTAAGTCGCAACTAATGGAAATGGGATGTTACGGGATTGGTGTAACCCGTATCCTTGGAGCTTCAATTGAACAGAATAATGATGAAAATGGAATTGTTTTTCCTTTAAATATGGCACCGTTTGAACTGATTATTTCTCCCGCTAATTATCATAAGAGTGATGTAGTTAAGCTTGAAGCTGATAATTTATATAATAAGCTTAAAGCATCAGGAGTAGATGTACTTCTGGATGACCGTAATGAAAGAATAGGGTTTCTTTTGGCAGACAGTGAGTTGCTAGGAATCCCATATCGGATTGTGGTGGGTGAAAAAACATTGGCTGAAGGTAAAGTTGAACTATATAATCGCAAAACACGGGAAACTGAATTGATCGAATTAGATATAATTATTCAGCATTTAACCAAGATAATTCAAGATGAACGTAAGTAAGGTTTTAGTGGCGCTATTATCTGGCGCCTTTTTTTATCAGATAGCCTGGGCAGGAAACCAGGAGGAAGAAAAACTGTCTGCTGATGTGCAGGCAAGTCTGCATTCAGCAATTATTAACCCAATCCGACCGCATCTGGTTTTTTCTACTGATGAGCAAGCTGATGCCTGGTTAAGTGATATGTCTAATCGTCTCAAAAAGTGGGTGCCAGATGATTTTATGCGAAAAAGACTGCTTACGGTTATTCAGTATGAGGCAGTTAGGGCAGGGCTTGACCCACAATTAGTTTTAAGTGTCATTACTGTTGAAAGTCGATTTAATAAATATGCTATCTCAAGTGCTGGAGCTCGCGGAATTATGCAGGTAATGCCATTTTGGGTTCGCCAGATTGGAGCCTCCAATCAGGATTTACTGGAGGCTCAAACGAATATCCGTTTTGGGTGTACTATTTTGCGACATTATTTACAGCTGGAGCATGGCGATATTTATTATGCATTAGGACGCTATAACGGTAGTCGAGGACAAAGCACCTACCCCAATCTGGTTTTCAGTGCTTATAATAAGTATTGGCAACCAGCTACAGTAATGACTTTGACTAAATCCGGTACGGTAAAATACGTAAACTATGCGACTAATGAAGGTATCGGAAAGTATTAGACTTTTTCTTAACCTGCTTCTTTTGTCCCTCCCTATACGTTGCTATAAAGGCTTTTGTGATACCTCATGTGCTTTACCTTATATTCCGTTTCTTAAAGCTTTTATT
>Ga0206102_1000127_pt1 | contig 30288 bp, 23 predicted proteins | sample 1B1Ametagenome_FD_148645 | JGI IMG/M metagenome (GOLD analysis project Ga0206102, IMG submission 148645) | Enriched microbial communities from leaf-cutter ant dump, University of Wisconsin, Madison, United States - 1B1A | ecosystem: Environmental > Terrestrial > Nest > Insects nest > Nest dump... | reverse complement strand
TTAAGGCTTTCCAGCGCCGTCGTTACTTTACGCGCAATCGTCGCAATTATAAAGACGGAATCATTTTGGAGTGCAATCGGCATCGCATTGGGACTTAATCGTCAAGCACTGATTTTAAGGTTGAGCCATTTTTATCTAAACTTGTTTTGCTAAGCATTGAGGCTAAACCCTGTCTAATCCCACCGTCATCAGGTTCTGCTTCATCCCAATTGTGAGCCATACATACTCTCAGTCGGACCCATTTCGAAAAGCAAACATACATCCTGACTTTCCCTCCGAATTGGAAGCAAACGAGAGGCTATATTTTGGTATACTTAGGGGGTACGATCTTTTCGAAAGCGAGGGATTTCCCCTGATCGATATCAACATCATGGCCGGGCAATACGTCGGAAAATTAAGTACGGTCGTAGGTGTGTTTCATGCGATATTGCCGGCACAGATGACTTTTCACCCCTATACGGAAACGCGTCCCACGATCAGCTCCGGCTTCGTATTCATCATCAGAGGACAAGGAGCTTTCACTTTCAATGACACCACCTACGAACTGCATCCCGGAACGGTCGTGCATGGCGGCAAACAGATGTCCCTGACCATGCGCACCGACGCGTCGGAGCTGGAGTATGTCCTGGTCCGCTATACGCTGCAGGATGTGGGAACAACCGACCCGCCCACTCATCATGCGGTTGCCGACGCGCATTTTATGCTGGAGCCCGGCACAAACCCCACTATAGCAGAGCTGCTGAGCCAATTGAGCGAATCCTTTTATACGTCAGGCAATATGGCGCTGCTGCAGACAAACTATTTGTTTCAGCTGCTGCTGCATGAATTGTTCGCTGCCTGCCTCAACCGGCAAAACGGCAACAGCAAAGAGGTGATCGAGCAAGCCCGCTCCTACATCCATGCGAACTATATGAAACCACTGAACCTGGGCCATCTGGCCGGACGGCATGGCATGAAAGTCAAATCCTTTTCCTACTTGTTCCACAAATACACCGGGGTGTTTCCGATCGATTATTTGATCCAGCACCGCATGAAACGTGCGCAGGAGCTGCTGACGATGAGCAATTGCAGCATCAAGCAAGTCGCGGCCAGCGTCGGTTATGAAGATGCGCTTTATTTTAGCCGATTGTATAAAAAGTATTATGGCATAGCTCCCAGCCATCGCCATGAGATTGGAAAATAATCTATATGCGTTTGATGATTTGTCCATTTCCATCTGCCGGACAACTTGATACACTCTATTGGTAATGAAAATCATTATCAAGGAGAAATGCAGATGTTACTCATGAAAAAAAATTGGATCATGCTGTGCTGCGTCATGACGCTGTGCATGGGTTTGCTTATCGGCTGCAGCAACGGAACCAACCCGACAGACAACACGACCGCCACACCTTCCGTTGCACCGTCCCCAGTCGCTGACAAAGGTCCGGCCAAAATCGTGGTCACGTATTTCCCGTACGCGGATCACCTGTTCGCCTTGGGGAAAGCCGATACCGTAGCAGGGGTTGTAAATATGAAGTCGCTGAAAGATTTTACCGTGTACGAACCGTTCCTCAAGGACGGCCGCATTGCCGATCTGGGCGACCAAATCGATTTGGAAAAAATCATGGCCTTGAACCCCGATCTGATCATCGCTTCGCAAAATGAAGCAGCTCAAATCGAGCAATTGTCCAAAATCGCCAAAACCGTCACCGTCAACGCCACCTTGAACTGGCAAGAAACGATCCGCGGCGTCGCGGCAGCGATTGGTGATGATGCCCAAGCCGAAGCGTACATTCAGCAATTCCAAACCAAACAAGCCGCAGTCTCGGCAACCATCGAGCAGTCGGGCGTCAAAGGAAAAACGGCCCTTTTCATGATGCCATGGAAAAAATCGTTCACCTACTGGAGCGGTTCCCGGATGGCGCTTTACTACGACAAACTCGGATTCAAGCCGTTCGAGGGCATGTCCAATGTAGGCGAAATCGACTTGGAAGGCATCAGCAAACTGAATCCCGAATACATCTTTATCGGCAAAGACTACACTAACTCCAGCGAGATTACGCTCCAGGACTTGGAGACGAATGCCGTGTGGAATTCGCTGGATGCCGTGAAAAACAACAAAATGTTTGTGGTCGACACAGAAATCCTCGGTCCGCTGGCGATGGGGCAATTCAAAGGCTTAACGTATATGGAGCAGTTATTTGCAGGCAAACCGTAAACATCCCGCAGCAAAAAAACTCGGGTCAGACGGGGCGCAAATGTCCTCCGCGCAGTCTGCACACACAAGCAGGGCCATCCTTTGACAGGATGGCCCTCAAGCTTGTTTTAATATTCCCCTTTAATGACAAAAAACGAACCCCGAATCGTTCCGGCCAGCTTGGACTTTTGCCGGGCGAATTTAAACTTTTCTTCCAGTTCCTTGGGTATTTCCATCCCCTCGGAAAGCTTGAACCCAACAGCCCGTTTCTTCGGATCGTCAAGCGTATACAAGACGTTGATCGAAAGACCGTCCTCGTAGAAAACATAGGTCCATTTGATATTTTCCACTTGCAGTTGCGACGTTTCCAGAGGTTTGGCCGCAAACTCAATATTGCGCTCTTCCTTCAAAATCCGGTTGACATAATCGAGGATTTCCTGGCTTTCGCTGGCCGGCACCACGGTAAATTCATGATTGTATTTGTTCATGAAATAACGCGCTTCATTGGCGCGCAAACCCGCCAGCGCTTCGGCGACAGGCGAAGACTCCAAACCTACGGTAGATACATTTTTAAAATCAACGATATAGGACATTGCTTTTCCTCCTCATGATTGGCTACTCCCTATTATGACCAAGGGCCAGCAGCAAATTGCAACATGAACTCAAAGCCTGCGGCTCTGCGGACGCAGCGCCCACGAGGCCAAAGCCAGAAGGGCAAGACCAAGCGTGCTCCAAATATGGTACGCAATCCCCCCGTAATCCCCCGCAAAGGCATGCGAGGCAGCCGCGCCCGTCAGATCAAAGAAAATCCCTGCGTACGCCCATTCTTTAAGCCGCGGCAAACTTGGCACAAGTATCGCTATGGCCCCGAGCACCTTGCCGACCCCAAGAATGATCAGAAAATATTCGGGATAGCCCAGGATCTTCACCGTTTCAAGCGTTCCCCATTGCTGGGTTAACTGCCCGATGCCCCCACTCCCGGCAACGAACGCAAGCAGTACTGTTGTTGCCCAATACGCAACGCTTTTTCCTCGGGGCTGGGCTTGTCCCTTCGCGGTTGTTTGCGCGCCAACGATCGCACTCATGGGTTTCCTCCTCCTCATTTTTTAATTCAAGTGAAGTTGATTCATCCTGTACAATTTCAATCTGTAATCGGACACTCATTGGTGTCATTTTTGATTATAGGACACTATTTGGTGTCATGTCAACTATAATTAAAAGCCTGTATACAGATAAGCACTTGAAACCTGTTCTATACTGTTATATACTGTTTATTGAATGGAGGAGGTGGATACACTGAATATAATCATTCAACATTCATCCATGGTGCCGATTTACGAACAAATTATCGACCAATTTAGAGGGCAAATTATTCAAAAGAAATTAAAAGCCAACGATCCCCTGCCTTCCGTACGAAGTTTGGCCAAAGAGCTGAGCGTTAGCGCATTAACCGTAAAAAAAGCCTACGACGCTCTTGAACAATCAGGATTTATTGTTACGGTACATGGAAAAGGCAGCTTTGTCGCCATGATCAATGCAGAAATCGAAAAAGAACACCATCAAAAAGAAATTCAAATCGAGCTAGAAACCCTAATCAAAAAAGCGAAACATTACGGGATATCCAACAGCGATTTACTCGAATTAGTTCATCTATTACTGGAGGGATAACCATGTTAGAAATCAAAAACTTAAAAAAGACCTATCCCCATTTTCAATTAGATTGTTCCTTTACGATTGGGGCTGATCAAGTGGTTGGATTGGTTGGTCGTAATGGCAGTGGAAAAACGACTATTTTTCGATCGATTCTGGATTTGCTGCGCCCGGATTCCGGGGAAATCCATTTATTTGGAAAACCTGTTTCCCAGCTTTCCGAAGCTGAACGAGAACGTATTGGTGTTACTTTTCCCAACAGCTTTTTTTCCGAACAGTTTACAATCAATGAAATCAAACAAATTATGACCGCTACGTATTCTACCAAGTTTCATATGGCTGACTTTGATCAAAGATGTTACCAACTGAATTTGCCCGTTGATCAAAAAGTGAAAAATTTTTCAACAGGTATGCAAGCAAAATTAAAATTAGTATTAGCCCTGTCCCATGAGGCTGACTTTCTATTATTGGATGAACCAACATCAGGGCTGGATGTGATTGTAAGAAAAGAAATTTTAGGCATCCTGCAAGATTACCTGGACCAAAAAAAGGACCGTTGTGTAATCATCAGCTCACACATCTCCAGTGATTTGGAGCAATTATGTGATTTTATTATTTTAATCGATGATGGCAAAATTATTTTACAGGAAGAAACCGACAACCTTTTAAACCATTATGGTATTTTGAAAGTTTCTGCCGAGGAATATCCTTCGCTCGAACAGGCATTTATTCTGGCGACTGCAAAAAGAAAATATGGCTATGCTTGTTTAACCAAGGAAAGAACATACTATCAAGATAATTATCCGCAACTGGCCATCGAAAAAGGGTCCATCGACGAAGTATTGCAGCTTTTAACCAAGGGGGAAGAACAATGAAAGGCCTATGGGTAAAAGACCTATTAGTCTTGAAAAAACAAAAGTTGGCTGTCTTCTTGACCTGTATGCTGGCGATATGCAGTTTGGTTTTTTTTGGGCAAAATGGCATTATGATCGGGATGGCGATCTTCTCGGCCACCCTCTCCTTTATCGCCTTAAATTCGTTAACGTTTGATCAACAAAATCATGGACTGATGTATCTGCTGACCCTGCCCATCCAAAAGAAACATTATGTCATTCAGAAATATTTATTGCTTGTGTTTGCAACCCTCTGCTTCGTGGTGCTTATGACGATCATTACTGGGGTCTTTTCCGAAATTGCCCATTGGGGGCTGCACTTTTCATATATTTTCACTCGTATTTATGGTGTGGGCGCAGCATTTTTAATAATTGTCATCCTTACCGCCCAATATCAGATTAAAAATGGACCGGAAAAAGCCCAAGTCGCTATGTCCATAATTGGCGCGATTGTGGCAATTGTAATTGGCGCGATCGTCACAGCAGTAAAATACACGGAATGGGGAAATACAATTTTCAATAAAATGTATACGTATTACATCGATTATGGCAGTTTGCCTTTTGTGGTTCTCTTTACGATAGTCGGAATAATTGTGATCGGCACATCTTGCAAAACCAGCATTAGAACCCTTGAGACTATGGAGATTCAATAGTGGCCGACCAACTGCAGACGAGATCCGCAGCGACGTGATCCACAAGATGAGCCAAGCCCTGTACAAACCTTATGTTCCAATAATTCATTTTTCTTTTGGTGAGCAATCAATTCGATTTTTTTTAATACTTGGCATAGATAAAAGCCACTCATCGCTGAGTGGCCTCCTCTTCCTATCCCGATACCTCAAACCTTCACCCGCTCCACCGCCTCGCGCAACCGCAGCGTCATCGCGCTCAGGTCAGCCGCCGCGCTGGCGATCTGCCGTACACTGCCCAGTTGCTGCTCGGTCAAACTGCGGATGTGCTGCGTCTGCTCGGACGACCCTTTGGCGATGTCGGCAATTTCGATGACCGAAGCCGATACCTCCTGCGAGCCGGCGGACATTTGCTCGGTCGCGGCGGAAATGTCGACAATCTGCCCGCTGACAAGCCGGAACATCTCCAACACGTCGGCAAAAGAACGCTCCGCCTCCTCCGACAGCCGCGTGCCCGTGCGCACCTCGGTCGCACCCGCTTCCATCGCTTCGCTGATGCGCTGGGACTCGGTTTTGACGTTCTGCAGCAGCGCTGCGATCCGGCGCGTCGATGCCGTGGCGTCATCGGCCAGCTTGCGCACCTCGCCGGCGACGACGGCAAAGCCGGTGCCATGCTCGCCGGCCCGCGCCGCTTCAATCGAGGCGTTAAGCGCCAGCAGCTTTGTCTGCTCGGCGATGTCGCCGATCGCGGCCAGCGAGCCTTCGATTTCGCGGGAATGGTTGCGCAGCACGCCCACTCGCTGAGCCGCTTCCTCGGTTGCTTCGGCGATCGTGCGGATTTGCGCGTTCATCCGGCCGAGCGTCGTTTTGCCCGCTTCGGCGCTCTCCAGCGCCTGCACGGAAGCGTCGGACACCGACGAGGACGCCTCGGAGATGCGCTGAACCGTCAGCGCCATCTCCTCCATCGCCCGCGCGCTTTCCTCCGAGCTGCTGCGCTGGGCCAGCGACCCGGTCGCCACCTGATGCGCCGCTTCGTCCATGCGCGTGTTCATCTCCAGCACATGGCGGGCATCGCCGGCCAAATGCTCCGACGCCCCGACCAGTTGCTCCGAAGCGGAAGCGATGTTCGCTACGATTTGCCCGACAATCGCGTTCAGGCTTTCCGACATATGCGCAACGGCCTTGTACAAAGCGCCCACCTCGTCCGTGGAACGCACAGGCTGTGCCTGGAGCAGCCGGTTCGCTTCGGCGAATTCGCCCAAAGCAATCCGCTCGGCTCCGGCGACGATCCGTTTCAACGGGCTGAGCGCGCGCACCAGCACCCAAATAATAAACGCCAACCCAAGCAACGTCAGCACGAGGATGACGGCAAACATCGGCACGCTGCTGCGAATGACACCGCCGGCGATGCTGTCGATCGCACCGGCTTCGGTATCGATGCCCAACACGCCGAGCACTTGGCCGTCCTTAAGCTTGATCGGCGCGTAGGACGACATGTATTTGCCATAATCCGGGTTGTCGATGACCGGTGAGTGGGCTTTTTCCCCTTTGAGCAAAAGCGCAATCGCATCCGCAGGAACATCGGTCACTTCGTTGATCGGCGACGCCGAATCCGAATCTTTGGGCTGCCCGTCAATGATGATCAGCGGCCGCCCATCCTCGTCGATCCGCACCACGTACACGTACAACGCTCCGATTTGCGTGCGGTAGCGGTCGAGCTCCTGGCGAATTGCCCAATACGTATCGTTTTCCGCCGGAGCCTGCAAAAAATCGTCCAGCCGCGCCACATCCATCTGCTGCGCATAGCTGTCGGCCAGTTGCATGCCGTACGTCGTAATCACATTTTGCGCCGCTGTCTTGGCGCTTCCCACCTGCAGCCAAATATAACCCGCGGTCAATAGCAGCATAACGACCATCACCACGGCGCCGATGCGCAGCGCCAGTCTTTGTTTCACCCAAGCGTATCCCTTCATGTGTGCAATCAAGCCCCTTCTTCGTTCAATGGCCAGACAGCTGGCATAGGAAAGTCAATTCGACACTTTTCGCAGTTTCCCCTGCTGAATGCGGCACGAAAGCCAACGTTTGCGGCAACCTGCCTCGAAACAATCGGCCACAGCCAGAAATATCCCGTCCCAACTGCTGACCAGCACAATTTCCTGCAGCGATCCCGCCGGCACCAACCGCAGCGCAAGCTTTCCCAAGCTTCCCGAACAAACCCCTGTTCATCCTGCCCCAACAAGCCGGCTCAAATCAATGTCGAGTGCCCCAGAACCTCATTCCCGCTGCCAAAACGCAATCCCCCACATCCGCTGCGGCCGCGCCATAAGCGTTCTCCTTCCCCCAATACAAGCTCCGTCATCTTGCCCATGACAACATGGCATGACTTAGTTGGCCACAAACGTTCTCCCTTCCTATCAAAATCCCCTCCGCTCCCGCCAGCGTGTCAACGTGTCAACTCCATGTCCTCCGTCATCTTCTAGCCTTCCTTTCCCAGCCTTCCCTCCCGACTGTCGTCCCTGCTCCCCGCTAACCGGATACAACCACTATACCGATAAAAACGGTAGACATTAGCCACCCACAAGCGTATACTAGCGAAATGAGGAGGGAAGCCGATGGACGACAACAAGAGCTTTCAGCACAACGTCAAGGTGTACAAAGCGCTCGGCGAACCCACGCGCCTGCGCATTGTCCAGCTATTGAGCCGGCACCGGGAGCTAAGCTGCATGGAGCTGCTGGAGCGCCTGCAGTTGTCGGCGGGCTCAACCGTCTCGCATCATTTGCGGCTGCTGCTCGATTGCGACCTGCTGGAGCTGCGCAAAGAAGGCACCTACCACTATTACAGCGTGCAAGAGGACGTGCTGCGCCAGTATGCGCCCGCGCTTTTGCCTGACCGTGACGAACCGGAACCAACCGAGGGTTAAAACCTGTATGGAAATCAAGTCGGAGATAAGCCGCGCTTGATATTTCTATATTTACATAGATATCGAAATAACAAAGAGAGAAGTTGGAAAAGGAAGTGGAGAACTTGGCACAACATCAACGAAAATGGTGGATTTTATCCGTTACCAGCTTGGGCGCGCTGCTGTCCTCGTTAAATTTCAGCACCTTGATCATAGCTTTGCCCGAGCTGATTCGCGGCTTGCAAGCATCGGTCTTCCAAGCGATGTGGATCATGCTCGCCTACATGGTCGCGCAAACCGTTGTCGTGCTGCTCGCCGGCAGCATCGCCGACCGCGTCGGCCGCAAGCGGCTGTATATGTTCGGCATGATTTTATTTACAATTGTTTCATTCGTCAGCGGCTTTGCCGGCAGCGCCTCGATGCTGATCATCTGGCGGATTCTGCAAGGCGGCAGCGGCGCAATTCTGATTGCGCTCAGTACGGCGATCGTCGCCGACGCGTTTCCGAAGAAAGAACTGGGCCGTGCGCTGGGCATCAACATCACGATCGTTGCGATCGGGCAAATCATCGGGCCGGTGCTCGGCGGCTGGCTGACGACGGCGTACGGCTGGGAGTGGACGTTCTGGTTTAACGTGCCGTTTGGCATCATTTCCGTGCTCTGGGGCTTGTGGGCGATGGGTTTTGCCAAGGAAAAAGTCGCAGCCGAAGCGAAAAAATTCGACCTCGGCGGCCTGATCACCTACGTGTTGTCCGTCACCGGCCTCCTGCTCACGCTAACCTGGGGACCGCTGCAAACGTGGAACTCGCCAATCGTCTGGCTGTCCGCCGCCGCCTTCCTGATCTGCTTCCCGATCTTCCTGATCATCGAACGCAAGCACCCGTCCGCGCTGCTGCACATTCCGCTGCTGCTGTACCGCACCTTTTCGATGGGCGTATACTCCGGGGCGCTGAACGCGCTTGTGCGGATGGCCATTATGTTTATGCTGATCTTCTATTATCAAGGCGTGATGGCGTATGATGCGTTAAAAGCAGGCATTTTGCTCATTCCGCTGGCCGTTGGCATGCTGATTTTCGCCCCGATTTCCGGCTGGATCGGCGACCGCTTCGGCGAAGTCGTGCCGGCAACGCTTGGCCTTGTGATCAGCATGGGCGGCCTGGTCGGGCTGACGATGAACGCCAACGCCGACAGCTCATACCTGTACCAAGCGACATGGATGATCGTGATCAGCATCGGCTCCGGCCTGTTCAACTCGCCAAACACCGGCAGCGTGATGAATGCGGCAGGGCCGAACTACCGTGGAGAAGCGTCGGGCATCCTGTCGCTGCTGCAGAACGTCGGGATGATTTTCAGCATCGCCCTCGTGATGCCGATCATTACCAGCAATATTCCCAAAGACGCGATGATGGCGATTTTCTCCGGCACGATGGTCGGTCTCGACGGCGCGGCCGCTTCGATGAGCGGCTTTATCCACGGCCTGCACATCGTATTCTACTCCATGTCGGTGCTGCTGATCGTAGCGGCCCTGATGTCGTATTTCCGCAAAAGCAAAAAAGGCGAAGTCCTCCAATCGCATTAAGCGAAAAAAGAAACGGCGGCCCCAAACGCATCCACGCGATGCGTCTTGGGGCCGCTGTTTGCGTACCGTCGTTGGCATGTCGCCGGTGGCGGGCTGTCGGTGGCATGCTGTCGGTGGCGGGCCGTTGCTTAGCATGCTGTCGTTTTGGATCGCCGGGCCGCTGGGTTGCTGCACAGATCGGCGGCAGCGGCGAACCTCGAATGGGCCACAGCAGCAGCAACTGCTGCCGCCTCATGGGAGAGGAGAAGCCGGCTTTGTGCATCCGGCCCCGCGCAGCGGCCGCCAAGCCGGGCGCAGGGCTCCGCCGTCGCCGCTTACCGCGCCGAGCCTGCGCCCTGCGCCGGCGCCACGGCCACGGCCGGCTTCGCCTCCGCAGCCGGCTGGGCCGCGCGCACGATCGCGTCCAGCTCGGCCAACTCGGCCGCGCTCAGCCGCTCGCCGGCGGTCTGCGCCGCTTCGCTCACGTGCTGCGGCTTGGACGCGCCGAGAATCGCCGACGTGACCGCGGGCTGCGACAACACCCAGCCGAGCGCCAGTTGGCCGAGTGTAAGCCCCTTGCGCGCCGCAACCGGCTGCAGCCCTTCCACGATGCGGAAGTGCCGCTCCTGCTCCAGCAGCGCCTGCAGCCGCTGCTCACCGGCCGCGCCGCGCGTTCCTGCGGGAGCCGCTTGCCCAAAGCTGTATTTGCCCGTCAGCAAACCGCGGCCAAGCGGGCTATAGACAATCACGCCAACGCCCTCGGACGCGGCAAACGGCAGCAGCTCCTGCTCAATGCTGCGCGCCAGCAGACTGTATTCCGGCTGCACGCTCTCAAAGCGGTGCAAACCAAGCTTTTCCGAAAGGCCATGCGCCTTGGCAATTTGCCAAGCGGCATAATTGGAGCAGCCGATATAACGCACCTTGCCTTGCCGCACGAGATCGTCGAGCGTGCGCAACGTCTCCTCCAGCGGCGTCTCTTCGTCGAAACGATGCACTTGATACAAATCGATGTAGTCCGTTTGCAGCCGCTTGAGGCTGTTCTCCACCGCCCGGGCAATATGATAGCGGCTTTGTCCGGCGTCGTTGACGCCCAGCCCGACGCGGCCGTGCACCTTGGTCGCCAGCACAACTTGCTGACGGCGGCTGCCAAGCAGCTTGCCAAGAATCGCCTCCGATTCGCCCGTAGCCAGCGGATTGCTGCGGTCCATGCCCGAACCGTACACATCAGCCGTATCAATCAGCGTAATCCCTGCGTCCAACGCCGCATCCAGCACCTCAGCCGATTGCCGCTCATCAATCCAACGGCCAAACGCCATCGTCCCCAAGCTGATCGCCGACACCTTTAATCCCGTTCTGCCCAATCTTCTATGTTCAATCGCCATATCTCCCATGCCTCTCTTCTATTATATATATGCAGGTGCGGCGACTTCCGCCGACCGTCCTGCCACCCTGCTTCGCCAGCCAAATGCCGGCGGCCCGTCAAGCCGCGCCTTCGTCCGCACCCGCAGGCCGTTCCCCCTGCTCCTCCCGCACATCCACGAACGTCACCCCAATCGACGGATGAATCGTCCGCACCACCTTGCAATGCTCGCGCACATAGGCCAGCAGCTCCTGCCGCTGGTCGATCAGCGCCCCGCCCTCGAACAAAACGCGAAATTCCACGGCCGCAATCCGCCCGGCCTCGTCCAACCGCTCCTCCGCTTCCATCCGCACCGCGGAAATGTCGTAACCTAATCTTGCAGCCCGCTGCTGGAGCGTGCCTTGCGCACAGGCAGCAACGCCAATCAGCCACAGTTCCGTCGGCCGGAAGCCGATATCGTCACCGCCCCGCTCGACGCCTTGATCGAGCACAACACTGTGCGTGCCGGCAACAGCGAGCGCACTTTTATTCACGATCGGATTAACCGAAACTTTCATTGCTTTTCCCGCCCTTCCTTGTCCATTATCCGTTAAAATTGTCGCGCCACTGCAGCAACCGTTTCTCCAAATACCGCACGAGCGAATCCGAACCTTTGCCAACAACAGCAAAAATCACAATCCCAACAAACACAATCGCCGTTTGCGAGAACTGCCGGGCATCGAGAATCAGGTAGCCAACACCTTCGCTTGAACCCATCAATTCCGCGACGACAAGCCCCAGCCACGCCACACCGATCGACAGCCGCAGCCCGAGCAAAATATTCGGCAACGCCGCCGGCAGCACCAGCTTGGTGATCTGCTGCAAACGGCTGAACTGCAACACCCGAGTCACGTCAAACAGCTTGGCGTCCACGCTGCGGATGCCCAGAAACGTCTGCACATACAGCGGAAAAAACGCGCCTTTGGCAATCAGCAAAATTTTCGAAAACTCGCCGAATCCGAACCATAAAATAAACAGCGGCGTCACCGCCAAATGGGGAATCGTCCGCAGCATCTGCACAGACGGGTCAAGCGACTGCTCGAACTTGCGGAAAAGGCCAACAAGCAAGCCAAATACAAGTCCAAGACTGCCGCCCAGCAAAAAGCCAACCGCCGCTCGCCACAAGCTGATGCGCAAATGCTTGAAAATCTCCCCGCTGATGACCAAATCGTAAAACGCCCGGGCAATATCAAGCGGCGTCGGCAAGATCGTCGAAGACACGACGCCCAGCGAGCCAAGCCCCTGCCAGACGGCAACCACGACGACCGGCAGCACCGCGCCGCGCGCAATCGCCGCCCAGCGGCTGTCCGCTCTCGCCTTGCGCGACTCCACCTCACTCGACTCCACTCGCTCCTCCTCACTCGCCGCCAAGCCGCCGGCTGACTCCGCCTCGCTCAACTCCGCCCGCTCCAACGCCTCCGCGGCCGGGGCCGCTTCCGCTGGCCCGCGATCCGCACCGCTGAGCGCCGCGCCCACAGCCGCCGCTTCGCTGCTCACCGCTGCCTGCGCAGCAGCCGACTTAGGATTGGCCGCCGTCACCGGTTTGCTTCCCGTGATCACCTCTGATGGACTCATATCGATTCTCCTTTATATCCGCTTGGCGGTTTTTATAGGTATAAGCAAGCTCAGTTAAACGGCAGCATCGGCAGCAGAAGCGGCCGCGGCAACCTCGACGACCGCATCCGCCTTAACAGCCCCGACGCGTTGCTTGCGCTCGGCCAATTTGCGCTTTATGATCGGCAGCAACAGCTCACCCGCATAACGCGACTCCTCCAGATTCGGATAGCCGGACAACACAAACGACGAAATGCCCAAATCGACGTATTCCAGCAGCCGGTCCGATACCTGATCCGGTGTGCCGACCAGCAGCATCGAGCCACCGCCGCGGACAATCGACAGACCGGCCCACAAATTCGGCGCCAGCACATAATCGTGGTGCCTGGACAACTCGCGCAGCTCGTTTTGCCGCTTCTGGTTCGTGGCATCCGTCTGCGCAAACCGCTGGCCGGAATGCTCCAGCGCTTCGCGGTCGACCTTGCTGATGATCTCCCACGCCTCACGCCAAGCCTCCTCCTCCGTCTCGCGGACGAGCACCTGGGCCCGCAGCCCGTAGCGCAGCCCGCGGTCGATGCCCTGATCGCGCTTCAACTCGGCGCGCAGCTGCTCCATCTCGGCGATCTGCTCCGCGATCCAGTCAAGCGGCTCGGCCCACAGCAAATACACGTCCGCCGTCTCCACGGCCGTCCGCTTGCCCGCAGGCGAGCTGCCGCCGAAATACAGTGGCGGATGCGGATGCTGCACCGGCGCAGGGAAACTCGCCCCGCCTTCGATGTCGTAATATTTGCCGTGAAAATGCACCTTCTCCGTACCGGCATACGTCTGATTGCCAGCCAAAAACTTCGCCGTCTTCCCCTGCGCATTCCCCCACACCTGCTTGACGATATGCAAAAACTCGCGCGTCCGCTCATATCGCTCATCGTGCGCATGGGCCAGCGGATCGCCCGTCGCCGTCAAATCGCCGGGGCTGCCGCCGGTAACAACGTTGATCAGCGCCCGCCCGCCGCTGACATAATCCAGCGAAGCGGCCATCCGCGCCGCCAGCACCGGGGCGATCAGGCCGGGACGCATCGCCACCAACGGCTTGAGCGTCTTCGTGTGCGACGCAATTGTCGAACCGACGATCCACGCATCGATGCAGTTGCCGCCCGTCGGAATCAGCGCGAACGTAAACCCCGCTTCCTCGGCAGCCTGCGCCACCTCGATCATATACGCACCCGTCGATTCCCGCTCCGGCGCCACACCGATATATTTGCCGTCGCCCGTCGTCGGAATAAACCAGCCGAACTCCACCTCTTGCCCCACATCTCCCGCTTGCTTGCGCTGCTCTGCCATCTTCAACCACTCCTTCATCGAATTTCATACGGGTGCATCAAACTTCATACCGGCATAGGCCGACAAACCAAACATCCATGGCTTTCAGCCGCAACCCCCGACATGAAAGCATGTGCTTGCACAGAAAAAAGACCCCCTGCTCATCCTCGCGGACAAAAGGAAGCCTCCAGTGAACCGGTAGACCAAAACCGTATTCAAAACCATTAATTCAAACCTAATTACTCGGATATGGAACGATCATAACACCCTATTTTTCCCTCGTCAACCCCTTAACTGCCAAATTCAACTAATCAAATTCATGTTATACACACTTGTATAATCGGATTAAACATGCTAACATGACTAATCAAACAGCTTCAACGCCCATTGGTTCACCAAAGGCTCCCGACTGCCGGACTTCATTCCGGCTTGCGCGCGGAGTCTTTTTCCGTTCCCACCCCTAACCGGGGGAGCGGCGTTGACGGCAAACAAACCTGCATATCACAAAGGAGGCATTTCCCCCATGAAAAGAAAAACCTGGTCCACGTCCTTATCCACCCTCTTCGCCATCCTGCTGCTTGGCATCCTGACCGCTTGCAGCCAAGCCGGCTCCGCAGCTCCGGCCGGAGCTGCCGCCGCCGCCGAGACAACATCAGCCATTTCCCCGGCAGCCGCCAAAGAAAAAGTCGTCATCAACATCGGCGTGCAAGGCAAAACCGGCATTCTCGTCTACGCCCGGGAAAAAGGTTATTTCGAAAAAGCGTTCGCTGCAGCCGGCGCCGAGGTCAAATGGAACGAATTTTCCAGCGGCCCGCCGCATTTCGAAGCGCTGGCCGCCGGCCGGCTTGATTTTGGCGGCACTGGCGGCACGCCCGTCATCTCGGGCCAAGTCGGCGGCGTCGATTTTCGCGCCATTGCCGTCACCAGCGACGGCAGAAAAGGCAATATGATCGTTATTCCCAAAAACAGCCCAATCAAAGAACTCAAGGATCTCAAGGGCAAAAAGGTCGCCGTCGCCAAAGGCAGCAGCGCCTACAACTTCCTGTACCTGGCCATCGACAAAGCAGGCCTGAATGGCGACGACATCAAGGTCATCCAGCTCCAGCCGGACGAAGCCCGGCCCGCGCTCGACAGCGGCGCCATCGATGCCTGGTCGATCTGGGAACCTTATGCCACAACAGCCGTCTTCCAGACCGGCGCCAACGTGCTCGTCTCCGGCGAAGACCTGAACATCAACGCCCCGGGCTTCCTGGTTGCCCGCACCAAATTCACGCAAGAGCATCCCGACTTGACGGTGCTGTTCCTCAAAACCTATGAAGAAGCCCGCCGCTACTACGTTGAGCATCAAGATGAAGTCGCCAATGAGCTGGTGCAAACGCAAAAGCTGGATAAGCAAATTATTACGACCGTCTTGCAAAACTCCGCTCCGCTCCTTTCGCCCATCACGCCGGCATTTGCCAAAGCGCATCAGGAGCAAGCCGATTTCCTCTACAAAACCGGCGCGATCAACAAACAGCTTGACACGTCCAAAGTGCTGGACAGCACCTTCGTCGAGCAAGCGCTTAAGGAGCTGGCTGACGGCAAATAATGCCGGGCACACACCAAAAACAATCCCTCCCGACCGGCGCACCGCCGGCAGGAGGGATTGTGTCGTATAACGGGCGGGCGGCTGATCCATCCTTCGTTTATCCCGCCCGTTGAAATCCGCAGGATAAAAGGAGCGGCCGGGTAACGGCCAGCTCCCACCAGGTCAGGAGCGGCTGCCCGCGATTGAGCTTAACGTCCTGCAGTCTTAAATTCCTTCAGCAGCGCCGACAGCTTATCGGCCGTGTCGGCCAGAGATTGAATCGACGTCATCATCTCCTCCATCGAAGCGAGCTGCTCCTGGCTGGAGGAAGACATTTCCTGACTGGCCGCCGCGCCGGCTTTGGCCTGATCGCTTTGTTCCTGCGACATCCGGTCGATCAACCCGCTGCCTTCGCCAAGCAGGCCGATCGCATCGGACACCTCGCTGATTTTGCCCGACACCTCGCCAAACAACTCCTGCAGCCCCTCGAAAATTTCGTTGACGCGCCGCGTCCGCCCGACGCTCGTCTGCACCTCGTCGCTGCCGTGCTGCATCGCTTCGACCGCTTCCGCCGTCGCCAGGCGAACCTCCTCGATCAGCTCGCCGATCTGCCCGGCCGAGGTCAGCGACTGTTCGGCCAGCTTGCGCACCTCCTGCGCCACGACTTGAAAGCCGCGCCCGGATTCCCCGGCGCGCGCCGCTTCAATCGCCGCATTCAGCGCGAGCAAATTCGTTTGATTCGCCAAGCCCTGAATCATCCCGGCAATGCCCCCGATCTCCTCCGAGCGGGAGCTCAGCTTCTGCACGAGCGCAAAGCCGCTTTGCACATAACGGTCGGCGTCCTCCATCCGCGCCAGCGCTTCCTGCAGCGCCTCGCCGCCCTGCACCGACGCCGCGGAGGCGTCGCCGGCCAGCCGCTTGACATCGCGGCTGCTCGCGCCGAGCTGGCCGAGACTTTCATTCATCCGGCCAATGATGTCGGCGCTTTGCTCCGTCTCGGCGAGCTGCTGCTCCGCGCCTTCGGCCAGCACCTGGCTGCGCGCGGCGATCTGCTCGGCGGACCGGCGCACCTGCAGCGCCCCGGTCGACAGCTGCTCGGCCGACGCCGCAACGTGCAGCGCCGAGCCCTGCGCCTGGCCGATCACGCCGCGCAAGTTGCCAAGCATCGCGTTGAAGCTGTCGGCGAGCTCGCGAATCTCGTCCTTCGACCGGACGACGATTTCCCGCGTCAAATCGGCGCTGCCCGTGGCGATGTGCTTCAACTGACGGTTGATATCCGTCAGCGGGCGCAGCGAGCGCAGCAAGACGAAACCCATCGCCGCGCCGGCGAGAACCGTCAGCAGCATCAGCGCCTCCAGCACATAGCTGCTGCGCGCCGCCTCGCGGGCAATCGCAGCGGCATTGCCGGTCAACTGCTGCTCCTGCTGCTGCAAATAATCGGCGATCAGCGGGTCCAGCGCCTTGCGCGCCGTCCGCTCCGGCCCAAGATGCTGCTGCTGCGCTTCGGCCTTGGAGCCATTGGCGTACAATTGCAGCACCTGCTCGCTCGCCTTCCGATAGGCATCGTAATTCGTACCGATCGTTTCCTTGATGCGCAGCTCCTCGGGCGACAACGGCAGCGCCGCCAGCGCCTGCAGATAGCCATCCACATCGGCTTGCTTGCTTTCCATCTCCGCGGTAAACGCCGCATCCCCGCTCAGCAGGTATCCGCGCTCATCATTGGACAACCCGGCCAGCCGGAACTGAATCGATTTCAGCAAAAAACGGACAGATTCATCCTTTTGCACAATGCTTTCATAGTCGGTCCGCACTTGATGATTCGACACCAGCGCCACAGTGCCGGCAGTCAGCATCAAGACGATACTTGCGGTAAAACAAAGGATTAATCTCGTTTTCAGCTTCAAGATGTCCACTCCCTGCAGATGTATTTCTACAAAACATATCATATTTCGACAAAATCTGCGATAAGGAGGAGCAATTGTTCCGCTTTACGAAGAAGCATGGCGCAAAATGCTGACCTCCACGCGCCGGTTCAACGCGCGCCCCTCAGCCGTGCCGTTATCGGCCAGCGGATGGTATTCGCCGTAACCGACGGAATACAACATCGCCGGATCGATGTTTCCGTTACCCAGCAAAATTTTCATAAAATTCACCGCCCGCTTGGCGCTCAAATCCCAGTTCGTATCAAACTCCGCGTTGCGGATCGGCTGATTGTCCGTATGCCCGGCCACCTCAACCCGGTAGCCCGGATATTCACCGAGCATGTTCGCCATCGCCTGCGCCAACGCTTGGGCATCCTGCTTGACCGTCGCCGAGCCGGAAGCGAACAACGCGCGGTCGCTGATCGTAATCATCAGCTTTTCGCTGGACAAATTCGTCGTCAACTGCCCGCTAAGCCCGTTATCGGCGATAAAGCGGTCGAGGTTGATTTTCAGCCGGTTCAAATCCGCTTCTTCCTTCTGGCGCCGCTGCTCGGCCGAATCCGGCGTCGGACTCGCCGCTGCAGCGCCGCTCCCCGCCTCTCGCGCAGTGCCGTCCGGCTTGCTGCTCGCCTGGGTCGTCATATTCGCCTCGTCATTGATCGGCACCAGCGTCGACGTCTCGAACGGATCGGCCCCGCCGGTGAACGCGGCGTTCAGCGACTTCATCACCGTATCATATTTCTTGGCGTCGATTTGGCTGGAAGCGAACAAAATAATAAACAACGCCAGCAGCAGCGTCAGCAGGTCGGCATACGGGATCAGCCACGACTCGTCGAGATGCTCATCATGATCGTGTTTTTTCGCTTTGCTCACTGGTCCCCACCGTCCTTCGCTGGCGGCGGCGTGTCGCCGTATTCCGCACGTTTGCCGTTAGGGATGAAGATCAGCAGCTTTTGCCGGACCGAATTGGCCGAGACGCCGGATTGAATCGACAGCAGCCCTTCCACCATCATCAGCTTGATTTCGACCTCGCGCTTCGATTTTTGCTTCAACTTGTTGGCGATCGGATGCCACAGCACATAACCGCTGAAAATCCCCAGCAACGTCGCCACGAAAGCCGCCGAAATCAGATGGCCCAGCTTCTCGATTTCATTGAGATTGCCCAGCGCCGCGATCAGCCCGACCACCGCCCCCAACACGCCAAGCGTCGGAGCATACGTGCCCGCCTGCGTGAACATCAACGCGCCCTTGCGGTGCCGCTCCTCCATCTCCGAAATGTCCTCCAGCAGCACATCGCGCACGAACTCGTGATCGTTGCCGTCGATGATCAGCCGCATCCCGCTTTTCAGGAACGGGTCGGTCAACTCCTCGGCCTTGGCCTCCAGCGACAGCAGCCCCTCGCGGCGCGTGATCGAAATCCAGTCCACGAACATCTCGATCAATTCTTTTTTCGAGCTGAGCTTCTGGTGGGTGAAGACAATTTGCAGCAGCTTCGGAAACCGCTTCATTTCCTCCAGCGAAAAGGCAATGAACAACGCCGCCGCCGTCCCGCCAAAAATGATCAAAAACGCCGCCGGATTGAGCAGCGCCGCCAGGCTCGCCCCCTTGAGCACCATGCCAACGCCGATCGAAACGACAGCCAGCACGATGCCGATGATCGAAGATTTTTCCATTTTGCCCCTGCACCTCTTCCAGTAAAAATACACCCGGCGTCGCATCGCAAACGCGCTGCTTGTCGCGCAGATTATGTACCCGACACGGGAGAGCGCTCCCTTTTGTCGAAAAAAACAGCTAGGTGCCTTCATCATAAAACGCCCACTCTGTCTGCGGCAACGGACAAAAAATGGATGGCGCAGCGCAGCCGGGCAGCGGTTGCTTCCGCGTCAGAGCGCGGAGATCGCCGGGCGGATCAAACGGATTGGTTGGCGGCCGGTCGGCGTATCGCGCACAACTGCTGGCGTACAGTGCCGGCCATACGGCGGCTGTCAGACTCAACTTGATAGCTGCGGGCCGCCGCGGCTTAAGCGGGAGCCGTTCCTCCCGGCTGCCTTGTCTGCACATGCAAACAAACGCGCATCTTCGCGATACGCGTTATGTTTTGGCTTTATTTTGCCATGACCATCAACCGCCCGCCTCTACACCGGCAAGCCCAGCAGCCTGCGGCGCTGCAGCGCCAGATAGCCAACGAACAGCGCCAGAATCACGGCAATGCCGATCAAGGAACCGTCCGTCGGGAAACCGCCGGCCGCGATTTGCGTGTAGCCGCCGACACCAAGCAGCATCAGCAGATTTTCCACAAAATTTTGAATCGCAATCGTTTTGCCCGCGCCGACTTTGCGTTGCCCTTTTTCCTGCAGCACCGTATTCATCGGCACGATGAACACCCCGCCGCAAAAACCGACAACCAGCAGCAGCGCCACCGTCAGCGGCAGACTGGAAACCAACGGGAACAGCAGCAGCGTGATCAGCAGCAACAAGCCAAATAGCAGCGAGTTGTAATATTTGCCCGCGGGCAGCAGCTTGGGCGTCAGGAACGCGCCGAGCATAATGCCAACGCCGATGACGGCGACCAGCAGCGAAATCCGATCGACGGAAGTAATGCCAAGATGGGCGGGAATCCAGGCGAGGACGGCAAGCCGCACCACCGCCGAGGTCATCCAGAACGAACCTGTGCCAATCAGGGAAAACCGCGTGGCGCGGTCCCCCAGCAAGCGAGCGAAATCGAGGAAAAAACGCCTCATTTCACGGCCGTAACGGATGGAGCTGTTGCCCGCCATACGAGGAATGCGCAGCGTCAACGCAAGAGATAGCAAGTAGAAAACGAGACAAACGGCCATCGAGCCAAGCAGCGACCAGCGGGCCAGCAGCCCCCCGGCGACCGAACCGAGCAAAATTGCCACAATCGTGTAGCCCTCAATGCGCGCATTCGCCCGCAGCAGTTCGTGTTCGCCTTGGGTAAGCGATGGCAAAATGCCATATTTCGCCGGCGAATACAACGCAGCGCCTACGCCAACAACGGCGTAGCTGACGGCCGGATCGAGTCCGAGCAGCAGCATGGCGATGCCCGCCGCCTTGATCGCGTTGCCGATCAGCAACACGGTCGACTTGCTGTGCTTGTCGGCAAACGCGCCGACGAACGGGGCAAGCACGACGAAAGCGACGAGAAAACACGCCTGCACGACGCCGATGTACATATCCGGCAGTTGCTTGTTCTGAATGACCGCAAGGGTGATAAACAAGATCATATTATCGGCAAAAGCGGAGATAAACTGGGTAAAATATAACGTTTGAAGCGGCTTCATGCGGCTTCACTCCTCTTCGTTCGCCCGTTGGGCGATGGATTTTAAGGTGGGATAATCGATTTTGCCGCTGCCGAGAAGCGGCAGCTTTTCGATATAGCGCAGCGCCGAAGGCGCGTACAACGGCGAATGACCGGCCTGCCGCACGGCCTCCTTGACCGCGGGCAGCGACGCCGCCGGATCGTTGTGATACAACACGATGCGCTCGCCCTTGCGCTTGTCGGGAAGGGCAACCGCGGCGCAAAGCGCCTTCGGCAGCGCCATTGCGGCCAGTTCTTCGACGAGCAGCAGGGAAATCTTCTCGCCGCCGATTTTGGCAAACGACTGAACCCGGCCCTGAATCGTCAGGAAACCGCGCTCGTCGATGCGCACGATATCGCCGCAGGCGTACCACTCCGGGCAAGGTTCGAACCCTTTGCCATGCAGCAGATAACCCTTCATCAGATTCGGCCCCTTGACCAGCAGGCTGCCGCCTTCGGCGATGCCTTCCACCGGCTCCAGCTTGCATGCCATCCCCGGCAGCAGGCGACCTACCGAGCCGCGTTGGGCGTACATCGGCGTGTTCAGCGAAATGACGGGCGCCGTTTCGGTCGTGCCGTAACCTTCAAGAATGCGGATGCCGAATTTGTCCATCCATAGCTGGCGGACCTCATCCTTGAGCTTTTCGGCCCCGGCGACGACATATTTCAGCGAATGGGCAAAATCGTACGGATGCGCGGTGCGGCCATAAGCGGCCAAAAACGTCGACGTGCCGAACAAAATCGTAATGTTGCGATCGTAGGCCAGTTCGGGAATCATTTTATAATGAAGCGGGTTCGGATACAGCACGACCTTCATTCCGGTGAGCAGCGGCAGCAACGTGCCGGCCGTCAGCCCGAAGGAATGGAACATCGGCATCGCGCCGAGCAGCGAATCCGTCTGGTTGAAGGCGATGACCAGCCGCGCTTGCTGGACGTTGGCATACAAGCTGCGGTGCGTCAGCACGACACCCTTCGGCTTGCTTTCGCTGCCCGAGGTGAACAGGATCACCTCGTTGTCTGCGAGCGGCCCGCCGCGGCGCAGCGCGTAAGCGAGCCAACCGCGCAGCTTGTCGGCCGGCGCGAGCTGCTTCCGCACGTCTTCGAGATAGACGATGCGGCGGTTGTGCGCAGCGGCGGCGGCGATGAAATCGGCCAGCTGCGCCTTCTCGACGAACGTCCGCGACGTGACGATCGTTCGCGCCGACGCCGTCTCGCAGGCGTCGAGCATCGTTTGTGCGCCGGCCGAGTAGTTGAGCAGCGCCGGCGTCAGGCCCTTGCGGAACATGGCGAACAAGGTGACGACATGGGCCGCGGTATTGGGCAGCAGCACGGCTGCCCGGCGCTCGCCGCGGAGCTCGGCGGACAGCCGCTCCGCGAGGGTGCAAGCAGCGAGGAGCAGCTGCTTGTAGGTCAGCTTCGTCTGCGTGGCGGGGTCCTCGCAGACGAGGAACGAGCGGCCGTAACGGCCGGCCGCGTCGCGCAGCTCATTGTACAAATTGAGCTGCGGCGGCAAGCGACTCGCAAGCAGGTGCTCCAGCATCCGGCTGCGGATGAGGTCGGTCGCTTGCTCTTTTTGCACGCGCATCGGCACCCCTTCCCGTTTCACAACCTGAAACGGCGTGCCGATCGCGATGCGCGTGCGCGGAAACCACACCTGTCGCAGCTTGTGCTTCATATAAGAAAGCCGGGAACGCTCCAACCCGTCCATCGCCACGGGAACAAGCTGCGCCTGCGACTTCAAAGCGATGTAACCGATGCCGGTGTACACCTTCATCATGCTGCCCGTCGTCGTCACGCGCCCTTCGGGAAACACAACCAGCGGCGTGCCCTGCATGACCGTTTTCAACATGCTTCGCACCGCATACGGATTCAGCGGGTCAACCGGAATCAACGTCCGCAAATGGCGGACCCAACCGATGCGCCGGGCCATTTGCGTATTGATCGCAAACGCCACCTCCCGCGGCAGCAGCAGCGCCAGCAACAGGGCGTCGAGCAAGGAGACATGATTGGGAATAAGCACAGCGGGACGGGACAAATCCAGCTTTTCCAACCCGCTTGCCTGCAAGCGGAACAACGCGATCAACAGCGGCCGCACCACGGCGGCCAATCCGGCAATCGATAAACGCAGCAGCTTGATTCGCATGACGGCGTACCTCCTGTTTTAGCAGCAGCTTCTCTTAATACCTGCTCCTAAATTTATTGTAGTCGAATAAGCAGAACGGCCTAGTACTAACTTCTTGTAGTACCACTGTATGGTGCGGGCAAACAAATAAGCACCCCGCAGGGTGCTTGGTTTGCAGGAAAGACCTCGAAGCGCGCTTCCCTTGATTTTTTGGATATCAGCCAGCGGCAAACCCAAAATATTGGCGAATTCCGATAAGCCTGGTTACAGTTAGCTTTGTGCGCGCAACAATAGCAGGAGAAGCTTGGCTGCCCACAGAAAAAATCAGACTAGCCTTCGTGCCATGTTTTATTTCACCTGCACCGGCGTCAATCGGTTAGTCAACGTGCCGTCGCCCAATTGACCCGTATTGTTATACCCCCATGACCACATCGTACCGTCGCTCTTCAACGCTACACTGTGACCGTCTTGGCCAGCCGCTGCGCCCGTCACGCCGCTTAGGCCACTCACCATGATTGGCGTATAGGCGTCCGTTGTCGTGCCATTCCCCAACTGACCGTAGTTGTTCAAGCCCCATGCCCACACAGTTCCATCATTTTTCACAGCGAGCGTATGCGCGGTTCCCGGCGCGATGCTGGTTACGTTGCTCAGGTTGATTGGCACCGGCACGAAACGGTTCGCCTTCGTTCCGTCACCCACCTGTGCGTAGTTGTTTGAGCCCCACGCCCATACGGTGCCGTCCGCCTTGATTGCGAAGCTCGTGTCACTTTTGGCATAGATGCGCACCACATTACTCAGGTTGGCTACTTGTACCGGCGTCGTTCGATTCGTTGACGTTCCATCTCCCAACTCCCCGTAGGTGTTCATTCCCCATGCCCATACGGTGCCGTCGTTCTTCAACGCCAACGTATACGTGTTTCCTGCCGCAATCGCCGATACCCCGCTGATGCTGGCCTTCACAGGTAATAAGGATTGGGTCGTTCTCCCATTGCCCAGTGCGCCGCTGCCGTTATATCCCCATGCCCATACCGTACCATCATTTTTCAGCGCCACCGTATGGAAGCCTCCAGCCGCCACCATCTGGATGCCGCTCAGGCTGGTCACTTGCACCGGCGTCAACACCCTCACCTTCGTTCCGTTGCCCAATTGACCATAAGTGTTATCTCCCCATGTCCACACCGTACCGTCTGCTTTCAGCGCTACGCTATGGGAATCCCCGGCTTGCCCGCTGGCTACTGCGCTTAAGGCAGACACTGCTACACCCGTACTTTTCGTGCTGGTCGATCCGTCGCCCAATTGGCCCTTACCGTCAATCCCCCAACCCTGAAGCGTTGCGTCACTCTTCACTGCAATGCTAAAACCATTTCCTGCCGATATGGAAGGTCCGCTCGTTGTTGCCGAAGCTGTCCGCAGCCATCCGGCAGTTGTCCAGTCTGACCATACCAACGAATCCTTTTGTCGTACCTTCACCTGATACGTCTGGTTACTCGCCAAAGCGGTGCTCACCACCCAACTGCCGGTTGTCGCTGTCGTGCTCTGCGCAACGATGCCGGAATCGATCACGACTGCTCCCGCCGCATCGAGCACCTGCACCTGATACCCGGTAAACACCGTCCCCTCCGCATCGCTTAAGCTCCAAGTAATCGTCGGTTTCGAAGTCGTCGCTGCTGCTGGCGAAGCTTGTGTGCCTGTCGGCCATACCACCGTTATAACAGGAGCTGCGTTTTCTTTCACCTGCACTGGCGTTAATCGGTTGGTCAACGTCCCGTCACCCAATTGCCCCGTGTTGTTGTACCCCCACGACCACATCGTACCGTCGCTTTTCAGCGCTATGCTGTGACCATCTTGACCAGCCGCTGCGCTCGTCACACCGCTTAGGCCACTCACCATGATTGGCGTATAGGCGTCTGTTGTCGTGCCATTCCCCAACTGACCGTAGTTGTTATATCCCCACGCCCACACCGTGCCGTCATTTTTCACAGCGAGCGTATGCGCGCTTCCCGACGCAATGCTTGCTACGTTGCTAATGGAGATTTGCACCGGCACCAGACGGTTTGCCCTCGTTCCATCACCCACTTGAGCGTAGTTGTTCGAACCCCACGCCCATACCGTACCGTCCGTCTTGATCGCGAAGCTCGTATCGCCTTTGGTGTAGATGCGCGCCACATTGCTCAGGTTAGCCACTTGGACCGGCGTCGTTCGATTTGTTGTCGTTCCGTCTCCCAACTCCCCGTAGGTGTTCCTTCCCCACGCCCATACGGTGCCGTCGTTCTTCAACGCCACTGTGTGCGCGCTTCCTGCTGCAATCGCCGATACTCCGCTGATGCTGGCCTGCACAGGTAATAAGGATTGGGTCGTCCTCCCGTTGCCCAGTGCGCCGCTTGCGTTATATCCCCACGCCCAGACCGTGCCGTCGTTTTTCAGCGCCACCGTATGGAAGCCTCCAGCTGCCACCATCTGGATGCCGCTCAGGCTGGTCACTTGCATCGGCGTCAGCGCACCCGTCGTCGTTCCGTTGCCCAATTGACCGTAGGTGTTATCTCCCCATGTCCACACCGTACCGTCGGTTTTCAGCGCTACGCTATGGGCATCCCCGGCTTGCCCGCTCGCTACCCCGCTTAAGGCGGCTACAGCTACGCCTGTGCTCTCCGCGTTCGTCAATCCGTCGCCCAATTGGCCTTTACCGTCAATTCCCCATGCCTGCAGCGTTGCGTTGCTCTTCACCGCGATGCTAAAGCCGCTGCCTGCCGATACGGAAGGTCCGCCCGTGATCGTTGCGGCTGTCCGCAGCCATCCGGCAGCCGTCCAGTCTGACCATACCAATGAATCCTTCTGCCGCACCTTCACCTGGTATATCTGATTGTTCGCCAAAGCGGTACTCACCACCCAACTGCCGGTCGTCGCTGTCGTGCTCTGCGCAACGCTGCCGGAATCGACCACAACCGTTCCCGCTGCATCCAGCACCTGCACCTGATACCCGGTAAACACCGTCCCCTCCGCATCACTTAGGCTCCATGTGATCGTCGGTTTTGAAGTCGTCGCTGTGGATGGCGAAGCTTGTGTGCCCGTTGGCCATACCACCGTGATACCAGGAGCTGCGTTTTCTTTCACCTGCACAGGCGTCCATCGATTGGTCAACGTGCCGTCACCCAATTGCCCCGTGTTGTTGTACCCCCACGACCACAGCGTACCGTCGCTTTTCAGCGCTACGCTGTGACCGTCTTGACCGGCCGCCGCCGCGCTTGTCACACCGCTTAAGCCGCTCACCTGTACCGGAGTCCACGCATCGGTTGTCGTACCGTTGCCCAGTTGACCGTAGTTGTTGTATCCCCACGCCCACACCGTGCCGTCATTTTTCACAGCGAGCGTATGCGCGGTTCCCGGCGCGATGCTTGCCACGTTGCTAATGGAGATTTGCACCGGGACCAGTCGATTCGCCTTCGTTCCGTCGCCCACTTGAGCGTAGTTGTTCGAGCCCCACGCCCATACCGTACCGTCCGCCTTGATTGCGAAGCTCGTATCGCTTTTGGTGTAAATGCGCACCACGTTGCCCAGGCTGGCTACTTGTACCGGGGTTGTTCGATTCGTTGTCGTCCCATCTCCCAGTTCCCCGTAAGTATTCAAGCCCCATGCCCATACGGTGCCGTCGTTCTTTAATGCCAAGGTGTGCGCGTTTCCTGCCGCAATCGCCGATACCCCGCTGATGCTGGACTGCACGGGCACCAAGGACGGAGTCGTCCTCCCGTTGCCCAGTGAACCCAGGTTGTTATATCCCCATGCCCATACCGTTCCATCGTTTTTCAACGCCACCGTATGGCCACCTCCGGCTGCCACCATCTGGATGCCGCTCAGGCTGGTCACTTGTAATGGCGTTAACGAGTCCGTTGTTGTTCCGTTCCCCAATTGGCCATAGGCATTCGAACCCCAAGTCCAGACCGTATCGTCATTTCGCAAAGCTACTGTATGCCGGCTTCCAGACTTCACAGCTTCCATAGAAGAAAGTCCATTGGCTGTTATATAAGTTGATCGCGGACTTACCGTACCGTCTCCTAACTGCCCGTAAGTGTTCGCGCCCCAGCCAACAATCTGGCCATTCGCCGGGAAAACGGCAAAGCTGGCACTGTCATTGGCCGAAACATCGGCAACCGTCGTATGGATCGCGATAGGATCGCTGGGAGCCGACATATTTCCAGAAATATCCTCAACTATAATCTTGTAAGTGTAAACACTTCGAGCTGCCAAGTTGGTTAGTTGGAAAAACTCTTGACTTGTCGTGCCCACTAATTCATTGCCGGCATACACAGCGTATTTGCTTATTCCCACATTGTCACTACTCGACCAACGCAGCCAATAACTGGACGCCCAACGCCCCCCGATTTCAGGTGTAGCGCTCCGAATAACCGCTGGTTGTGGCGGCGTTTTATCGATCTTGACCACACCCGAGCTTTCCATGCCCATGTTGCCGGCCTGATCCATCGTTCTTGCATAGACCGTAGTTTCACCCTCGTTACTAATCGTTACTGGAGACACATAATCAAGCCATTCACCGGAACTTCCGATCTTGTATTGACTTTTGAAAGCCCCGCTCAATGCGTCAGCCCCATCCTGCACCTCGACAGCAACATCCTGATTTGTCCAGTTCGACGTGCTAGGGACTACACTCGGCGCAGAAGGGTTGGTTTTATCGATTCGTACTTCCGCAGAGGTGTCTATGCTTATATTTCCGGCAGAATCAATGGATCGGGCATAGATGTTAGTCATACCTTCTTGAGATAGCGTCACCATAGAAGTAAAATCAGTCCACTGGCCCTGTGAGCCTACCCTATACTGGTATTTTTGAATGCCGCTAAGATCGTCTGCACCTCCCGATAGGTGGAGAGTAACAACACCATTCGTCCAGTTTGACGTGCTAAGGGTAATAAAAGGCATGGAAGGAGATGTCCGGTCAATTCTGATCGTCTCATGGGCCTCTTCACTTACATTGCCAACCTGATCCACAGTACGAGCAAATATGTCAGTGCTGCCTTCTGATGTTATAACCACATTCGAAGCATAATCTGTCCAGATTCCATTTTCTCCGATTTTGTACTGAACTTTCTGTACTCCGCTGCCGTTATCCGACCCTGCTGCAATGGAAAATGTTACATCTGCATTCGACCAAGCACTATTGCTCAAATGGATACTTGGAGGGGTAGGCATCGTATTGTCGATGTAGATAACAGTTCTTGTTTCCGAACTCATATTTCCCGCATTGTCGATCGTTCTTCCATATACCGTTGTTATTCCTTCATTGGATACCGTGACCTGGGAAATGTAATCCGTCCATCCCCCATTGTCCCCGATTTTGTACTGACTTCTGTACACACCGCTTGTCGCATCTGTTCCATCGACAAGCGTTAATGTCGCATGGCCGCGAATCCAGGCAGGAGCAGTTGTTGTAAGCACCGGCGGAGTAGGCGCTGTTTTATCAATTTTAATACTTACACCAACCGGAAGAGACGCGTTCCTGTTCTGATCGACCGCAAACAATTCAAGTCGATTGTCTCCCTCTTGATTTACTGTCAGCGAATTGGAAAATGGTTGGTCAGCAGCATCATTCAAATTGTAGAGAATAGATGCCACTCCAGAATTCGTATCGTTCGCCTCTACAGAAACAGATACATCCGATGTAAACCAACCGTTGTCCCCGTTCGCTCCCGCAAGAGAATAGGATAGCGAAGGAGCAACATCGTCCTGGCTTTGAACTGCATTCAACTGAATTGAAGGTTGAACATGCTGATCTACTGCTCCGTCTCCATTCGCATCCAGCAGCAATTCAATATTTGAATTCATATCCGTATTTGAAGTAATCACCGTAGAAGGAGTAATCGGGACATTGTCGAATCTGACTGTTTTTGCTACCTGATCGTTGGCATCAAATAGCTGCAAGGTGTAAGTCATCGTCCCATTGCCTGTCCCTAATAGCTTCACATTATAGTTGCCATCCCGGAGGAACGCATACTTCATATCCCCACTTAAGTAAAAGCTGCTGCCGTCAATTTGTTCGTCGACTCCTGTGGAGGATAAGCCCACGTGATTGCCTTGATTATCGTAAATATTCAAATCCACAGGACACTCGATTTTCAATTTGATTTTTCTTGTATTCTCAAAAGTACGGCGTAAAATTTGTCGGCCATCGCTGGTTTTGTTATCATCGCCAGGATCGTCATTCAAGAAGGTTGTCGTCGCATACCATACATTCCAATTGCCCGGCAAGTTAGAATGCGTTTCGGAAATAAAATAGGTCCGATCACTAAATAAACCGCCCAGCGTAGAGCTTTGCAGAGGCACCGTACCATCACCGCTGGTTGGATCGCTATCCACATTTACCAAATCAAAGTTATTCAACAGGTTTCGGGTAAATCGCGGTTTCACCATGCCGATGGTCGGCTCGTCATCCCCTACAATCATGTACAACTTGGATTTAATCGATGATAAGGTATGAAAAATATCCAGCCTGTTATGGAAGTCAATGGCGTTATCAACCAAATAGCCATTGACATAATCCGCATTATAGCTCGTATTTTTAAGGAAATTTACTGTATCTTCATATTCCTTTAATTTTGTCTGATTATAATGCATATCTAACCAATTGATTGCACTACTGTATTGAGCGTAATAGTAACCATATAGAAAATAGTCTTTCGTGGGGAGAAGCTCGTAGCCTGTCGACATATTGAAAGCCAGTTTTCTTATATAATTATGTAATTGATTATCACCGATTTCATCCTCAATAGCTTCATTTCCATATTTGCTGTTACTACCATTTGTCAATAAATTTCCTGTGTATAAAGCATTTAAGAATTTAGGCGCACCTAAATAGGGGGTGCCTAATGTAATCAATTTTTTTACTTTGGCATCGCCATATTTAGCGATATAGCGAGTGGCTACCAACCCTCCCATGCTGTGAGCTACGATGCTGACCTGGTCTTCATTAGATGCCCTAAGACTATCATCAATAAAATCTTTTAATGAATTAGCAGTATACTCGTTATCCAATCTGAAGTCATAATCAAAGTATCGTACATCATAGTGTCAGCGCTCACGTACTTTGTCGGTGAAAGAATCACCGTCAATGGCGTGAGCGTTTGTGCGTCAGGCACGTCATGTGCGTAAGATGGCTAACGCCAATCATCTTGGGTAGACAAAACGGCAGGTTACCCTGCCGTCCCTCGTTGCCGTTCCATGTCTGCAAGCACACGGCCAATATGCATGTCTTCGACAACTTCGCCGTCTTTTCCT
>Ga0206102_1000118_pt1 | contig 31870 bp, 24 predicted proteins | sample 1B1Ametagenome_FD_148645 | JGI IMG/M metagenome (GOLD analysis project Ga0206102, IMG submission 148645) | Enriched microbial communities from leaf-cutter ant dump, University of Wisconsin, Madison, United States - 1B1A | ecosystem: Environmental > Terrestrial > Nest > Insects nest > Nest dump... | reverse complement strand
ATGTCAGCGTTTCTTTGAGTGAATTCGCGTACAGATTCATTGGCGTAACCTCCTCGTTTTTCAAGGGGCTACGCCACACATTTCCAACTTCTTGTCAAGCTCTATTTTCCTTTTTCATGCAAAAAAAGAGCGGGCTATCTTTTCGATAACCTGCTCTTTCTCTTAATATTGGCCCTGCGCCTTAACTTAATGACATTGGCCATTGTGCCGCCCCTTTTATCGGGAACGCTCTCTATGCGAGTTCCGGCGAATCATCAGCTCATCGTTTACATCTTTGCCATGTGTGGGCGGCTCATCAGAAATGGAAAGGGCAGGGGACAGGAGTCTCTGTAGCCTAGCTGTTGCCAATCGCCCCGGTTCATCATTGTCCAGATGCAGCACAAGCCGATTCACCTGCGGAAAATTCCGCAAGTATTCCGCGAGAGCAGCAGGTAACAAGCTTTGCTCCTGAACTGTCTTGGAGCCGTAAATTCCGGCTAGCGAAAGCTTATGGGGCTGCTGCCAGTTCCGACCAGCGAGACCTTCCAGTGTACAGTAAGATAAAAGATCAACGGCGCTCTCGAACAAGTGCAACTCCGTGCTGTTTTCCAAGGCCGGAATGGAAAACGAATACCGCTTGTCGCTGCCAGTGGCTTCTCCTATATAACGGGTGCTAGTTGTACCGCGTATCGCCGCATAACGGGGAAGTCCTTGCGGATCAAATCCGACGAATACCGCGTTGTGGTAACGGCGGCTTTCATACAACCTACTCGTTTCAAGGCAGTAGTCGATTAACGTTCGATGAATTCCGCGCTTGCTGAGATAGGCAATGACACGATTAGCGTTATCGTATGGTTCGGGAAGCTCAAACTGTGCCGACGATGGGCGTTGTTGATAGGGCTGCGAAACCGCGGGCATGCTGCTGGAATCGATGCCCTCAATCAGAATCACTGCATCAGGAAATGACATGCCGCGCACCTTAATGAGATAGTCCAGTGCCGAGCGTCCGCCGATTCCCCTTGACCACCAATACCATTTGCCGTTGGAGATTTTAAGGCTGTCGTGCGTTTGGGTCGCGTAAACATTGCGAGCGCAACGAACCAACTCCGCAGGCTCAACCATTTGCAGATAGGTCAACAAATCCATGCTTTTGGCGCGTTCGATCTGCTCCTTACTGACGTAGCTCATAGCACAGACTCACTCCTTGCAATAAAATTAAAGGGCATCCGGTTTGTTAGAACAGAGTCATTTGCCTTAGTTGCCTTTCTTTGTACGGAATCCATTGCTCGCCGTATTCCAGCATCCATGCTTCAATGGATTTTTTTCGGTTCCACTTGCTGCGTGGAATCCAACTTGTATTATCGCCTTGAATGGCTTGCGCATATGGTTCAAACCATTCCTTGTTTTTCATGCCAAGCAGGTGAATTTCCGCTGACGGCTTGTAATCGTAAAATATTTGGTCTAAATACCTGATCCGGTCTTCGTTCGATAATCTGACTAATCCGCCAATCGCAATCTTTTTCTCGGATTTCAGTAAATGAAAAGAGTTTGCTTGGAGAATTGGGATAGGATTATATCCTCGTTTTCGCATATCTTGCAAATACCATAAAGAAGCTTCTGAGTCCCCAATTTCGTCATATTGAAAATATTGATCGATAGAACGAATATAGCGGTCAATGTATGTTCGATAATAGGAATAACTAACAGGGTCCTCAGAAAACGTTCCGGGGTCCCACAGAACTACTCGATTACTTAAATGTTGTTGCAACCAAGATGGATATTTGCGTAACAGAGTGACTGATAGTAACCAATACGGGATGCTTGAAGCTTGCACGGCCAAGTGCTTGCGATTGATTCCGGCTACATAAATCGTTCGCTTCATTCCATCTATTCAGCGAAGGCTTTCATTTTTTTGAAAGAATCACTGATATATAAGCGCTGTGCTTCTGCCGAAGTTGTTAATTTGGTTTTACAGCATCCAATGAGTCCGATCTTCAATAGGAATCACCCTCTATTAAATTGATCTTTTCTACGTTTATCTCTGAATGCCCAATAAAAAAGCCTGCTGCTTAAACCAAAGCAACAGGCTTTACTATGTTATATCAGATTTACCGTTCCGGTTCGCGCCGCTTATCTGGCTCGAACTCAATGCCACTGATGGCATGGTCGTATAAGAACACTTTGATCTCGCTCATATCGTTCGTGGTGTAATAAGCAGAAAGCAGCTCGTTAAACTGTTCCATGTTCTTTTCCCTAACCATTACCGTTCACGTCCTGCAGCTCGCCGTTCCGGTGCCTCCAGTTCTTCGTCCGGCACGCTGTCCACGGCCTCGTTTTCACGTTTGTCCATATTCAGCAGGGCATTCAGCTTCGCAAGCCGCGTCGCTTTCGTTTGCAGTTCCTGCTCCTTCTCAAAAGGAGCTGCGATTTGTTCCTTTGCCGTTTCCATCTGTTGACGCAAGGTGGCAAGTTGCTCTCGGCAAATCGCCAGCTTTGTAGGCAAGTCCGACAGGGCGTTGTTAATGCGGCTGATGTTGCCGCCAGCATCCACGCCGAGCGTCACCGTATGCCCAAGCACCCCGCGCAGCGTCACCTTGTATTCCTTGCCAAAGCTGTCAAATGAAAGCCACAAGGAAAAGCCCCGGTAGCTGCCGACCTCCTGCGGATCGGGCGAAGTCATGCCATTGCAAACGTCGAGCAATGCTACACCCGCTGCTGCCCTCTCCGTGTACGTGTATGCTCCGAGCGTCATACCCGAAAATTTGGCGTCATCCACACTGTTTATCTCCGCCGCTTGCGAACGCACAAACAAAGCAACATCCTGCTCATAGCCAGCTAACCGCTCCCCCGTAGACTTGATCTGCTGCGGCAACATTTTCAGTAACCGATCTTCCAACGCATACCGCTGACTCAGATGATGCGCTTTGAGCAGCTTGAGCTTGGATACCTGAATGTCCAGGTCCATTTTCTCCTTGATGTGCGGGTTGCCGGTCGCAAGCGCCTTGACCTCCGCGTATGAGAGGGCTGTTTCGTCAATGTCCTCGGCGGAACGCACCGGCGATTTGCTGGTCATAATTTGTGAAATAAAGCGTTGCTTGTTTTCGAGCGTTTGGTACAGGTAAGCATCGAACGTGTTTTCTGTCACGTAGCGGAAGATATGCACGTCGCTGTTCTGATTGCCTTGTCTAATGATCCGGCCACTTCTTTGTTCGAGGTCGCGCGGCCGCCACGGACAGTCCAGGTCGTGCAGCGCAATCAGCTTGGATTGAACATTTGTCCCTGCGCCCATCTTGAACGTCGATCCAAGCAAAACCCGAACCTGTCCCGTACGCACTTTAGCAAACAGCTCCTTCTTTTTCACCTCTGTGTTGGCATCATGAATGAAGGCGATCTCCTCAGCAGGAACGCCTTTCTCCATCAATTTGCGCCGCAACTCGTCGTACACATTAAACGAGCCGTCTTGTTTCGGAATGGATAAATCGCAAAAAACCAGTTGTGCAAGCCGTTGCTCCCGGCTATCTACCCATTGCCGATAGACGTTATCTGCGCAGGCGCTTACCTTGCTGCCTTCGTCATCGGGTAGCATGGGATTGGCTAATCGTTGATCAAGGGCCAGCTTGCGCCCGTCGTTTGTAATTTTGAGCATGTTGTCTTCGTACGGCTCGACCATTTTTGCCCGTACACGTTCAGCACGTCGGGCAAGCTCGGCGACCATTCCCCGCTGAAAGTCACTTGGTTGCACAGCGACATTATGGAAATGGGCTTTGGGAACCGGAAGCTGGAGCATATCCGCCGTCTGAATGTCTGCGACTTCCTTAAACACATTCATCAACTCCGGCAAATTATAAAAACGGGCAAATCGCGTTTTCGCGCGATAGCCCGTTCCTTCCGGCGCAAGCTCTATTGCCGTAACCGTCTCACCGAATGTCGAAGCCCAAGCGTCAAAATGCTGCAAGCCTTGATTCCGCAATCGCTCGTACTGCAAGTAGCGCTGCATCGTGTACATTTCAGTGATGGAATTGGAAATCGGCGTGCCTGTCGCGAAAATAATTCCCCGACCGCCTGTCAGCTCGTCGAGGTAGCGGCATTTGGCGAACATGTCGGACGATTTTTGCGCCTCCGTCTGCGCCAGCCCGGCAACGTTGCGCATTTTCGTGTACAGGAACAAGTTTTTGTACGAATCCGCCTCGTCCACAAACAACCGATCAATGCCCAATTCCTCAAACGTAACCACATCGTCCTTGCGACTGGCGTCATGGAGCTTTTCCAGCTTCAATTTGAGCGCCTTTTTCGTTTTTTCCATTTGTTTGATCGCGTAACGCTCGCTTCGGGCTTCCTTTAGCTCCCGAATGCCATTCGTAATCTCGGCGATTTGCTCCGACAATTGCTGCCGTTGCCGTTCCGTGGAAATCGGGATTTTTTCGAATTGGGAATGTCCGATGATGACAGCGTCGTAGTCGCCAGTGGCGATGCGTGCGCAAAACGTCTTGCGGTGCTTCGTCTCAAAATCCTTCTTGGTTGCGACCAGTACGTTGGCGGAAGGGTATAGCTGCAAAAATTCCGCCGCCCATTGCTCGGTCAGATGGTTCGGCACAACGAACAGGCTTTTGTTGCAAAGGCCAAGCTGCTTACTTTCCATCGCCGCTGCGGTCATCGCAAACGTTTTGCCCGCCCCGACGCAATGAGCAAACAACGAATTACCGCCGTACAGCACGCGGGCGACTGCGTTCACTTGATGCTGACGCAGCCGAATTTCCGGGTTCATGCCTGCGAAGCGGATGTGGCTACCGTCGTATTCGCGGGGACGAATCGAGTTAAAGCGATCATTGTACAACCGAGTCAGCCGCTCCCGCCGCTGCGGGTCTTTCCAAATCCAGTCGCGAAAGGCGTCCTTCATCGCTTCCTGCTTTTGCTGGGCGATAGCGGTTTCCTGCTTGTTCAGAACACGCTTTTCCACGCCATCCTCGTAAACCGTGTCAAAAATGCGCACATCTCGCAGGTTCAGCGTTTCTTCGAGAATTTTGTACGCATTGATGCGGCTCGTCCCATAGGTGAGATTCGCCTTGATATTGCCGCTGCGGTCATCGCTTTTGCCCCGAATGTTCCATGTGGCGGTATATTCGGAGTAAAGCACGTCGATGGATGAACGGAACATAGGCGGCGTCTCGACCAAATCAAAAATAAAGTCCTTGATAACAGCAGGGGGGAGCCAGGTTGCGCCGAGCCGCACATCGATTTCGGAGGCGTCCAGGTCTTGCGGCTGCACCGCTTCCAGAGCCGTTACATTGCCGTCGTATCGCTCAGGGGCTTGGGCAGCGAACTGCTTGGCAACGCGCAGCTTGTCGCGCACCTGACCGGACAAATAGGCGTCTGCCGTTTCATACACCGGCTGACCGTTCTCGTCCAGCCTTGCGGGATTGGGAAAAATCACGCCCTGCAGATCATGGATCAGTCGTTCCGCTGTGAATTCAGTAAGCTGCTTCATAAAGTCCAAATCGACGCGGGCCTTTTCACCGATAGAGACGGCCAGCGCTTCCGCCGCCGTATCCACGCGACTGACGCTGGCTCGCCGACGGATCGTTCGCTTTGTGAACATATCGGCTTTGCGCTGCAAACGCCCTTCCTCGTCGAGCACCTCCAGCGAGCAAAGCAGGAAATAGGAGCTGTCATCAGCAAAAGCCAGACTGTTAGCACGGCTGTTAATGAGGCCGTATTGCGCGGTAAAGCGGTCGTACTGGCGGTTCAGCTTGCTCTGCTGCTCCTGAATCGCCTCGTCGCTGTAGTCTTCCGTCTGATAGTCAATCAGGTCGCGGACGATGTTTCGTAGTTGAATCATCCCTTTAATACGACCTGCCGCTGTTGCGGACGTATCCATTCGGTGCATTCGGCTGTTTTCCCGGTAGTAGATATGGCCGTCCATCAGCGTATAGCTGAAATTGCGCACGGCTGGGTCGGCGGGAAGGGAGGCGGTTCCCTCGACGTCGGGCAATTCTTCCCGTTCGACGTCTGTCCATTCGGCATGAATGTTTTCCAACGCTTCCTTCAACTGCTCGCCCAAATCGACATTCGGATAAGGCTGGCATGTCGTTTCTTGCTTGTTCCCATACATGCGGTCGTCGTAAGCCATCGTCCCAAGAACCATGTCGGGATGGGCGGCAAAATAGGCGTTGATCGGTACGCTGTCCTCGGTTGTGGACAGGTGAACCCATTCCTCATTCGTAGCGGTCACCATGCGGTCGCGCTTTTGCAGGAACAGGATATCCGACGTCACTTCTGTTCCGGCATTGGCCAAAAATGCGTTGTTAGGTAGCCGTACCGCACCCAGCAGCTCGGCACGCTCAGCGATGTACTGACGAACAGCCGGGTTTTGCTTATCCATCGTCCCCTTTGAGGTTACGAATGCGATAATGCCGCCGGGTCGCACTTTGTCTAGCGTTTTGGCGAAGAAGTAATCGTGGATGAGGAACTTGTGCTTGTCATACTTTTTATCCGCCACGCCATAGCCGCCAAACGGCACGTTGCCGATAGCAAGGTCAAAAAAGCTGTCGGGCAAGCCCGTTTCCTCATACCCGCTCACGGCAATGGACGCTTGCGGGTAGAGGCGCTTGGCAATGCGCCCGGTAATCCCGTCCAGTTCGACGCCAAACAATCGGGAATCCTGAAACGACTCCGGCAACAACCCGAAGAAATGACCTGTACCGCAGGATGGCTCCAAAATGTTGCCGCTGCGAAAGCCCATATGCTCCAGACACGTATAGATCGCCTTGATGACGGTTGGCGAGGTGTAGTGGGCGTTCAAGGTCGAAGCCCGCGCAGATTCGTATTCCTCCGGCTCCAGCAGCGCCTTGAGTTCGTCATATTCGGCGTTCCAGTGGGTATTGTTCTCGTCAAACGCTTGTGGGACGCCGCCCCAGCCGACATAGCGAGCCAATACTGCCTGCTCGTCTGCTGTCGCGGGACGGTCTTCCTGCTGCTCCAACTGCTTGAGCAACCGAATCGCTGCGACGTTAAAGCCAAACTTGGTCTTGGCGCTGCCGCGTCCTAATTCGTCGTCGGTGATCCGGTAATTCGTCGCTGGCGTTCGGAGCGCTTTCCGCATGGGTTCGGCAGATGACAGGGAGGAAGGCGGGGCGGCAAGCCATTCATCCGGGTCATTCGCATCGAAAGCGTCAGGGGAGTGCTTCCTTTCATTGATGTCTGTACTAACGTTGGGGGCTGATGTGGTGGCTTCCGGCTTGTCGTTAGCAGAAGGCGAAGCTTCTTCAAGTAACCTCTCCACAGGTAGCGCGGATTCCCGTTCACCTATCATCAGGCGGTTATTCAGCGGATTTTCTCTCAGCATCCGCTCGAAGTCTCGACGTGGCATTTCCTTGGTGAACAGCGGGAATTGTGCATCCTGCAAGATGACGGTGCTTGCCGTGATCGTCAAAATCTCATATTCCTCCGCACCATAGAAGACCGTTTCACCCTCAGCATATGTGTAGCGCGCCTGCGTTCTGTTGCTCGACTCAAGCTTTGCGGCAGATGGTGGTTCCGGCTTGGCATTGGGCAACATCACCTGATCATGAAAAAACGGAAGACTGTTGTCCTCCGTTTGCCGATCATGCCATTTTACGTATAAATCAGTTCCGTCAGAACGAGTTCCTCCGCCTGTAGTTTCAGGCTGTTCAAATGTCCCGTCCATGCCAGCGGGTCGGTCGTTTTGTTCGGAGCGGGGTGAGCGTTCAGCAGCTCCTGCATCGTCTGCTCGATATGTGTTCTCGCCGTCTGATCGATCTCCGTTAAATGCTGGTGAAGTTCCTCCGACAGCATCAGGCTCGTGTACAAGCCCTTCCGCTGCGTTTGCAGGTACGTTTTGCGCAACATCCCATACTTCCCGATGGGCATTTTGGCTTCCGTCATCGTCAGTTCGGGAAGCCAGTAGTCCCCTTGCAGGGTATACGTCAGTTCTGCTTTCATCGTGTTCATCCTTCCTTTCCAAGTGGTTGCTTTCATTGTGCAGCATCGCTTCCGCTCTCGCAACGGTGCGAGAAGGAGTCCGAAGCCGATCCTCTCGCCGCAAGGCGCGAATCGTGGACTCAATTTCCCGCAGCAGCATTTCCGCGATGTCGCTGATGGCGGCCCCGAGATGAGAAAGCGAGAGCAGCGTATTGAAGTAGCCGACGCCGGAAATATCCTCACTGCTCACGTAATGTGAAGCTTCCAGCCCGCAGCGAGTCATCACCATGAAGGCGACGGCGCTCTTTGCCGCTTCTTTGAACAGTGTTTCAACATGACGAGGCTCCAGTTCTTCGAGCAGGCTGTTATCCCGTTCTCTTAGCAGCGCGGCCACGTAATCGGCGCTGTTGTCGTCTACGGCGTTCTGCGCGGCGGCGACCAGCGCGATAGACACATCCGCGCTTTGCCCGAGTTCGCCAAACGCATTTTCCAGCGTTTCAATCACATGCACGGCGTCGTTGTCCTGCATGCTCCATAGCGATACCGGACGCTGGTTTCGGCTTTGCGTATCCGAAACGTCGAATACATGTCGCAAGCCGAAATGATCGCCCCGATCCTCAATCAGCGCGATGCCTTTCGCCCCCCGTGTGACCCAGCGATTCAGCCGCTTGTTCCACACCTCAATCGTGGCGCAAGCCGTTGCGTTCGGACGTTGCGCAAAAATTAACAGTTGATCCTGAAAGGGATACTTGTAGTTCCACGCCGCTGTTCGCAAAAAATCGGCCCATCGGCCTGGGTGATTCGCGATCGCATGGGCCGATCTCGCAGCAAGTTCAGCCATTCGCTGTAATTTGGCAGTCAAGGTTACACCTCCTCAAACGAAGGTAATCTGATTCGTCAGGCGTATGCCTTCTTCCGAATACCGGGCTGTGATCTGGATAAATCCGTTTTTCTGAAGCCGATGCAGGTTACGGCGCGCAGCAGAGGGGGAAAGACCCACCTCTGCTGCAAGTCGCCGTGATGAAAGCAATACTGTGCCGTTTCTTCCACCTGCACGATCCAGCAAATAACTGTACAGCAACTTTGCGGCAGGGGGAATAGATGCTCCGGCCAGTAGCCGGTAACGGGCAAGATCATTCATATGTGCGTCCTCCTAGCGTTCCAGACTCGTTTTTTTCTTGGGCGTGGCTGGAGTCGAAGATTTCTGCCCCTGCTGCTGTTCAATCAGATATTCGGGACGGGCGTAGCAGTACAAATAAAAGTTGTAATCTCCGGCGAAGGGAAAACAACGTAAATAGTAGCGATGTTCCTGCGTTTGCATACAAAAACCATACACATCCTTACCCCATCCTCCGGGGATGCGGGCTTCCGGGTGCTGACTACAATATCTGAGCATATGCCTGCGACTTTTAAGTACACCTTGATCTCCAATTGCTTGAAAGACTTTTCCCAGCTCCGCTTCAAAAGCCGGAGTTTGCAGGGGAGAACGCCGGGTAAACCAGTTCACCCAAAACTCCTCGCCCGAGCGACCAAAATCGCCCCGCAAGTGACCGATACATCTGCGCTCGATCTCCTTTTCAGTAGAGGCAGAATAGAAATAGGACGCATCCTCCGATGTAGCTGCTTGCAAGCTCTCTAGCATACTCTTTTCCTCCCGGCTGGTTCATTTAGTGGGTGCCCCCCGTCCCGAAATCGTCGTAGCTGGACAAATCAGCGTGATAAAACACAACGTCACCATCCAGCAGGGGAAACGTTGCGCCGGATGGATCGACAAAGCTGCGCTGATAGCCCTCCATTTGCCACTGATTGTCCAGCGGCACGTTTTTGTATTGAAGATGCGGATGGGTCAATTCCTGATTCCGAATCGTCTCGATATTGAAATTGACGATGATGTACCCGTCCCTCAGAAAAATAGGCGCATGATCGTCGAGCCGATGCGTGCGACCGTATTCCGCCAGATTAAAGCCTTTCGGCACGACGTATGGCGCGGCAGGCAAGCTATACTCGCCATACCACCGCTGAATCGAAGCATTTGCACGAGCCGCGTTCACGCCAGACGGTACTTGCATGCTGCCAACAAGCGTCCGTAGCTGCGGAGGGAGCAGCATGATGTCGTAGCCGCCCACATACGTCGGCTTCTGCGAGTTTTTCAAATATTGTTCGATAAATGGCTGCTGTGCGCCGGACGATCCGCTGAGAGACCAAAGTGTGGCGGCGGTATCGGTCAGCTCCTGCCTTGGCACGTTGCGTAAACGAGCGTCGAGCGTCACATAACGCTTTTCCACATCGTCGCTGGAGCCGATCCGCACGAATCGCTTGGTTGCTGAATGATAGTACAGATCGACTTCTTGCCGATTCCGTCCCTTGCTGTCTACGAAATAAAATGTTGGGGTAATGGCAATCCCGTCCCCCGTGCCAAACATATTGCCCATCGTCCGCATCTCAAACTTGAAGTGATAACCCGTCTTCACGGCCACATTTTTCTTGCCGCTTTCCGGGTGACTGCCCGGCCGAACAGGCAGCACGTAGGGCGGCGTATTGCCGCGAGCTGCGCCGTCGATGCCCTTCGTGCCTACCCAATAGGCGTTGCCTGTTGGCACAGCGCTGCCCTTTTGGGTGCGGAACACCGATTCCCATGCAAAGTCGGCAATGTCGGTGATGCGGAAATCATAAAGACGACCGATCACTTCAACGGGAACCACTTGCGTCGCCACATGGTTCGCCACGTCCAGATTGGCATTCATCTGCGATGTGAAGGGAGAAGGACTGTTTTCGGCAAATGTGCGCAGCAACACGTCATAGTTGCCTTCATCCACCCATTTGGGCAAAGAGAACGTTGTCTCTAGCTGCCCGACAGGAATGGACACCCACGTTTCCTTCGGAATGAACGTCGTCCCCTTGTACACATCGAACGGGAACCACACTTGCTTGTCCCGCATGTACTTGGCGTAATCTCGATTGCCGTAGCCTTTGATATTCTTGTGCGGGCCGCTGGTCGGAATCGTCACGGTAAACGGTCTGTCCAAAATGAGTGCAGACCGACCGGCAGCAGGTGTCGTTTTCTGGTTATGCGCCTGATCGTCGGAGATGGATGCCTGATTAACAACGGGCGTATGCACTGTCACCGGGTTGATGCCGCCGATGGGAAAGCTTTTGTTGTCGCCGCCGCCAATCCCCCTAATGAGCGTGTAATAGATCGTACCTGCGCTGGGCTGACTGGCTTTGTTCATCTTGCTTGCGTCAATGATGTAGCCCGACCCGTAGAGCACATCCTGTCCGACGGAGGCTGGAGCTGGAATCGCGCCGGGCGTCGGAGCCGTTTCAAGGGCCGTCCGGTTGTCCATCACGATATTGCCGTTAAATACGAGCGAATCGTTTTTCACTTTGATTTTGCCGATGGCGGTTTCCGCATGGGATTTCCAGTCCTCATTCGGAATGGAAGGACGGACGGAGCCGCCGAAAAGCGTCTGACCCGGTAGCGTCACGTTCGCATAAACCGGGTCGGTCACATGCGCGCTAAGTGCTGCATCGTGGGCGGCTGTGACGTTGGGTGCCGTATAGCCGCTCGGCTGTAGCGTCACCGTTCCCGAAGGCAGCGCGTAATTGGACACTGTTGCTTGTTGCAAGCCGTATACTTCGAGATTTGGAATCGTCCAAAAGCTGTACTTGCGCTCAATCGTATAATTTTTCGTGACAGTCTGCGTCTCGGAGCGCGGAACCAAGATCATCGTTGGATTGCCGTCGGCATCGGGAGGCCCGGCTTGCGTTTCCGTCCAGGTGAGGGTATACGTCTTGCTGACTTGAATCGGGTATTGCTTCGTGCCCGCCGTCTCGGCAAACGTGTGGCGGTACAGGTACGATTTGGCTAGCACATTCACGTACAGGCTTTCGGAGGTTGGGATGCCTTGAAGTACGTCAAAACGTTCCGCACCGCGCGTATCCGCCTTGATGACAGCAGACGCGCCAGCGTCCATCGCTTCGGCTTGCTGGTTTGCGCCGGGTTGTGAGGCATTCCCGCCGTCGTCGCCTTTACGTACCGTATGATCCGAGGTCGAATCCCCGGAATGGTCGTCTGTATCTTTTACGACGATGGTCATTTTGACGGTGACGCTGGAGCCGGACGTGAACGGAATTTTGATCGGCAGCGTTTTACTGGCGGTCAGTCCACTGAGCGCCCCGGACTTATCGCTTGGCGTAACCAGTGAGGCGTTCTCGATGCGGGTGATTTCATACGATTTGAGCGCCGCCAGTGACTTCGCTTCAAACACAAAATCCCCGTCCACCGAAGTGATCGAAGCATCGACGCTACTTGGCGCGTCGATATGCGATGTCACCGTAACCGGGGAGGGGATTTTATAGATGCCGACGAAATTGGAGCCGCCGGAGCCGACGACAATGGAACGCTCCAGCAGCTTCGCGTCGCCCTTTTCCTGAATGAACAGCTTCTCATCCGGCCTGTTGTTGTTCGTAATGTAGGAGCGGACGATCTCATACGTCTGACCGCCGGAGGTGATTTGCGGATCGAACGTATAATTCGCTTCTGCGCCTGCAGCGTAAACGCCTCTATCCACTTCTTTGAGCTTTGTGCCGTCTTCCTTCTGGTAAATGGCCTTTACCGGATTGTACTCGTCGTACTCGGCAATCGCGTCGGTGCCGCCAAGCGCTACCGTAAAGCTTCGCGTCCGCACCTTCGGGTTGGTATCGGGATTTTCCTGCAACCAGTTTTTCTGCGATAAATCCTTTTTCGGCGACAAATAAGAACGGACGATGCTGTACGTTTTTCCGTTATCCATGATGGTTTCGGGAAACTGGTGGTTGATCGTCTCGCCAACCTTGTAGTCGCCTTTATGGAATGTAACCTCTGGAAGCTGGATGACCATGCCGTTTACCGTTTTTGCCACGACATCGACCGGGAAATTGGCGCTGCGATACGGAACATGCAAGCCGAAATAATCGTCCAAATCTTCCGGGTGTGCCCAAGGCTCGGCATTCTTGATCTCGTTCAGCGTATAAAATGGGCCTTTGCGCACATTGCCGCTGCCATCGACGGATACCATGATCGCATATAAATACAAGTCGTCGTTGTCCTTGATGTCGCCCATGCCTGCTTGCCACATGCCTTCGGTGACAAGGGTTTCGCTGACCTCGTAGTAGGTCGTGACCGGCTCACCGGGAATTGGTGGGTTTGGATATTGATCTATTTGCTGTACTTGCTGATTCACAAATGAAGCATGACTGCCGTTGCGCGGATCGCCACACTGCTTGGGAGACGTATTCGTACAGATTTGGTCGCGGCGTATCGTCCAGCCAACCGTTCTATAACGGATGGAGGAGGAGGCCGCTGTACTCGTGATTTCAAATCTGAGTTTACCGTCATCTACACGAACAGTCGGTGTTGCAGCATTCGTAAGAGGCGGAAAGAAAGACAATAAAAAAGAGCATGCCAGCAGCATGCTCAACGCCTTTCGGATGAAGTTGTGTTTAGTCATCTATTCCGAAACCGCCTTTCGGATGATGTGATTGCGAAACAAGCTGGCATTCGGATCGACCTTCAACGTGCTACCCCAATCGCCCCCTACGTTGGTAGATAAGGAAACATCGGCATAGCCCTCGTACCAAACGCCTTTTTCAAACGTCTGCTTTTGGGGAAACCATTCGTCGTAAAGCAGGTCTTTGCTTTCCTTGAACGAAACGAATTTAATCCTGAACTTGGAGCGCACGTAATTGTTACCAAACCCGTCTTTATAGATCATAGAAGGTTCGGGGTCAAGATAGCCTTCAATCTGAATGTTGTTCTCTTTGACCCAATCTACATATTGACGAATATACTTGAGTTCAGCATCAGAATTTTGCATCTTGGTAGCAAATACCGCTTGCGCCCACGCATCATCAATCGTGTTGTAATCAATGTTAAGCCAGAGCGCACCAAATGCTTTCAGCCTTCCCATCCAAATATCTACATTATCCTTATTGAATTCCGGCTTCGTTGCGTAAAGGACAGATGAAACCTTGCTGTCCGTTGGGTGAGAATGCGGGTAGCCCAACTCGTACATCTCATTCGGAACATCCGCGAGAATATACGGATAGTCGCTCGCGTTTGTCGGCAAATCGGTCGTGCGAATCAAGCGGCCCCACTCGTCAATTTTGGCATCGTTTTCCTCGTGGGTTTGGATGAACACCGTCTCCGTTGGGTTATCCCATTCGACTTTCGCGCCCAACACTTCGCTGACAAACCGAAGCGGCACAACCGTCCGACCGCCGCTTAAAATCGCCTTCGTATCAAGCGTAACTACTTTGCCGTTCACTTGCACGATGTTCTGGTCAATCGTCAGGACGATGGATTGATCGCCGCGCGAAATCGGAACCGTTTGCGTTTTCGATTCCCAGCCTACTTTAGCTCCGAGCGACTCGGCGACAAAACGCACCGGGACGAGCGTCCGCCCGTTCGCATCAATAAACGCCTGTACGTCGGGGAACCAGATTTTTTTGCCGTCCACGACGACACTGACAAAGGTTGGCGGTTTACTCGCCGCGCTTGCCGTCATGCTGAACAGTGTGCCGAGCATCGCAACGATCAGCCCCGTCAATGCCCATTTCTTCATATGTTTCGCTCCTCTCGGATAAGATCGAGTCTATCTTGAAAGTGATTGCAACCGTTACGTTTATCATAAAACCGATCTTGGGACATGTCCACACTCCGTAAAGGCGCTAAGCCAGACTTGCGTCCCATCGTGAACAGAAGGGGCGGTTCACTCATGGATGGCCTGCATTCCTCGAATACAATGGGGACAATTCTACGTATCCCGGACGAACAGCCCCTCATCACGACGGCGGGCAAGCAAGCGGCAGGTATCCTTGTTTCGCCGCCGTTCTTTCGCTGGTGAAGGTTTCCTCCACCGGGTAAGCGTAGCCACACGTACTACGATAATACACCTTCATATCGTTTTTCCTCGCCCCAACAATCTCCGGCTTCTTCAACACGCGGCTTCCGCCAAGCGCGTAGTTGTTATAGAACCTGCCGCCCATCGGAATCCCTTGTAGAAAGGCGAGAACACCTACGTCATCGACCGTATTATTCCATTCCTCCTGCGAAATCGTCGGCAAGGTAAACGTGTAGGCAACGCCGTTTCGGGCAACCGATTCGTTATGCTGGTTGATCCGATACGCAAGCTCGTCCTCAATCGCGTGGACGATGGTAGTGCGGCGCGTCTGCTCAAATAGCTCGAGGTCCTGCAAAAGCGGGATATTCGTCTGCTGCTGCACATCCGTCCGCAAGCCTTCACACCAGCTCCGGCTGCTGGCGTCATAAGCGAGAACGAAGTCGTCGAGCGTAAACGAAAGGCTGTTGCCCGCCGAATCGGCGTAGGCGTAGGGCTTCTTCGCCCCCCAAACCGCTTTCCGCTCTACGTGGCCGTCAGCGCTCGTCCATTCGTCCTCCGCATAGACGTAGAACCCATCGTACCCGATCACCACAACCGCCGGGATATAGCGATTCAGCACGCCCTGCGAAACAGGATCGTCGGCAACGCCGAAATTTGCGTACAACGTTTGATAAAAAGCGGCGATGGCCTCGTCCTTGTTCAGCGCTATCCGTTTCGCTGATTCGTACTGCGCTTCCCATTGTTGATCGTTGCTGACGACGAGCATCCGCGCCGCATCATCGACTGCCGTATCCAGCGCGGCGTTGTAGCGCAGCTCGGTGAGTAGCGTCTTTCGCTGCATGTCCGTTTCGATCTGGTTCACCGTCGCAAACGGCAGGAAGATCATCGCCCCGACAAGCGCCCATTCAATAACTTTCATTGCGCACCACCCCGCCGTAGGGAATGAAGATGCGCTCGCTTGGGCTGACCGCACCGTTCAGGAAGTCGGACAACATCGTGCCGAGAGTCCGATTCGTATTTTTGACCGTTACTGTAAATGTATCCCCAACATGCAAGGGGTAGCGTCGTGCTGGGTCATCCTTACCCGCCGTGTTGTTCGGGAAAAGAACGGGCAAAATTTGTGCGTTATAAAACGCATCAACTTGCACCTCGTAGCTTCCGCGAAACGTATCCGGCCTGGTTGGGTCATCATAAACAGGCACGTATTTCTTGCTGTCATGCTCCATCTGCACCTCGAACGTGTTGCCCGTCGCAGCGAGGGCATTCATAAAATCGATGTACATCGTCGGCGATACGAAGCCCTTGTCCCGCACCGCATCTACAAACGATGCCGTCGCCCGCATTACGACCAACTCGGACACGTCGTCCTGCTGGCGAAACACCGCCGAAATAGGGTAGACGTACAGCAGAAGGACGGCAACGATGACTGCGAAAATTTTCAGGAAACTGTTCATCATCGGACATTCTCCTTACCGTGAAACAAAAATGGAACGCAATAGCCCTCCAGACGCATCCCGTTCGACGGTCACTTTATACCGACCGTTCAGACGAATCCCGACGGGGATGAAACCGTCTCGGTCTATAGGCGGCGCGTAATGAACACCGTCCACGACAATCTCTGCGTCTCCTGATTCCAGCCGGGCAATGGACTGAACGACCTCTGCGCCGGATACGGAGCCGTCGCTCGCCAGCGGCGAAAGCGTCTGTCGCATGCTGCGATCCTGCGTTGCTCCTGATACATAGACGGCAGCATTCAATGCAGCTCCTGTTTGGAAAAGAAACAGATTCGTGGAGGCGCTCAGAAAAAAAAGTACGGATACGCTTATCTCGATCATCGTTCTTGGAGCATGATCCACCTCGATTCCTCCTTGGAAAAGCTGGGACGCCCCCGCAAAACGCTGTTCACACTCGAACGCCCCAGCCCATTTTTAAGCATCATGCGCGGAATGGTCAGCTACAACAGCACTTTTCAGCGCTGCCATGACTTACTGCTGATAGAACAAGATGCCGCGAATGACGTTGTTGCTGTCGTGAACGATTTGCGCCCGAAACTTGCCGTTCGGATTCACATAGTTCACGTTCGTTTCGTCCAACGTCTGGCTCAGTTGCCCCGGCGCAACGCCGAGAACTGAACCGTAGGTGACGCTATCGAGCGGAACGCCCGTATTGATGACTTTGCCGTACCATTGTCCGGCCGGATTTTTGCCCGTCACAATTTGAATGCCGAACTGGTCTTGATCGCTGAACTTGCGCAGCGCGTTGACGACTTGGCTGCCCGACAGCGTTGTGTTGTCATACACCGTAAACTCCGTTTGCGAAAGCTCCGTCTGGAGATTCGAGAAATTGCTTTGCGCCGCCTTGGTTGAATCTTGCGCGGAAATGAACAGCACGACCGCGAGTGTAATCAGCGCAATGGCGAGGAAAATACCTGCCGCCATGACAAGTGCTTTTTGTGCATTGGACATGAGAAAATCGCTCCTTTGTATGAATGCTGGTCATGCAAAAAAGACACTGCCCATTCGGGAGTGCCGTGAGTGCTGTCTGCTTGAACAACGATTTCGCATAGTTTTGGTTCTTTACTGAATCCGCTGAAGCTGCTCGTAATAAGCGGACATTTGGTTCAGACTGACGAGGACGAGCGGAATAACCAGATAGCCGAAAATAAGCGCCATCATCGGCGCGAAGCCAATCCACTTGCCCCAGCCCGCCTTTTGCTCGATCAACTGCTCGTACTCCTGTTTGCGCTGCTCCTGCGCATAAGCCTGCTCCGATTCCAAATCGTCGAATACTTCTCGGATGGGCAAGCTCTGCACCGCCTGCTCCAGCTTCTCCACGGTGCGGACGAACGGTAAAAACGGCGCGTCCTCTTTCAGTTGCGCAAGCGCCTGCTGGGCGCCATGCTCGAAGTGGAGCAAGCATGTCTGCAAAGGCCCCTTGAATACGCGGGCAAACTGCTCCATCCAAATCAGCAGTTGCTCAACGGACATTCGATCCATGTCTGCGAGCATGGCAATGATCGCATGAAGCTGATCGACCTCATGCTTCATCTCCATTTGCCGCATACGCCGCTTGAACCAGCGAATGCCAACAGGCAGTGCGTAGCCTCCCCAGCCTGCGAGCAGTGCAAGAAGCACCTCCCACCATTTGACGTACTGACCGTCCAGCATCGAAAGCTTGCTCAAAATACGCCGAGCCGTCATGCGAAGCTCGGTTTGCGTCGATGCAGGCAGCTCGCGGCGAAGCAGCGCGATCATTGTTTCTTCTGTTTGGGCGCTCACCCCCTTCACAGCATGGATGACCCGCCGATCCAATGCCGCTGCCTCCAGCGCCTTTGCCTCCTCCGCTGGAGAAAGCTGTCCAAACAGCGTAGTTGGCTTTACCGGAGCGTACAGGATTTGATGTCTGCTTGCCGCGTGTAGCGCCACAAACATGCCGATGACCGCTGCGAATGCCAGCCCTCCCGCCACGATACGCTGCACAACAAGCCATTCCAGACGCAGCGGTGACGCGCTTTCCTTGAGTAGCTTAACCACGCGCTCAGCTTCACGGGAACCGGGAGCAGGCCCGAGACGAAAGGCGAGCCAGCGCATCCATGCCCATTCGTACATGCGCTTCTCCCATCTTGTTCGGCTGGTCGGTTTTAGACTTGCGTCCAGCTCCTGAATGTTGCGAAGCAGCGCATACGACAGCCAGACGACTGCCATCAGCCCGAGCTTGACGCACCAGCCTGTCGTACTCGCATAAAAGGCATCCATTGCCGGGAAGTAGCGGCTTGCCCAGCTTTCAATCGGGCGCGTAAAGAGCAGCGGCAATAACGCGATCACCGTCAGCCCTTGCAACAGGAAGCCAAGCCTCTCGCGGCGAAGCAGCTCCAGATTCAATTCCGTCGCCAGCTTGCCGAGCGCCTTCAAGTACATCGAGCCGGTTGCGGTGCGCTTGTCGCCGTACTCCTTCACCAGATGCGACAATCCTGCCATGCCTTGCAAATAGCGGTTCGGCGCGCCTTCGATATATTGCGCCAGCCGCTGCTCTGCATCGCTCGCCGTCAATACGTCGTACAGCTCCTGCCCATGAAGCGCCATCTCATAAGGCGCGCCGTCCGCCGCTTCGTAAATCGCTTCCTCGACCATGCCATGACGATGGTAATGGTGACGCACATCCGAGAGAAAAAGCCGCAGTTGCCGCAGCAGCCGCGTATCCAGCCGCTGCACGAAATGATCCGACAGGATGCCATGTCCCACCCAAAAGCCGATGCCGATCATCGCGAACGTGGCCAGGTCGCGCACGCCAATGGCAAGCGGCATAGCCGCAGCGAGCAACACGCCCCAAATAAACAGCGCCGTCTTCATCGTCTCCAGCCGCAGCTTCCATTCGTCACCGAGCTGGAGAATTGTCATCCGCTTGCGGATATGCAGCAAGTAGGCACGCAAAAGCGGAATCCGTTCGCAAACGACGTACAACTGCTGCATGAAGCTGTACAACGCTTGCTTCTTCTGTACTTTACCCGGCTTGCGCAACGCTTCGTATTGCCGAAACTCTATCGAATCCGCACCATGACGGGACAGCCATTGAAACGCCGCCACCGCCGCAAGAAACAGCACGGTAACAACGCCGAGCAGGAGGGACAGCCACTCAAGCTTCATCGTCATCCCCCCAATGATAGGACATAAACGCCTCAAACGCCGCTTGGTCTGGCCCCGAAAGGCAAGCGGCAATGTCTTTGCGGCTGCGTTCAGACAGTGGATGGAGGGCTACGTATTGTCCATCGCGATACTCGACCACATTCCGCGCTTCATACAACGGACGATCCGTCGTGCGGCGAAAATATTCCAGCGTCGTTTCCATGAACGCTGCCATTCTCGCTTCTGTTGTCTGTGCGTCGCGGAACGTCGCTGGATAAGCGAGCTCCAGCTCGACCGGCACACATTCGGTAATGCGTTCAATGTAGCGATGCCCGTCTGCGTCCCGGCGCAAATGAATATCGAAGTTGACGACACTGACGACTTGTTGCTCGGCAATGCGCTCATTCGTAAACACCTTCGTTTTGAGCAACGAATTGCGCAGCGAGAAGACAAGATCGCGAAACGTTTTGGCGTGATGGGTAAACAGCGTGAACAGCGAAGCGACCTGCGCCATCTGCACCATCCACGCTGCTACCGGGTCAGTTGCCACTTCGCCTAAAATATTGACCGAGCCATCCGTCTTTTTCTGAATATCCAGACCGTCTTGCCCGGAAATCGTTTCGGTTTCCCGCAGGCTCAAAATGTTGCGATCCCGGTAGATGTTCCGCAATTGAAGCTCGAAGCTCATTTCCTGCACTCGAATCGGCAGGAAGGCCGGAATGTAGCGCACCATCGCCATGAGCAGCGTCGTCTTGCCGCTGCCCTGTGCGCCGGTAATGGCGGTAATTCGTTCGCCCATGACGAGATAGCGAATGAGACCAATCGGAAGCTCGGCATTGTCATCCTGAATCAGTTGCTCCAGCGTGGCACTCTGCACATCAAATTTGCGTACAAAAAAAGCCCACGATTCGCTGAACCTTGGGCGCAGCACGACGACGCGAGAGCCGTCTGCCATTTCATTCACCTTGAAGCCGTTTGCTTCGGACAACTGGCCGGGAAAATTATGCTTGTAGACGTTCTGACAAACGCGCCGCAGTTCCTGCTCCGAGCCAAACGAAAGAAAGCTCAGATGAATCGACTTCCCTTTATAAAACAACCATACACTGTCGTGCGACCTCGGCGCGTCGCGCAGCCGTGTATCCTCATCGAAGCCTTCCCACATGGCGGGCGGAATGCCGGACACGCCGCCCGATACACCGTCGATTTTCATATCGCGGATGTCGTCGATGATGCTGAACCCTTTGTATTGCTGATAAATGCGCTGCACGATAATTTGCGTTTTGTCTTCGGCAGATAGCTTCGGCGATTCCTGTTCGTACATGTCGCGGATTTCCTCGGCGGTAATGCGGTACGATTCGCTTTGCTCCTCGTCCGGGCTGCGTTTGGCGCGGTCCAGCTCGTATTTGCGAATCAATTCATCCAGCGCTTTAGCACGATGTTGCTCCTTAAATATGTGGAGCAAAATGTCGAACTGATCTTGCGGCGTGAGCGATGGCGGATCGTTAAAGGGCAGCAGTCGATTCAAATGGTCGTCGCTCAGATCGTAGCGCTTGTCCAGCAAATCGGCAATAACCAGCTTCACGTACGCCTTGTCCCGCAAATCGCCGGACGTGCAGCCGCGCAGCGCTTTTTTCAGTTCGGCTCGCTTGTTTTTGCGGCGGCGATATTCTTCCTCCGACAAGCCGAAATCGATCAGGCTGCTGCTCGTCATCTCGTGCAAGGCTTCTTTAATGAAGGAAGTCATCGCTTCAAGCGTGTAGACCAGCTTTTCGTCCGATTGCTTCGGCAAGCGTCGGCTCATGCGCAAATAGAGCAGGGCGAGGGCGGCGATCAGGATGGCCGCGATCAGCAAGCCGTTAAGCAGAACGATCATCGGTCATCCTCCTTTCCGCCGAACAGGGGGATGTTAAGCCCGGCAAGCCGAACAGTTGTCTGAGCGAGCGCCCGAACATGCTGCATAAACAGGGCATTCTCGTGGTTCCGTGGCACTTTGCGATTGCGAAACAGAAAACGAACAGCTTCACCGTCCTGCATCGCATCGAGCCAGCCTGTGTTATGCACGACCGGACAAGCAGGTTCTTTCCGCCGATACTGGCGCATGATGTTTTTGACGGTCAACATCGACCTTGGATCGTATTGTCCGTATACGAGTAAAAGCGTGCGGCTAAGGAATAACTCATCCTCCAGCGACGAAAATGCTTGTTCCAGTTGCAGCCGATTTTGCGGCAAGTTTACGACCAGCACATCCGCCTGACGGATGAGCGCGTAGGCCCATGCCGACAGGCTGCCGCTGCCAGCATCAAGCAGTACGAGATCGTAAGCACGCTTCGCCACATCCAGCAGAGGAGCAAGCCATTCCTGTGCGCCTGACGTAAACGACGCATCTGGCTTATGCGCCCCCGGCAAAATGTCGAGCCGTTCAGCCAAGAGCGGCAATGTGTAATTCCTTAGCTGCTGCGGCTCCAGCTTGCGGTTTTGGAGCAGCCGAAGCAGAGCGTCAATGCCCGCATCGGGGGGAGTCTCTGTTTGGCTTATCCATGCCCGCCTCGGATAAAAAGCACGTTCGATGGGAGCAAAGCCGCTCTGCACATGCCCAAGCAAAAGCTGACGTGCGGAATACTCCAGCCCAAGCAGCGCAGCAGCGGCGATCAGGTTGCTCGTCGTTCCTGCTTGCCCCGAAATGGGACTCCAAAATACTACGGTAGAACCCATTTTTTCATCTCCTTTCATATAAATTCGCGACGAAGCTCATTCCTATATGGAGGTCTTTTCGTCGCGATGCCAGTTTACGACCTGTGCCTTCGGACTTGCGCCCACGCCCGCCGAGCCGCTCTGATATCGCAATCGAACAGCTTGACGAGCATATCCTGCACGGTGCGGCGGTGCGCCCCGGACAGCCGCCGAATGTCGATACGGCCATGATGCTGGTTTTCCAGATCAACGGACATGTCCCGTTCGTCGAGCGGCAAACGAAAGACGGTTTCTTCCCAGCGCACCGCTTGCTGTGGCAACAGTGCATCGACATACGTCTCGGGAATCGACAGCGGCAACGTAGGCGTGAGCAGCTTGAAAAACGATAACGGCGCACCTGCCGCTTCACGCAGGCCCAAGCGCTGCATCAGCTCCGCACTTCTGTACATGCTGAGTCGGTTCAGATTGCTGCACCATACCCGCTTGTGGTAGCTCGACAGTTCACGTCCGTTGACCAGTTCAGCATGATCCGTATCGAGAAGCATGACATCGTAAGCCGCTTCGCTGCCAGCTTGAAGTAAGCTATGATTCAATTGTGCCTGAGTGATCAGTCCCGTCGCGATATCGATGCCTTCAAACTCCCGCAGTGAATCACCCGCATTCACTTGCGGCAAATAGCCCCGTATCGTTTGGGCAAGAGTCGAATCGACGATCAGCACCCGTTGTCCCAACGCGGTGAGCAGCTTGCCTAGCACGAGGAGCAGATGACTTTTATCCGGCGCTCCGAAAAAGACGACTTTTTTCATGACGGTCTCCTTTACTGATTAAAAATTTGCTCCAGTTTGTCGGCAGCCGATTCTGACGCTGCATCCTTTGCTGGTGTGGATGCGGCTGCTCCGCTATAGGCTCCCTGCTCCGCTGTAGAGGGGGAGGGAGCAGACTGCACGGCTGATGAGTCCGCTGGGCTACTGCTTGATTGTTGCGACGTGTTGGCCGTTGGACTGCCGTCTTGCTGGGGTGTTTTCTCCGTGTATGCGTTTGATGGCGTTGTCGAATTGTAAATCGGTGTTGGCGGTGATGACGTATGGCCCGTTAGTCCCGTTGCCGCCCCCGAATTGCCAGATGATTGTGTTGTCGTCACTCCTTGGAGGGCATTGCCTTGCTGTGCCACAATTCGCTCGTTTTGCAGTTGTTGTTGCACCGTTACATTGCCGCTCGTCACGCGCAGCTTGTCCGACTCGCTCATTGCCTTGAGATTGTCGTCGAGCGTGGTGCGCAGCTTGCGGGCAAGCTCGGTCGTTGCCTTTTCGAGCAGGTTTGGGTCATGTGCCATCAGGTCAAGCACCTTTGGATTGGCAGGGTAGTTGACGAGCGCGGCTTCTTGCAAGCCAGGCTCGATGTAGGGCAAGGCGTACAGCCGTGCACCTTGCAAATAAGCGTCGATAATCGCACTCGATGCTTGCAAAATATCCATCTCGTTCATCTCCAGCCAGATTGCTGTGCCGGACACATCGCGCACCTTCTTTTTCGCCAGCAGTACAAAATCCTCGCCAGTCGGGAAGTTGATACGCACGTCAATGGACTGTCCCTTTAGCAAATTGGAGGGAAGCTGAATGACGTGAAACTCCTGCACGCGCGAATCCTTTAGGATGGGTGCGCCCTCGTACAGCAGAGACGGCATAAGCGGCGTACCGGGTTGAAGCTCGATTTTGGCGCTTTTGCCGATGATTGCTTCCCGGCTGGTCATTACTCCGGGAGGAACCAGACTCTCGGGCATGGGGACAGCCACGAGGTCATCGGCTGTCACCGCGCCGTCAGCGGGAATCGTTCGTGCTACCGTCCAGACGTCGCGCTGCGACAGCTCCGCCGACATGTTCAACTGCTGAATTTGCTTTTCATATTGCTCCTTCATTTGCTCTTGTTTTTGCGCTTGCTCCGCTTGTCGGATCAACGCAAAAATAGCCGCCGTCACGAGCAAACCAACGCCGACAGCCATTACGACGATCACTAGCGCCTTCCTGTGCCGATATGTCCACGACATCGTTCAGCTCTCCTTTTTCGGGTGGTTGTTAGTACCTTGCTTGTTTGTTCCTTGGCCTCGCTTTGACTGGCCAGCTTCATGAGCGCCGCCGTTACGCTGGTGCAGCTTCTCCGCCTCGTCCTGCAAAGGTTCATCGCGGTCAAGGCCGGGACGAGTTTGCATTAACCGTTCGTAGCGCCGTCGCTTTCCTTTTGTGAAATACATCTCGTGTCGCCTCCGCCTCCCCAGATTTGGGCATAAAAAAAGCTCTCCAACGAAGGGAGAGTGCTTGGTGAACAGGGGGGCTTGTCGGATGACTACCGTTCCTGCTCTCGCTGCCGTTTTTTATACCAGCTTTCCAATAGCTGAATGATCAGTTCTTCCTTTTGCTTCTCGGAATACTCCCTCGGAAAGAAACGGTCGATCCGCTCACGTTGAATGGTGAGCTTTTCTTTCTGGTTCGGCTTCTCCTCCGTGAGAATCGAAAAGATGACATCCACATTCAGCCTTCCATCCTGACTCAGCTTCTTCATACGCTGCGCCTGTGCCAATGAGGGGGTGCAATCCTCGGACTCCATCGTATCGAACAGGGCTTGCTGTTCTTCTTCGGCCAAGTAGGAAAGCTCGACGGCTGGATTAAAAGCGATTCGTTTATCGTCTACCATTTCGAGAATAGGAGCAGAGAGTTCGGTTAAGCGGATGTAGCGCTGGATTTGATTGCGGCTTTCGCCTGATTGATCTGCTAACAACTGATCCGAGCGCTTTTGTGTCCCAACTTGGGACACATTTTCTTTACTCGGTCTGCCCGCCTGCCTTTTCATCGCTTCCAGCTTCATCTTATAGGCGAACGCTTTCTCGCTCGGCGAAATATTTTCCCGCTGCAAGTTGTAGGCTAAGGTCAACGGCGCCTTACTGTATTGCTACAGCAGGTTTCCGTGACCTCGCCCCCGAACCGTACGTACACCTCTCGGTGTATACGGCTCTCCGTCTATCATCTTTCAGATGAGATGAATTTTCTCGTGGCAAGCAGAGCAAACAACGAGCGTCTTTCGCCGTTTTACTCTCATAATTTCTTCCCACGGTGCATTACCGGTTAAATCTTTAAGTTTTCGCACATGATGGACTTGGGGACTTTCTGTGTTGATTCCGCATAGTTCGCAAACCCCCACTTTCAGTCGGTCACGCAGTTGATCTGGTCGCCCATAATAGATGTATGGCGGCAGGGTGTCAGTGTCAAACGGGATTGCACGTTTTTTACGTCTAAACCCAGAGTTGTATAACTCACTGAATTTTCTTCCGCTTTTCGTTTCATAGGCTACGCCAAATACGCCGTTGCGACTGAATTTAGCAATGACTTTCTTAACGCTGCACTTGTATTTCAGGCCAAAGGTTTTGTACATGCTGTATTCCAAATTGTGCGCAAAGTTTTTTATGACCGTTGCGTTGTTGGCTATACAGTAGTAGTTGTACATCCCCCGTATTTCAGCGTTGATTTTGGACAGGATCTCTATGTCAGTACGATTAACAAGTTCACTTCGATGAAGTGTAACCCATTTCTCTCTGCCACGATCATCCTGCCGGATTGCGATAGCACCGTACTCTTTCAGCTTGTTCAGCCATTTCTCTTTAGGCACATACAGCTTGACCGTTCCACTGTTTGTCTTACGCATTTGACCACGCTTGTCCTTTTTTATCGATGTAGAATTAGATAGCGTAATGTCATAACCAAGAAAGCTCGCTTTATCCAGACCATGCGTTATCTTGGTTTTTTCGTCCGACAATTCTAGTTTCAGGGCCGTGTGCAGAAATTCTTTTAGGACAGTTTTCAGTTTTTCAGCATCTTCGCGTGAACCGATTACACCAATGATGAAATCATCAGCATATCTGCAATACTGCAACCTTTTAAACCCGGTATCGCATTGCAGTTTGCTGGGAAATGAATGAAGTGTATCCTGTGCCTGCTTCTGTATAAGCAGCGCTTCTTTACGTTCAAGCGCACTCCAATTTCCCCAATTATTCCGGTTCCTTCTTCTGATGTAGAATAGCTTGCTTGCGGCTTTGGCATAGTCGGGATTAGCATGGCTACAGCCGTAATCGAAGCTTTCTTTATACTGCTCCATGAAGCTATCCAACTCTGACAAATAAATGTTCGCCAGTATTGGACTTGCTCCCGAACCCTGCGCTGTGCCGCTAAACGTCCTGTGATGTTGCCATTGATCCATATATCCTGCTTTTAACAGCTTCCATATGAGCGCAATGAAATTTTCATCATAGATTTTTCTGCGGAGTATGCTGATTAGTACATGGTGGTCAAAGCTGTCAAAGCATGCCTTGATATCGCCTTCCACAAACCATTTGATACCTGTAAAACTGTTTTGAATTTGCTGTAAAGCAGTATGACAGCCTTTTTTCGGTCTGAATCCGTGCGAACAATCCGAAAAATTAGGCTCATAGATACTCTCTAACAGCATTCTCACAATTTCCTGTATCAATTTATCGTTGGATGACGGGATACCCAGCGGACGCTTCTTGCTACTATTTTTCTTCGCAATATATGTCCTTCTCGCCGGGTTTGGCTGATAGCTGAAATCTCTGAGTGACAGAATAATGGCCTCTATGCGTTTTTCACTCATACCATCTATGCTTGTACCATCCACACCAGGCGTCATACTGCCCGGGGAGCTTCTGATGTTGCGGTAGGCAAGATAGTAGAATTCTGGGTTGTACAAATTCCTGTATAGACGCTGAAATTTGTATTGTTTGTCCGTTGCTCTCTCTGAAAGACTTTTCAATACGCTCATGGGTTCTCTCAATGTCTCACACATCCTTCCCAATTTTGTATTGAAAGATAGACTGCCGTCCTTCGCCATGTGAGCGTCGTTAACGCTCTCGGACTACTACGACGGCTCCGTTGCCATGCTGAATATTCATCACCTTAATAGTGAATAGCCCGTGGGCATTTCAGTTTAGGCAATCCCCGTTTAGAGACATTTGGATAAGCTTGTCATGTTGTCGGATGGGGTTTTCGTCATTTCCCACTTCTTGTGGCTGATTTGTTCCGAATATCTCGCAGATAGCAGACAGCAAAATACGTTCTGCCGGAACAACGGCGTATCATCTTCCTTTCGCCGTGGGGATGATTAGCCCCAATCTCTGACTGCCCTTCAAGCAGTTTAGCTTTCATCCTCATACATGACTTTCCATCTCGGCATTCAGTCGCAGATTTGGAAGTTAATCTGACTTATGCCTTTAGCAACATGCTGTTTTTCCTTTTGGGTTTCCCCGCCGGGTTAGTTGTCGATGGCAAGTTGTGCCTGATAGCACTTTGATATTTTTACTTGTTGCTTGCTTAAGGCAACATCCAAATGCTCCGCGCAACACCTTTCGGGTTGCTTACGGGCGCACGCTATCCACCATGATGATCGTCGCTTGATCGTCGTCCAGCTCGCGGACAATACAGGGCATCATTTCAATGCCCGCCAGCTCACTCGCTTTTTTACGTCGATGTCCGGCTATCATTTCATAGCCGCCGTCTGCTTTGGGGCGCACTAAGCCAGGAACAAGAACTCCGTATTGCTTCACGCTGTCCGCCATTTCCAGCATCGCTTCATCGGCCTTCACCTTGAACGGATGGCCGGGAAAATCGCTGATTTCCGCCAAAGGCACCTCCAGCACCTTTTCCCGCTTTGCATCGGCGCGGCTTTCCTCCGTGGAGAACAAATCAGCGACTGTGGTCAGCTTGATGTGAGCGCGCATGTCGTCTTTCGCTACCAATGCCCTGCACCTCCTTCGTCAATGCGGCATATGCTTTTGCTGCGTGACCACTCGGATCATGAACGTAGATGCTTCGTCCTTTGGCACTCGTCTCCGCCGCGCGGATCGACAGCGGAATTTCCGTGCCAAATACGCGAAGCTTGTCGCCGTAATCACGTCGAAGGACGAACGAAATATCCTTGGCGAACCTCGTTCGATTATCTACCATCGTGAGCAGCACGCCATCTACGACGAGCTTCGGATTGATCTGCCGCCGCACTCTGGCAATCGTTTGGAGCAGTTGCATCATTCCTTTGGCGGGCAAATAATGCGCTTGCACAGGAATGATGACGCTATCCGCCGATGCGAGCGCATTGATCGTCAGCATGCCCAAGCTCGGCATACAGTCGATCAGCACGTAATCGTAGTCGGCTTTCACCGCATCAATGTACGAGCGCAAAATCATTTCTCTGCTCATCGTGTTCACAAGCGATACTTCGACAGCCGACAGTTCAATATTACCGGGCATCAGGTCAACGCCTTCGTGATGATGCAGAATACCTTCCCGCGCATCATACGGTTCTTCGAGCATCGCTTTCGTCAGCATCGTGGCGAGCGATACCGACAAACTATCTGGCTCGTGAAACCCGAGCGAATCCGTCAGGTTGCCTTGCGCATCCGCATCGATCAGCAAAACCTTCTTGCCCTCGCCAGCCAGCCCGATGCCCAAATTCACCGCCGTCGTCGTCTTGCCCACGCCGCCCTTTTGATTGGCGAGAGCGATCACTTTGGCCATCCCACACATCTCCTTTCACGCAAAAAAGCCGATTACGCTGAATAGGTTTCAGGGCAACCGGCTCTTAAAGGATATCTATATAAAAAGAGAGTGCCCTAGTTAAGGACACTCTCTTGAACATTCACATTTTCAGTTACAAAGCACTGGACGCATCTATCCATCCAAACAGTCGGAACTAATGCTCATTAATCATCTTTCTTGAATTTTCATATTCCTGAAAAGACATTTTATCTTGAACTGCATGTAAATATCTTTCTGTATCTTTGGTATAGGGATGATTCTCTCCTAAAACCCTCCTATAGATCACTAAAGCTTCTTTCAATTTCTTTTGAGCTTCGATCCAATCTCCTATCACCCACTTAAGTTTTCCAATACCATTTAAGACAAGTCCAACATTAAAATTATCTTCTCCATAATACTTAGAGAAATATTCCAACGCATGGGTGAAGTACTCTTCCGATAATTCATATTCCTTTAATCCGCGACACGCCATACCTAAATTATTATATATTCTTGCCAAACGAGGTACGTCTTCTCTAATTAATTGTTTTTCAATCTGCAATGCTCTGTAACATTTCTCATAAGCTTCTTTAAAAAGCCCTAAGCGAATACACAAATAACCATAATTATTTAGTATATATGCAACCTTCAAACTTTGTGTATTTTCGGCTTCACTTAATATTTTTAATGCCTCTTCAAAATATGCGATTGCCTTTTCGATGTCCTCTGAATTTTTTTCTTGAATGCCTTTGTCTCTATATGAAACTGCAATAAGATTCATTATGTTTGCCTTAGGACTTGGTAAAGCCTCATTTTCGTTCAACAAATGCAACGAGTTAAACAAAAGTTTAAGTGCGTCAGGAAATAGTTTTGATTTCATTAGTGTTTCTGCTAAAGAAACTTTTGCTGCAACAACCTCATCATAGTGTACTGATTCCTTTCTATAGATTAGGTCAATAACCCTTTCCATGTACTTACGAGATTTTTCATATTCCCCGGCATCTCGCAGGTACGTTCCAAATGTGGTAAATAAACCAGCTATACGATACGTGACAATAAATTCACGTTTCTCCTCCATCTGTTCAATCCAATTCACCACATTGTTAAATAACTCCATTCCTTGAAAGTGTCTTCCATGATTTAAAAGAAATATTCCGGCCTTCTGAACCAAGAAAAATACTATTTGCTCTGGGACTCTTTCTTCTTTTGCATGCCCTATAAGTGCTAATAGGTGAGGTAGCCACTTTTCATAATGAATCCAATTAACAGGGTCATCCATATTATACTCGAATTTTTCTTTAATTATTGTTGCTAATTCAATGATATGCCCTCTTCTAGCATCCGTGGGCATGTAGTATCTAATTACCTCTTGAACTAATCTATGAATGGATATTACTTTTTCTTCATTCTCTACATTTATAAGTGAGTAATTAAGTAATATACTAAAAGCATTATCAACTTCAAATTCATCAAATGACAAGATATCATTTTGATCAAACAAGGAACGTGGAATTAACTCCGGTGCAGTAAACGAAAGCCAATTCAACAGTTTTACCGCAATACTAGATTGGCTTTTAACTTCTGAAAAAGATAAATTCCATGTAGTAGCAACGGTTGCATCATAATCAGGAAGTTCTGGAGAATGATCTAGTAGCCTTATCTTATGTTCTTTAAACATTTTCAAATAGCTACTAAAGGATTTACCTTTTTGCTTTATATATGCTGCTGCATGAGCAAGAGCAAGGGGGAAGTTACCAAGAACTTCCGCCAACTCCTTAACATCTTTTGACCATTCCAACTGAGTTCGAGCCATCAGATAAGCTTCTGCTTCTTCAGATGAAAAGCATTCTAATGGTATAGTCTTTGAGAAGCTATCCAAATGTTGATTTCTAGATGTAATTAATACATGTCCGATGAAATTCTGTGGTAAATAAGGTTCAATTTTTTTCCAATCATCAATGTTATCAAATATTAGCAACCAACCTTTATGACTACTTAACCACTCAAAAGCAATATCCTTAAATTTGTCGTTGCTCAATTCTTCACCTGGATAATTATGCAATCGTTTTGCGAATCGAATATAATCGGAAAAAAGTGTGTTGTCATCTTCTGAATTTAACCACCAAATAACATTGTAATGTTCCCTGTATCGATAAGCGTATTCAATTGCGAGTTGTGTCTTCCCAATACCACCAAGTCCCACAATAACTTGAGTCAGTGTAACTGTATTAATTGTTTGCAATGATTCAAATAACCTCATGAGAAATGTATCACGACCAGTAAAATAAACATTTCGTTTAGGCATACTAAATATTTGCTTATGAGTCTCAAAAAAATCATCTTCTTTGATACTGATGGACCTGCTTTTGATGAGTTCCACGAGTCGAGGTCTATCAATTACTCCTGCAACTGATGAATTTTCTTCAACTGCAGTCCTTAATACGTCGAATAAATTATGTGCAACCCTGGAATCTCGTCGAACAAGCATGTCAAGTAACTTATTCCAGATGGTAGATTTTTCCCCGCCCGCTGTATTTTCCAGATCAAAGTAAATGATCACCAAAGACTTCATAAAACTCCAGAGTTCTTCATCAGTGATATTCGCTCCTTTAGCCTTTGTTAATTGTGATCTAAATATCTGTAAATACTTCCTCTTTTGATCAGAGCTAAATTGTTCAGTACCTATCATTAAGATATATTCATTAGCATCTTTAGATGATTTAGCCCATTTCAAAATTTGTTGAAGATGTTTATCTACATTGGCATTATAAATTCCAATTCCGATCCCAATACTATCAGTATGTATATTGAATACAGCACCAAAACTATTGGTAAAAGTTTTCCATGCATCCTTTACAACTGATTCAAACACGATATTTTTAGATGCATCACTAAACACTAAATCATGTTTAATCTGAAGAAACAGTTTTCTAATTCCCCCCTGATCTTCACTTGACACAATGATGTCGTCAACTGCAGCACCTCTCCATCGCTGTTGGAATGAAACCTCTTTTGTTATACCCAATTCTAGCCCTCTTGGAATACTTTTAGTTAAGAGGGCGACTAGTACCTTGACCGTATAGCATATTAGCTTTACCCTCTTGATATAGAAGAAAATGGGAGGGCAAGCAAATGAACAAAAAATACGAGATTCGTCTGGGGCCAGAGGAACAGAAACGCATCAACGAAC
>Ga0206102_1000117_pt1 | contig 32293 bp, 30 predicted proteins | sample 1B1Ametagenome_FD_148645 | JGI IMG/M metagenome (GOLD analysis project Ga0206102, IMG submission 148645) | Enriched microbial communities from leaf-cutter ant dump, University of Wisconsin, Madison, United States - 1B1A | ecosystem: Environmental > Terrestrial > Nest > Insects nest > Nest dump... | reverse complement strand
GACAGTACTTCGTTCGCAATTCCTCGTACACGAAGGAGAAGTCCACCTTCTCGTTTAACTGCCTTAGCATATTGTCTTTCGGCACAATGAGGTCGTACAACGCTGCGTAGGGGCTCAACGAAAATGAAAGTTGGGGTTGGAACAAGCGGCTTCATCCTTTCGTTACCATTCGTCTATTTCTTTATTTTACAACAGAAAAGGTACTGTTGCCCCAATAATTTGGAGTCGCAGTACCTTCGTTCCCTCAATTCACTTTTTCAGTGGCCTCCCGTTGCCGCCGGGTCTTTTTTCGTTAAGCCCTCAAATCCACTCACCCGCCCGCCGCCGCAAAACCGAGCGTGATCGCCGCCCCGCCCCGCCGCGCGTTCTCGGCCGTAATCCGGCCGCCGCAGCGCTCGACGATCGCCCGGGCAATCGCCAAGCCCAAGCCCGACTCGCCGTCTTTGCCTTTCATAAAGCGGTGGAACAAATACGGCAGCAATTCTTCGGCAATGCCCGGCCCGTCGTCGCTGACGGCAATTTCGATCCGGCCGGACACCAGCCGCGCTTGAATATAAATGTGCTGACTGGCGTAACGGATCGCATTGGACACGATATTGAGCAGCGCTTGCAGCAGCTTGTCCTGATCGCCGCGAATAACGAGCGCCGCCTCTTCCGTGTAGCAGGCGATATGCAACGTCAGCCCCCGGCGGACGAGCATTGGGTTGACCCGCTCGGCCGTTTCGCTGAGCAATTCCTTGACGCTGACCTCGCCCATCCGAAAAATATGCTCCTCGCTGTCCAGCTTGGCCAACAGCGTCATCTCCGTCACAATGTTGGTCATCCGCCCGCTTTCGCTTACGATGATGTCCAACCCCTTGCGGGCTTCCTCAGCTTCAAAAATTCCGTCGCGGATGCCTTCGGCGTAGCCGGCAATCGACATCAGCGGCGTCTTCAACTCATGCGAAGCGTTCTGAAAAAACTGCTTTTGCACATGGATGAACTTGTTCAACTCGCCCGCCATGTCGTACACCGCTTGCGCCACGGCGCCAATTTCCCCGCCTGTGCGGATCAGTTGGACTTCGGCAAAGCAACGCGCTTTGATTTTTTTCAGCTCTGTGCGCAGCTGGACCAACGGGTTAATCAGCCGTTTGGTGATCAGCAGACTGAGCGCAAACATCAGCGCGCTGCCCGCTCCGAACACCAGCAGCAACCGGACCAGCAGCTCCTGTTCGATCGCCTTGATTTTGTTGATCGGCGTGTACAAGGTCAACGTGCCTTGCGGAATCGGATTCGCTTGCACGAGGAAAGTTTCGCGACTGCTGGTTGCGGTCGTGCCGGACACCGTTGCTGGTTCGGCCTGCACCGACACGGCGGTGCTGAAAAATGCAACCGGAGCCGGGGCCGTCGCAGCCGCGGCATCGTCGACAGGGGCGGCAGTCGCGGGAGCAGCAGCGCGGATCGCCACCGCAGCCGCAGCGGGACCGGCCGACTCCGTCAGCACGTTGCCGGCGTCGTCGGTGACGACCGCCTGAATGCCGGGGAGCGCCGGAATGACGAAGCCCTTCAAAGCCGGAACGTCCGCGACCAACGTCTCTTTATCCAACACGCTGATCGTCGTCGCGCGCTCGAACGTCGCGGTCAGGGAGGCGCTGATCGTGCGCATATCGTTTTTTTGCGTATCGATAAAATGGTTCAACAACACGTAATGAATAACAACGGCGGTAATCGACAGCATCAGCGCCAGCGATACGCCGAAGGCCAAATTAATTTGATGGACCAGCTTCATAGGAACCCTCCCCTTTCTCCACGCGCATCCGGTAGCCGTGGCCCCAGACGGCCTCGATCGGCAGCTGTTCGATTTTTTTGCGCATGCGCTTGATCAGATGGTCGACGGCGCGGTCGCTGCCGAAGTAATCGTTGCCCCAGACGAGCGTCAGCAGCTCGTCGCGGGTGAACGCGCGGTTCGGGTTATCCACAAATACCCTCAGCATCTCGAACTCCTTGTTCGTCATCTCGATCTCCGCATGTTGCCAGAACACGCGCCGCTCCTCCAGCAACAGCCTGAGCGGAAGCGCACCCGCCGAAGCCGCCGCTTCACCCGCTCCCTGCGCCTTATCCCCGGCAACTTTGAATTTCTCCCAGCGCTGGAACTGCCGCTTGATGCGGGCAACCAGCTCGCGCGGGCTGAACGGCTTGACCAAATAGTCGTCGCTGCCCAACTCCAGACCTAATATTTTATCGACATCGTTATCTTTGGCGGAAATCATGATGATCGGCACGTCGGCTTCGCTGCGAATGCGCCGGCACAGCTCGTAGCCGTCCATCCCCGGCAGCATGATGTCGAGCACCCACAGATCGGGCGGCTGGGTCGTCCAGAGCGCCCACGCCGCTTCGGCGCTTTCCAGGCTGATCGTGCGGTAGTTTTCTTTTCTCAAATACGCCTCCACCAGCGCGCGGATATGCTCGTCATCGTCAACAATCGCAATCAAATATGGGCTTGGCATCGGCTTCCTCCCGGTTCATTCTCCCCTCCATTATAACGGAACGCGCCGGGCAAAAGGGGGAATGCCATCGTTTTTCCATAATTCGGCCGCACTTCTGCCACCGCCCTTCCCTAATCTAAAACTTGTAAGCCAACCCCCGACAAAGGAGTGTTCCTGATTATGAGAACCAAGCTGATGATGCAAAAAATCACCGCCTCCGCGCTGCTGCTGTGCACCGCCGCCAGCCCGCTGGCGGCAAGCGCAGCCGGACCAGCCGGCCCGACCGCCGACGACGGCAAGACGCTGAACGTCGTGACCCGCTGTATCGGCGGCGAAGCACAAGCGTCCGTGACGTGGCAGCTGCCGAAGGCGCTCGGCTTCGCGCCGACGCCGGGCCTGGACGCGGCCGAGGATGCCGCCGGCGAAGACGGCGCGGCAAGCGGCGCAGCGGCGCCGACAGCCGCGACGGCTGAGGGCGACAGCGATGGCAAACCCACCGCCACAGCGGTTACGCTGATCGCCGCAGCCGATCCGCTGGAGCTGGCGCAAACGTATGCGCCGGAAACCGCGGACGACTGGAAGGCGACGCTGGAGCGCTACGCACAGGTCGGCGGCGGCGGCAAAGATCGGCTGTTCACAACGATCGCCGTCAAAGCGCAGGCGGCCGACGCACCCGTGCCGGTGGCCAGCAGCGGCGACGACAGCGCGGCAGCGGCTCCGGTGACGGCTGGTGACGGCCTTGCAGTCGCGACCCCGCTGACGGCTGACGGCGGCCTGGCAGTCGCAATCCCGGTGCCGGCTGACGACGGCGGCAGCGCAGTCGCAGCACCCGCACCGGCCGATGGCGTCCGCTTCGTATTCGCAGCACCCGTGCCAAGCGGCGGCGACGTCATGGTCGCGGTTCCGGCACCCGCCAGCGGTAATGACGTCACAGCTCCGGCCCCCTTACCGGTTCCAGCCGATCAGGATGGAGCCGCGCCGGCACGCACCGAAGCCGCACCCGTCATCGAGCCGGCCGCACCTGGCGCTCAACTGCTGCCGGCTTTGCCTGCGCTGCCGCTGAACGCCTGCAGCCCGGTCAGCGCCGATCAACTCGACGTCAAGCCGTGGACGACGATCTTCACGCTGCACGCTCCGGCTGAGCTGCCAACAACGGCGCTTGACGGCAAGGACGCACCAGCCGGCAGTTGGAAAGATGCCGCGCTCGATACGGTTGGACCGCTGGCTGCCAAAGGAACCGCCACGCTGCGCTTCACGAAAGCCGACGACGGCTCCGGCATGCTGAAAGTCGAAAAAACCGTCGACGGCGTAACCACGGAAGAGCTTATCCCGGCTGCCGACGGCGCGGCTCCGATTGACTTCGCTGCGCCTGTCGAGGGCAAAACGTTCCTGAAAGTAACGAAACCTCTGCCCGTGAAGGGGGCGGACGGCGAAACGGCCGACGGTGCGATCTCCGGCGAAGCCAAAGCCGCCACTATCGTAACGGCCGCTCCGGCCAAAGCCGATCTTGCGCTCCTGCAAGCAAAGCTGGAGCTGGCGCGCGTCGCGCCGTCCAAGGACGCCGCAACGATCCGCCCGGCACTGGCCAAGCTGCTGGAGCAATACAAGCTCACAATCGCCGAAATCACAGCGGACGGCAAATAAGCGCATAGCTCCGGCACGCCAAACAGCCGGGGGAATCGCCACAGCGAACCCACAGCGTCAACCTACTGCCGCACCAATGAAAAACCATTGATTCTGCATCGTTAACATGCAGCGTCAATGGTTTTTTTCACATCGGCGATCACATATTTTTACATCCCATGTTAAATCGCCTTTTCTTTTTTCTGCTTCTGCTAATACACTATCTCATTCTAGTATAAAGGAGGTAATCTTGCTATGACCTGCACCTGTGCAAAAAACGCTGCCAAGACCGCAATCCTGCCCCGCAAAATCAATCTGGCTGCCGTCAAAATCCCGGTGAGGAAAAAGGTCCGCTCCACCACGCTGGGCTCGACCTTCGATTTCACAGGCGCGTGCGGTGGCACCTTCTTTCTGGCCAAAGCCAACGGGCTCAGCTCGGAATTCACCAGCATCGTCAATGCCGGAAGCTGCACCTTCACTTTGTTCGCCGTCGACCGCAACGGCAACACCATTTCCGGTTCCGAGCATACGCTGACGCCAAACGGCATCTTGCTGCGCTACTCCGTAGGCCCCGCTTACAATGTCATGTTTCGTTGCAATTTCGGCCAAGGGGGACGTTGTGTGTTGCGACTGTCGTATTGTTAACCGGCTCCACTGTCCACATCCCATGTCATTAAGGAGGATCGAATATGCCGTGTAAATGCACGTATCGCAAACGTAGAGGCCCAACAGGGCTTTCGAAAAAAACGCGGCTGGCCCCGGCGCTGGTTCCCAAATTCAGAGCCACCGCCGACCAGAATACCGTTGACGTCATCGGGGCCTGCGGCGGCAATTTTCTGCTGGCCAAGGTAGCGGCCGGGGGCTCCGCTCCCAAGCTGAAAGCGATTCTGAATACGGGCAGCTGTCCCTTTACGCTGGTGTCCTTCAACAGCCGGGGCTTGATCATCTCCGGTTCCGAGCATACGTTAAATCCCGGTGAGAATCTGGCCTTGTATCAGGCGCCGGCCGGCACCGTCACCATGACCTTCCGCTGCTCCCCGGGGGGCGGCACCTGCCGTCTGCGGACAACCCCCTGCTGATTCATCCGCCTGCCATCCGTTGAAAAACCGACAAGGGGCTGGCCCTTGGCGCGAATATGCGCCGAGGCCAGCCTCCTGTTTGTACCCGGCCAGACTTGCAGTTCAATCCGCTTAGTCCAGCACGGTCGTGATGAATTTGTCCAACGCGCTTAAATCGGTAACACTTTCATTGCAGACACGGCTGTCTGCACATACGTAGTTGCCGACAGCTTTATAATAATCCGGCGAAGCCTGTGCGGGGCGCTTGCGGGTGGTCGCCGAAAACAGCACCAGTTCCTCGTAGCGGCCGCAGACAAAACAGTAGCCTTTTTTGCCGGTCAGCGTGCAGCGGCCCTCGACGCCGACGATCTGCCCATTCAGCGGGTACACCATAAACAGCTTGTTCATGGCAATGTCCGTCCAGCCCAGATAGGAGAGCCGACGACGGTCGAGCGCCGCTGTATCGGGAGCCTTCAACTTTTTCACTTTCGGAAACAGCTTCTGGAGCTGTTTGTCGCCCAGCAGCGGAAATTCCGTCACATAAAGCTGCAACTCCCGCCAATACGCGGCAAGCTCCGCCGCCGTCTCCAGGGCAGGCAGCCGAAGCAGCAGGCGCTTTTGCGCCTCCGTCGCCGCGGGAAACAACGCCGCAAGCTTGTCGACCGCTTCTGCTCTGACCAAACGCACGATATTGGCTCCGGCATTCGTCCGCAGCGCACGCTGCACAAGCTCCGCTTGCTTTTTCATAAAATTGTATTCGTGGTTTCTAATAAATGGTCCCTGCATACAGGATCAGCCCCTTTTCATAAATGAGAAGCGAATCTGCGGCAAAGCCAAGTATTAAAAACGATATCGCTAACGTTCAGGCGACGCCGTTCCAGCGTTGCGCCCATGCAAAGTATCGCCTGTTACTTGGCTTTGCATGAGCTTTGGCCAATCCGGCAATCCCGAATTGCCATCCGTACCACCTCCCTGACAAAATATGACCGCAACGAAAACGGCCACCGTGGGCCGCCCGCGGCAGCACGTCTTAAACGAATCCCTGCTCGGCCGCCTGCTTGATGTACATATTGCGCCGCACAAGCAGGCGCTTCATATAAACTTGGAGAAACAACGCATCCGCCAGCTTCCCCAGCGGCCCGAGCGGCGAAGTATAGTCAAAAATATCCGTCATCAGCGTGCCTGCGCCGCGGCTTTCGAACCGATGCTCATGCCGGAACCGTTGGAACGCGCCGCGCACCATCTCATCCACAAAACGGACAGGAGGCTCAAACTCCGTGATGATGGACGTAAGCCTTTGACGAATCCCCAAATGCGTAGCTTCCCAGGTCACGGTCTCGCCGAGCTCGATCAATCCGCTGGTGCGTCCCTGGATCGCCACCTCTTTGGTATGCGCAGTCGATGCCATGTGCAGATCGATGCTCCTGGACAAGTCAAAGCAGATCTGAGGAGGCGCTTCAATATATACATCCAAACGAATCACCGGCACGCAGCATTCCCCTCTCACAAAATGTGTTTGCCCGCCTGCCCAGCCACGTCGACCCGCTGCAGCAACGCCTGCAACTGAGCGCGAATCCCGGCCAGATCTTCCTCCTTAAGCCCGGCGCAAGCATACAGCTTGCCCGGCACCTCCGCCGCCCGCGCCTTAAGCACCCGCCCCGCGCCGGTCAGCTCAATCAAGACATTGCGTTCGTCCGCTTTGCTCCGGGTGCGAGTGAGCAGTCCCATCGTCTCCAGCTTCTTCAACAGCGGCGTCAGCGTGCCCGAATCAAGATACAAGCGGTCGCCCAACTCCTTGACGCCAACCCCGTCTTTCTCCCACAAGGCAAGCAATGTAATGTATTGCGTATAGGTCAGACCCAACTCAGCCAAAATGGGACGGTACAGCTTCGTAATCTCGCGCGAGCAGGCATAAAAAGCAAAACAAAGCTGATTCTCCAGTTTAAGCTGATGGTCTGCAGTCGTCATGATTTCCGGCTCCCTTACTAGCGTGTTTGCGTTTATTGTAGCACGGAAAATTTGACGCATCAAATTTAATTGTATACAATCTAATTAAACACAACCAAATGGAGGCAACCGCCATGTCTATCTATTCCTATGAAGTAACGACCATTCGCGGAGAGCGTCAAACGTTGGCCGGCTATGCAGGCCAAGTGCTGCTGATCGTCAATACCGCAACCAAATGCGGCTTTGCGCCGCAGTTCACAGGGCTGCAGCAACTGCACGACGAGTTCGGGCCGCAGGGCTTCGCCGTGCTTGGCTTTCCTTGCGACCAGTTCGCCAATCAGGAGGCCGAACATAACGAGGAAATCGCCCAGGTTTGCGAGTTGAACTTCGGCGTATCGTTCCCGCTGTTTGCCAAAATCAATGTCAACGGCGCCGACGCCCACCCGCTGTTCAAGCATCTGAGCGCCCAGGCGCGCGGCGTGCTTGGCACCAAGTTGATCAAATGGAATTTCACCAAATTTCTCGTCGACCGCGACGGCCGCGTCATCAAACGCTTCGGTCCGAACGAAACGCCGGACAAACTCGTCGGCGACATCAAGCGGCTGCTGGCCGAACCGGCGCGCGTCTAACGGGGCGCTGGCTTCAAACAGCGGACCAGCAAAAGAGGGACTATGGGCAGCAATCTCTGGCCCGCAGTCCCTTTTGTTTGGATCGGCGACATTCATTGTACGGGAACGCCACCGTTACTTTTTAGAGGTAAGGATCTTCCCTGCGTTCACATTGGCGAACGCATTGATTCGCTTAAAGCCCCAATCGGCAAAATAAAACTTTCCTTCCTTGCTTTCCTGTACGCCTTTCCAATATTCCTTGCCGAAAGGAATTTCGGTAGCCTGCGGGCCGATTAGCTCGGCGAGGAACTGAATCCGGTCGACGTCGGTGACTTCCTTCACGGACGCCTCCAGCTTCTCCTGCTCCTCCTTTTTCTTGTCGAACCTTTCCATTTTAAGCGCTTTGCTCGGCGTTTTGTCGGTCGGCAAGCCGGCTTCGTCGAAAAACTCCAGCGCCTTTTGCGTACTCAAGCCGTCGTCATTGTAGATTTTTTGCGCGACGGTTTTATTGATTTTGATCTTTTGATTAATCACAACCATCAAAGAGCGCGGCAACTGATCCCTGCGAACCAAGGAAACGGTGTCCAAAGAGACGGAACGACTCTGAAACGTTTTACGGCCCACCGGCAAGTAGTTATCTTGCAGCAAAGCGGCAATTTCGCGCGCGTAAGCGCTAAAGCCGTACTTCTTGTCCGTTTGCCGTTTGACATTTTCCGCGGTCAGCGGAATATCGGTGAGCAGCATTTTGGAGAATTTGCCCATAGCGACTTTCAACCAGCTTTCATTGCTCTCCCAAGTATGCTTGTTGCTGCCGTCGCGGCTGAATTTGGTCGGGTCATACTTGGAGTCGGTCCCCTCGTACTCCAAACGTTTTTTGTCCGTATCCGCATCGGCATCCAGCGCCTTCACCAGACGCTTGAAGCTGCCCTCTTCGCGCGTCCGCGGTAGGTCAGCGATTTGCGGCTTGAGCTTGCCCTTCAGCCGATGCAGGACGCCCCACTGTTTTGGATCGGCGTCGTAGGCGTCCTTCGAGGTCATCCATTGAGCCGCCTTTTCAACCTCCTGTTTCAGGCTGGCCAGATTATAAAACTTGTTATACTCCGGGTCGGCGTCAAAGGCAGATAAAATGATCTCCAATACCCCGGGATCGATATGCGAAAACGTTGACTTTAACGCATTTAACGCCTCCGTGTCATCCTTAAAGACCAACTGCTCCTTGCCGACCGAAATCGTTCGCTGAATCGCCGGCTTGTCCGCCGCCGCAGCCTGCTGCGGCCGAATGAGCCGCATAACTGCCCGATTGCCGACGGTGCGCTGCAAATGCATGATGCTGCCGTTATCCAGTTGTCCCCGATCCGCAAGGCGCAACGGAGTCGCAGCGGAGTGCGAACTCGGTTCCGCTTGCTTCCTGCTCAAAGCCTGCTTCATACGCCCACCCCCCAGTAAAATACCCATTTTAGCAAAGTATACCATATCCCCGGTAAAATGAATGCAGCAGCTTGTACTAGTGCCGGCGGGCAATTCGCTCCCATCGCTGAATCGCCGCATGCGGACTGTATTCCTGCGGATACAGCGCCAGCGCAAAGGAAGCCGTCAACAGCAGCACAAGCACGTAGCCGATTAGCACCCAGCGTTTGTTGTTCCCGACATACTGGCCGATGAGAAGCGTTCCGAACACGGCGATCAGCGTGTTGAGCAAACCAATCTCAGGAAGCGCAACAATTACTACCGCATTCCTCCTTATTCGACTAAAAATACTGTGATAATCCGGCCGATGCCAAAATTATACCTGTCACACCCTGCGCAAGAAATATGATCGTGGTTCTCCTTGCGTCAATACACCGCGCCAACCCGCCCCGCCGGCAGCCAGCCCGTTGCCACCGCTCTACCGTTGGGATGATTGCTTACCGTCAGCTCCCCGCCATGCGCCTGAAAAATCCGCCGTGCGATCGTCAGCCCTAGCCCGCTGCCGCCCGACTCGCGGTTGCGCGGGGTTTCTCCGCGATAGAGCGGCTCGAATACGCGTTCCAGCTCCGTTGGCGGGATGCCCGGCCCCGAGTCGCGAATCGTCACCGCCACCCCGTCGGCCGGCCGCGACCAGGCCACGCTGATCACGATTTCCACCCCGATCGGCAAGCAGCATGTCGTCTTGAACATCTTCGCCCGGGACAGTGTCGTCCAGGGGACCGCCGCTCAAGGAGATGAGGTCGCAGCATTGGTCGATCCGGTCATCGAAGGAAACCGCATGACGTGGTCGCAAACGCGTGACCAAACCGATGTCGTTGAACCTCAAATTTGAAGTATTCGTCCACGATAAAGCGTTAACCGGTATCGCCAAAGCCGGTCTCTTGCCCCCATCCAAAGTGGAAGGAAAGCGACTGTTAGCCGCCAAGTAACCCGGCTCGCACAGCCCTTCCCCTACATCCAAAGCCGCAGCCGGCAAACGGCGCATCTTCGGCAAGCTCGCTTCCATTCAGAAAGGGGCAGCCCCAAGGTTTTCGGACCTTGGGGCTGCCCCTTTCTGCCGTAACAGTTGCAATCTCCAGCGCTCCGCCCAACTGCGGGGAACGTCATGTCCTGCTGCTACTGGCCTTGCGGCATATTCCCGCCGCCTCTCATGCCTCCGCCTCTGCCGCCGGGTCCGCCTCCAGGGCCGCCCCCACCGGGCATGCCGCCATGTCCCGCCGGTGCGCTCGTTACGCCGGATTCGTTCAGCCAAGTAACGGCATGGGCGATTTGAAATTCAACGATGTTTTGCTCCCCGGTGTACAGCGTATACGCAGCATCCTGCTTCAAATTCGGCGAGCTGAATACGATGGATTGATACGCCTTGGTTGGCTTCACGCTCGCCACGACCGCTCCGCTGGCATCCTTCACAACAGCTTCCGTGCCGGCTGCTTGTGTCGAGCTGTACGTCATGCCTACGGACGGCTGCGCCGATGAATCGGAAGGAGCCATCGCCATGCCGGAGCTGCCGGCCGCAATCAACGTCCCGCCGCTGATATCAAACGTACCGTCATAATCCAAAGCACCGTTGTTGTTCGCAGTCGGGCCATACACCGTGACATTGCCCCCGGTCATCACGATCGAGGCATTGGAATCCAGGCCGTCGCCCTCCGCGTCCACCGTCAGATTGCCGCCGTGGATCGCCAGCTTGTCCCCGCCGGTCGAAACATTCAAGCCGTCATCGCTCGATACGACGCGCACCATACCGTCGTCTATCGTGATCAGCGCGCTTTCAATGCCTTCGTAGCTCTTGGTGATATCGATGCTGCCGCCGGAAATCGTCAGCGCCGTATCAGCGTGCAACCCGTCGTCGCCTGCGGCGATTTTTATCTGCCCGCCGGCGATATTCAGCGAGTTGTTGCTGTGAATCGCATCGTCTTGCGTATCCATCGTCAGCGTACCGTCGTTAATCGTCAGGTTCGCCGCAGCCTTCAACCCTTTGGCGCTCACCGTGTCCGCTTCCTCGGCCGTCTGCTTCACTTGCGGCTCGACATTGCGATTCGCCGTCGGACCGGAACCATTCGCCCCACCATTATCATCCATCGCCCCCGGCGCATTCATTCCACCATTACCATCCATCGGCCCCCGGCCCCGCATGCCGCCATTGCCGCCCATCGGTCCCGGGCCGTTCGTGTCAACCTTCGCCACAGCCTTGGCGCTGCCCCCGCCGGTCACAATGGAATACGTGCCTCCGTCAATGCGGATGCTGCCCGCAGCCTGTACCCCATCGGCTTCCGCCTGAATATCAAACGTGCCGCCTTCAATGGCGATATTCCCTTTGCCTGCGTCGGTTTCATTCGTCGATTTGATGCCGTCGCCGCCAGCAATGACCGTAATCGCGCCATCCTTCACCGCCACCAGATCCTTGCCCAGCAGCCCGTCGTCCTTGGCATCGATTTGCAGCGTGCCGCCGGTGATCTTCAGATCGTCCTTGCTGGCCAGGCCGTCCTTGTAATTGCCGTGAACCACCAGCGTACCTGTTCCATTCACCGTCAAATCCGCCTTGCTGTATATCGCCGCATGAAGCTCATCTGCAGACACGTGATCCGCTCCCTGGGCCCAATCCGCAAACGTATTGGTCGTGCCCTCCTGCAGCGTCACGATCACCTTGTCCGCCTGCTTCACATACAACGGCGCGCTGCCGCTGCGCTGCACCTCTACCCCATCCAGCACCAGATGCACCTCGTCCTTCTCCGGCGCGTCGACGACAATCTGGCCGTCCTGCCAAGCACCGCTCAGCACATAGGTGCCGCCGGCGCTGATCGTCAGCGTACCGTCCTGCACACTTGCTCCCGCTCCTTCAATCGTCGCGCCGCTCCCGCTTAACACAATCCGACTCGGATGCTCCGCGGACCAGTCTGCAGCAAAATCATTGTCCTTATAAGTCGCCTTTTCAATAGCCGCGGCAGGTTCAGCCCCCGGCACAGCCGCAGCATCCGTCGCAGCCGCCGCGCCTTCCCCAGCATCACTCGCCGGCATAACAGCGGCATTACAGGCCGACAACATCACGGCCATACTCAAAATCGCAACCGGCAACTGCATTTTGGCAAATTTTCGCTTCATCCCAATCCTTCCTCCCTCAGTTCGAATAATCGCTTGTCGGACTCATCGTCAGCGTAATATCCAGATTTCCGTTGCGGGCCCGAATCGCATCCAGCAGCTCCTTTTGGTTGGCCAAATGGTCGATCGACACCGCATACACCAGCTCGTACAAGCTGCCCAGCTCGGTCGTGCGCACCTTCCTCAGCTCGTAGGCCACATGGAACTTTTTAAACACCGCATCAAACGCTTCCTCATAACCCAAATCCTCGGGGATCGTCACCTTGAGCACACGCTGCACGCGTTTTTTCATGCCGAATTTCATCAAGCTAAGCACCAGCATCAGCGCACAAAGCGCCACCGTAAACAACACCGCATACCCGAACGAACCGACCCCAACCGCCAGACCGGCCGCCATCGTCAACAGCACATAAGCGATATCCTTCGGGTCCCCCGGCGCACTGCGGAAACGAATGATCGAAAACGCCCCCGCCAGGCTGAACGCTCTGGCTACATTACTGCCAATCAGCAAAATAATCACGGCGACAATCGCCGGCAACAACATCATCGTCAGCGCAAAATTCGGCGAATACCCGCCCTGCGGCCCGGTTTTCATATACGTCCAACTGATCAGCCCTCCCAGCGCGATCGAAACGACAATCGTCAGCAGCGCATGAGACAACGTCAACTCCGCCGCGGCGGATGTCGTAAACAACGCATCAAGCATAGGCAAACTCCTCCTTCCGGCCATACCGCACACTCGCGGCATAACGCTTGTACTCCGTCCCGTATTTCGAAAAGCTCGTGCGGAACATCCCCTGCTCGGACAATAAGCGCGACAGCCACAGCGGCATCGTTTTTTCCGCCTTGACCTCCATCAGCCACATGCCCTCGGGCAGCAGCGCCTCTCCATGATCTCCACACGCCAACTGCAAATCATAGCGCCGCGACCGGATATGCGTATCGAACGTAATGCGCAGATCGCGGCTGTCGATGCCGAACATCGCCTTCCGCTCATAAGCCAGATACACCTTGGGCACAAGCTCATACCGCTGCACAAAATAATCGATCTCCTCCAGCACCTGCGCGTTCATATACGCCTGCGGCAGCGGGCGCCGGCCCGTGCGGACGAACTCACACGCCTCATCCAGCCGCAGCGCCGTTCTGCGCTTGTTGACGAGGCCGAACACCTTTTTCTTCAGCTCCAGATAACCCTTCGCATCGCCGGCAGGCACGCCGTACGAGCGCAGCCGCAGCTTTTCCTTGTACTTGGGCTTGGCCAGACTTTTGCGAATCAGCTCGTCGGAAGGCGTATCGAAATACAAATTGCAAATCGTATAAAACCCGTGTTTTTTGTTATACGCATCCGCTTCCATATACTCCAGCAGCCGATCATACATCCGGCGATACGCGGCATCGTCCAGCAAATACTTGTTTTCATATCGGTTGAACACTTCAATCGCCATGTGAACGCTCCTCTCACACTCCTTACTTACAGGCTCCAGTATAGACGCCCAACCTGAACCCCCTCTGAAAGACCGCTGAAAATAAATTGAAAGTTCGCTGAACGAATGCTGAAAAGAAAGCCGCACGACCGCTCCGGCCGCAAACAGCAAACAGCCCTGGCTTCCAGCCGCAACCCTCGACATGAAAGCATGTTCTTTCATAGAAAAAAATCACCGGCTCTCCTGCAAAAACCGATGATCGTTCGCTTTATGATAATAGCTTGCCTGCGCAGGCGCCGATGACGCCTTGCATATGCGCCGGCTTGCCAACCCCGTTTGGCCGCAAAACTTGCACCGCTCCCGGCTGCAACAAAAAAACAGCCCCGATGCTCGATCGAGGCTGCTTCTTTTCCTATGCTACGATTGCAATCTTTCCGGTTGCAGCGTTTTTCCCTTGGCGGGTTCCGCACGCAGCGCCTACAGCTTGTGGAGCTCATCAGCCGCCGGCTATTTTTTTCAGCAAAAGGCTTTTAATTTGCAGCCGTTTTACGGCTCATCTGGTTCACCGCACTAAACAGCGCTTTGACCGATGAGGTCATGATGTCGACGTCGATGCCGCAACCCCAATATACACTGCCGTCTGCCGCCGTGATGCCGATATACGAAACCGCTTGTGATTTCGAGCCTGTTTCCAGCGCGTGCTCGCGATAGATCAAATCGCTATAATCGACCCCAAACTCGTTTTGCAGCGCATTGCTGATCGCATCGAGCCGTCCGTCGCCGTTGCCGGCAATTTCCTTGACTTCACTGCCAGTGCGGATCGTGACGACCGTTTGAAAATCCTCATTGTTCGTAAAGCGGTAATTGACAAACTCGACAGGCGTTTTGATATTCACATATTCCTGCCAGAAAATGTTGTAGATTTCATCCGGCATCAGTTCCTTCTGCTGCTGATCGGAAACGTTTTTCACGCAATAGCCGAAGTTTTCGCGCATTTTTGCCGGCAGATCAAGCCCGTATTTTTGCTGCAAAATGTACCCGATGCCACCCTTGCCGGACTGGCTGTTAATGCGGATAATGTCGCCTTCGTACTCCCGGCCGATGTCCTTCGGATCGATCAGCAGATAAGGGACCGACCAATGCGCTGGCGCCTCGTCCTCGCGCCATTTCATGCCTTTGGCAATCGCATCCTGGTGCGAGCCGGAGAACGCGGTGAACACCAGCTCGCCGCCGTACGGGTGTCTTTCGCTCACTCTCATTTTCGTCAGACGCTCGTATACGGAGGCGATCGCAGGAATATTCCCAAAATTCAGCTTCGCATCCACCCCATGGGAGTACATGTTCAGCGCCAGCGTTACAATGTCGACATTCCCTGTCCGCTCCCCGTTGCCAAATAACGTGCCTTCGACGCGCTGCGCCCCGGCCAACATGCCCAGCTCCGCATCGGCTACGCCGGTTCCCCGGTCGTTGTGCGGATGAAGCGACACAATCACATGTTCGCGGAAGCTCAGATGCTCGCTCATATATTCAATCTGGCTGGCGTACACATGCGGCATCGACATCGATACCGTCGCCGGCAGATTGATGATGACCGGATTCTCCGCCGTCGGTTGCCAGACGTCGAGCACGCGATTGCAAATTTCCAGCGCAAACTCAATCTCCGTCCCCGTAAAACTTTCCGGCGAATACTGGAACTGGAAGTTCCCTTCCGTCTCCTCCGCGCACTGCTTCAACAGCTTGGCGCCGTTGACTGCGATGTCGATAATTTCCGCTTTCGATTTGCGGAACACCTGCTCCCGCTGCGCCACCGATGTCGAATTGTACAGATGGACAACCGCTTTTTTCGTACCTTTCAGCGCTTGGAACGTTTTGCGGATAATGTGTTCCCGCGATTGGGTCAACACCTGGATCGTCACATCGTCCGGGATCAAATCCTGTTCAATCAACGTGCGCAAGAACGCAAACTCCGTCTCCGACGCCGCGGGAAACCCAACCTCGATCTCCTTGAACCCGATTTCGACCAGCAATTTGAAGTATTCCAGCTTCTCCTCCAAATTCATCGGCACGATCAACGCCTGATTGCCGTCGCGCAGGTCGACGCTGCACCAAATCGGCGCCTCCGTAATATATTCCTTCTTCGTCCAGTTCAAACTGGTCTGCGGCGGCATAAAATAACCTCTGGCGTACTTCTCCACGTTTTTCATGACATTCCATCCCTTCATCAAGTTGCTGTGCTCCTCTGCTCCGGCTCGAACGCGCAAAAAAAGCCTTCCATCTCCGATCAACAGAGACGAAAGACTTGGACGTCCTACGCGGTACCACTCCGAATTCATGCCTGCCCGGCATGCGCTCTACGGCTACAGGCTGCCCCAACGGACAAACCCCGTATCCTCCTGATGATAACGGCCAGGCTCCGGCTCGGCCTACTTTATGGGTTCAGCGAGCAACTCCAAGGCGAGTTCCGATTTCCCCCACGGCTGTTTCACACCCACCAACAGCTCTCTGATCGCTTGGAAAACCATACTATTCCTTATCAACGTATTCAATATAGGGCAAATATTATAACACCTCGGCGGGATTGTCAAGCACGTCTTTAGTAGTGTATATCATACAATCACCGATTGACCAACATGTCGACGCGCCTACCTTGCCCCGCTTTGACAGGCTGAGCCGTTTTTGGCTACAACTCGACAATCCTCAGCGACCCGGCTCTTTTTACACCACTATGTTGCCCTGCACCACTCCATATAAAATGGCTGAAAATTTCGGTTCAGACGCAGATTATATTTTGAACGGAAAAATAAAATAAACTTATATAAAGAAAGAGCCCCAAAGCTATAAAAAAATAGCTAAGGGACCTCCACGCGATGTCATATGCGATTCCACCAGCTTTTAAGGCAATGACAACATCGTTTAAAGCAGATTCTCGTCCAGCACCATGACTCCTCAAAAGCAAACGGCTCTTCCGCTGACGATGCGTGCAGAGCTGCTATATTCCCCCTCCTATCAGTGTTGCTTATAACGCAAACACATCACAAATGGCGCGATCGATCACGGATGCCCTTTGGTAAGGATGCGGAACGTAATGCCGAATTTATCCGTTACATTACCGTAAGCGGGGCTGAAAAAACTGGCTTGCAGCGGGTCGTTCACTCGACCGCCTTGCCGCAATGCTTCGAAATATTGGGCCGCCTTTTCCTTGTCGTCGGTTTGAACCACGATCATGATTTGCGTTCCCTTCTCGTAGGCGCCTCCGGTAACACTATCGGTTAGCTGCAGTTCGGAATCGCCAATGTTCAAGACGGCGTAATTTACCCAGTCCTTCTTTTCCGGCGCTCGGGTCTCTGAGCGAAGCGGATGACGCGCTGCAGGAGTCATGGATACGTCTTAGCCGCTCCAATACGAGCGAGGTTGAGAATATGGGAGGATGGTTGATAACAATCGTTTCAAGAGTCTGTTTGGACATGCTGCGATCTCGTAAATCGCGGCGCGAGGAGCTTGCGATAGTCGGTGCGCCTGAACCGGCAACTCCCCGCCAGGATGGAAGCGACCCCGAGCACGAAGCGCTGATGGCCGATTCGGTTGGTCTTGCGATGCTTGTGGTCCGACTGCCGACCAGGCACGCCTTCGCGGGCTCGACATCGCCGCGTTGAACGATTGATTGGCTGACGAACGAAGGAACTGCATTAACTCTAAAATAGAACACAAAAGCACAAAAAAACGCACCTGTCGCAACCGTCGACAATGCGTTTTTTGCTTACTTTATCAGCAAATAATTCCGCTGCATATATCCTGACAATTGCCCTCAGCACCCCTAAGCCAGAAAAGAAAGGGCGAGTCTGCGCAGCCACGCAAACCCGCCCAAGCGCATTCGTGGAAAACCACGAAGCACCAAAACCCATTTGAGCTTACCACAAAGCAAACTTATTTCCAAGACACCCTATATTCTCAGCACACCAGCTACGCGGAGGCTCTCTGGACCAGCCCCGACGACATTTTTACCAGTTTTATGAATAGGCGAAGCACGCATCCGCCGCGCCCGGTCATCCATTTGCTGCACCGCTGCAGCAGACAGCGCAAAAAGCCCTGGAATCAGGATCACCCTCATTCCGAGCGGCATACAAGGTTGGAATCTATCGTTGGAGACCTTTTGCACTTTTATCTAAATATCCGCATACTTGCCTTTCATAAAATAAAAATACATATATTGTAAAAATGTGAATAATCAAGTATAGTATTCTTGTAAGCATTCATGGCGGACACGTGATAAGCAGTTCTTGTGTAGTATGTACTCGCCATCTTCATTTAAAAGATACGTCATGCTGATTGGATAGCTGGCCAGCTTTCAATATAAAAATAGAAATAGGAAAGGATGTTTATTTTGAAAAAGACAAAAAAAGTTTTAGGTTTCCTCTTGGCTTTGGGTGTACTTTCTTCTTTTGTTACTGTGGCCAGTGCAGAGGAAAATAAAGCTGTAGCAGTAGGAACGGCCCCCGCTGGCGAGATCGTTTTAACCGCTGCACAAAACGATAACTATGTTAAAAGCCTGACCAAAAATGAATCGGCGAAAATAAACGAAAAAATTCGGAGTGCTGAGAAACTTGCAGCAGAACATGCAACTCAAGCTCGCACAGCAACTGCGACCAAGATTTCGATACCGGGTACGTTTACCATGTATCAGCAAACGCAAAGCAATTACTGCGTTCCAGCAACTTTAAAGAGTATGGTGCAGTACATTACCGGGTCATCTGATAGCCAAACTACAATAGCAACCGCTGTGGGAACCGGTCCCGGCGGCACAGATCCCACAAAGCTTGCGCCTTACTTAAATAGCAAGCAAAGCCAAGTGTATTATATTTATTCTGCAAGCCCCAGTCAAACAACTATGGTCAATGATTTATATTACGATATTGTCACCATGGAATCGCCAGGATCGATAGGGATTGTAAATACGACTGGAGCCAATTGGCACTATTCAACAGATGGTCACAGCTTGGTAGTCAACGCAATCTATGACGACAAATCCAAAATCCAAATCGCCGATCCACTTGGTGGAACGCAAGCTGGATGGGCCTATTATTATGAAAAAACAGCAGCTGTGGCCAATAGTGTGTGTACACGCGTAGTTTGGTAATCATCATCCACCACCCAGAGGTGTTTGTTAAGCAAACACCTCTGGATTTCAAGTAGATGGCTTTTGCGAAAAGGAAGGGTTCGTTTGAAAAAAATAATAAGTTTGCTTGTTTTGGCTTTTATCATGATTTTATGTAGTTGTGAAAACAATTCCGAAAACGCAGAATTACACAATTCTAAACAAACAATGACCACAAACACCGCAAGCGCTTCGATCTCAAATGAAACCATTTCGATTTATGACATTCACCATGCAAAAATCGGAGAAATTGAACGTTATGGAATCTTGGTGCTTACCGATGACAGCATCATTTACAATAAGATTCCAACTGGGCCTGTTGATTCGATCACCGAAATGGATTACTATCGTTACATTTTTCAAACAAAAGAACATATAAAATTGGGCACAATTAAAAATTGGGCGTACGAAGCCAAGTATGACACAACAGTCATTGGCAACTCTTTATACATGTTTGTCACAACGGGTGAACTATCGGATATTGAAAACAGAACACTTCATCTTTATAAAGTGGACTTAACCAGTAACACGATGTCCGTTATTTTTTCTGAAAAAGGTGGATTTCCCTACAACACCATGACAGCTGTGGGGAATAAACTATTTATGGTTAGAGTACTCGCGACCGGCGGTTCTGAGTTAGAAGAATATAACACAGAAACGAACAAGAGAAAAATGCTAAAGAAATTTGCTTTTGATGACAAAGCAAATACAGGAGAAGCTATCCGACAGATAACATCTGACGAACATACCCTTTCATTATTACGATTGAAAATAACATCAGGCGGTAAATCATCGTTGTATCTGGACGTATATGACCATGATATGAGCTTCTTGCATGCGGTGGATGTATCCACGATTCCCGCTACGTCTACCGACTCGCCCGAGAACGAATTACGTCAAGGAGTCTCCAACTTTGTCGCTGCCAACGATTATATCTACTATGCAAACTTTAGCATCACCAGATTTTTGGGGAAAATTGAAAATGGTTCCTTACGCCCTATTATGGATGTTAGTCCAGAATTTGAAATAGCTTCAGAATCAGTCAAAAGCCAAGCTTCCGGTTTATTTTATCAATCATTCGGCAAAAACAATAACTTATATCTGCTCAATTACAAAGACGGCACGCTGAAAAAAACAACGTTTACCGTTGATGACGAAAGGTATTATATCATCAACATTTCAAGAGATACAAAAGACCATCTCTTACTTACAATGAGATATAAAAACCCCGACACAGGAGAGGAACTTGCGCCAAGATTATACTATGTTCCTATATCAGATTTGGAATTTTCCCAATTTGCCTCCTAGCCGGGCGGACACGAATAGAAAATCCCGCCATGACAATGGTTGTACCATCATGGCGGGATTCAAAATTCAGTGTCATTTTGCAGTTAAAAATGATGGTTGCCTACAGACTACTCCACCGTCACACTTTTCGCCAAATTCCGCGGCTTATCAACATCGTTCCCGCGCGCCAGCGAGGCGTAGTACGCCAGCAGTTGCAGCGGCACGACCGACAAGGCCGGGGCCAGCAAATCAAGCGTTTTCGGAATCAGGAACGTGCTGTCGACCGACTTTTGCAGCTCTTGCTCGCCTTCGACGGCGATGCCAAGCACGTTCGCACCACGCGCTTTGACTTCCTTGATGTTGCTGACCGTTTTCTCCAGCAGGTCATGCTGTGTCGCAAGCGCGATCACCGGAATGCCTTCCTCGATCAGCGCCAGCGTGCCGTGCTTCAATTCGCCGGCCGGGTACGCCTCAGAGTGAATGTAAGAAATCTCCTTTAGCTTGAGCGAACCCTCCAGCGCCACCGCATAATCCGCACCGCGGCCGATAAAGAACAAGTTGTCGTGTTTCGCCATACCCTCGGCGACCGCTTTGATATCCTCAGCTTTTTCCAAAATCGCTTCCACTTGGCCCGGCAGCAGCTTCAGCGCCTCGATCACCTCGCGCACATATGCCGGCGTTTGCGACTCCAGCACCTGTGCCAAATGCAGACCCAACAGATAGAACGCGATCAGTTGCGACGTATACGCCTTGGTCGAAGCCACGGCGATTTCCGGTCCGGCCCAGGTGACAATCAGATCGTCCGCTTCGCGAGCCACCGAGCTGCCCACGACGTTCGTAATCGCCAGTACGTGCGCGCCGCAGCGTTGCGCTTCCCGCAAGGCCGCCAGCGTATCGGCCGTTTCCCCCGACTGGCTGACGACGATAACCAGCGTATCCTTCGTGATGATCGGCGCACGATAGCGGTACTCTGACGCCACATCCGTTTCCACCGGAATGCGCGCCAGCTTCTCGATCACATATTTGCCCACCATGCCTGCATGAAATGCCGTGCCGCAAGCCACAATATGAATACGGCTGATGCCGCGAATCGCTTCCTCGCTCATTTTCAGCTCATTCAACGTCACTCGGTCGCCCGCTTCGGCAATCCGGCTGCCCATCGTATCGCGATACGCCTTCGGCTGCTCGTAAATTTCCTTAAGCATAAAATGGTCAAAACCGGCTTTCTCCGCCGTCACGATATCCCAATCGACATGAAATATTTCCCGAGAAATAAAATTCCCCTCCAGTGTCATTAATTCGACACCTTCCCGCGTCAACAGCGCCATTTCGCCATCGTTCAAAATAAACACATTCCGCGTATACTCGAGAATGGCCGGAATATCCGAGCCGATAAAATTCTCGCCTTCCCCCAAGCCGATAATCAGCGGGCTAGCCTGGCGAACCGCCACCAGACGGTCCGGCTCATACTCCGTCAGCACCCCGAGCGCAAAAGCCCCGGTAATCCGCTGCACCGCCTGCTGCACCGCCTTCACGATATTTCCCTCATACAAATCGGCGATCAAATGCGAAATAACCTCCGTATCCGTCTCCGATACGAAACGGTGGCCCTTCGCCGTCAACTCTTCCTTCAACGTCAAATAATTCTCGATAATCCCGTTATGCACCACGGAAAACTTCGACGAATTGTCCGTATGCGGATGCGAGTTCACATCCGACGGCTTGCCGTGCGTCGCCCAGCGCGTATGCCCGATCCCAATTGTGCCTTCCAGCGGAGCCCCCTCCAGCTGCGACTCCAGGTTGGCGATCCGCCCCTTCGCTTTTTTGATTTGCAAACCGTCCGCCGTATACACGGCCACACCCGCCGAGTCATAGCCGCGATACTCCAGCTTTTTCAAACCATCCAGCAAAATTTGCTGCGAATTTCGTTTCCCGATATACCCTACAATTCCACACATAATGTCCTAGCCTCCATGTTTGAATAAGCCTGTCTTTCAAGGCTTTTTCCGAGAATTTACCTGTCCGCGTGCAGGCAACCCGATCCGGTTCCCCTAACAATCATCTATATCATCGATCCATAAGTGCACAGCAAAAAAACAATGATGCCGGGTTCTTGTTCGCTCGGTCGCCCAAGCGGTTTGCTGCCCTGCTTAACGGCACTCATCTCATGCCGGAAGGTCCCCGCCGAAATTTCGAACACCTTCACCTCGTCAACTCGCCGATCGTCCTCAAAGCTCCGTCCCGTCTGCGAGTTCTGGCGCTTAACTAACCGTCCCCCCCCTACCCTGCCTTTCCTGCTAGAGTCGTCTTACCCCGCTTTCATGAAAATTTCATGAAAACATATATTCATCTTATTCATTTTGCCCAGCATGTGCAACTTCTTTTTGCACCAATTGCGGAATTTCCCCTGCTAAAAAAAGAAACCCTCTTTCCGAACTCTGCGAAAAGAGAGCTTGCCGGCTCATCCGCCGCGCCATCCGGCCCGATGGGCCGCTCGCAACGCGTCCACCATGCCGCAGCCAGCGCTTACCCGTGTGCACGTGCGCAGGCCAGCCCGATAAGGCCGCTCGCAACGCAGCCACAACGCCGCACCCGGCGCTTCTCCCCCGGCGCACATGCGCAGACCGGCCCGATAGACCGCTCGCGATGCGACTACCACCGCGCACCCGGAGTTCCCCCCGTGCGCGGCACACCGGCTCCCCAGCCTGCTGCACCGCGGCCGCCAAACGGCCATGGGCACTGCTGCCATGCAAGGGGCATTCCCTTCCACCCTCCTGCAACGCTATTTCCCTGCACAACCCAAGTCACCAATCCGCGCCTACACCAGCTCCGCCTCAATCACGCGGGCAATCTCGTACACGTAGGCCTCGACCTGTTCCTTGTCCGGCCCTTCGGCCATGACGCGAATCAGCGACTCCGTCCCTGACGGACGCACGAGCACGCGGCCGTTATCGCCCAGCTCCGTTTCCACCTTGCGAATCGCTTCTTCAATCGCCGAATTGCTGCTGATCTTGCTCTTATCGGCCACGCGCACATTCACCAGCAGCTGCGGATACTTGCGCATAATTTGCTTGAGTTCGCTCAACTTCCGCCCGGACTGCACCAGCGTATCGACCAACTGCAACGCCGTCAGAATGCCGTCGCCGGTCGAAATATGGTCGAGAAAAATCACATGCCCCGACTGCTCGCCGCCCAGATTATAACCGCCCTTGCGCATTTCCTCCATCACGTAGCGGTCGCCTACCGCCGTCTGCAGCGCCTTCAAGCCCGCTTTTTCAATCCCTTTGAAAAAACCGATGTTCGCCATCACCGTCGTTACGATCGTCCCGTGGTTCAGCTTGCCCGCACGGTTCAGCGCATCGCCGCAGATGCTCAAGATGAAATCGCCGTCCACCTCCGCGCCGGTCTCGTCAACCGCGATCAGCCGGTCCGCGTCGCCGTCGAAAGCCAGACCGATCTGCGCGCCGCATTCCGTCACCAGCTCGCGCAGCCGCTCAGGATGCGTCGAGCCGCACTGATCGTTGATGTTGCAGCCGTTCGGCTCCGCGCCGATCGCCACCACCTCCGCGCCCAAGGCGCGGAACACCGCCGGCGCCAGCTCGTACGCCGCCCCATGCGCGCAGTCGAGCACGACCTTCAAGCCGCGGAAATCGCGGCTCGCCACCGTCGCCTGCAAAAACTCCAGATACAGCTGCTTCGCCTGCAGATCATCCGACACCGTGCCGATCGCTGCGCCTACCGGCCGCGGCAGCTCATCGGCTGCGGCATCCAGCAGCCGCTCAATCTCCAGCTCCGTCTCGTCGAGGAGCTTGAACCCGTCGCCGCCGAAAAACTTGATCCCGTTATCCTCCACGGGATTATGCGACGCCGAAATCATCACCCCCGCGTCCGCACCCAGACGCTTGGTCAAATACGCCACCGCCGGCGTGCTCACCACGCCCAGGCGAATGACATGCGCGCCGATCGACAGCAGCCCCGCCACCAGCGCGGCTTCGAGCATCGGCCCGGAAATCCGCGTGTCGCGGCCAATGACGACCTTCGGCCGCTCGACCTGCCCGGCCAGCACATAACCGCCGCAGCGGCCGATTTTATAAGCCAATTCGGGAGTCAAGCCGTCGTTGGCGACGCCGCGGACTCCGTCCGTACCAAAATATTTCCCCATGAATCTTCTTCTCCTCTTTCTTGGCTGACTTGATACGCGCGAAGCTAAGGGCTGGCCAGCTTCGGCGTCCGTTCGCTGATTTCCACCGTTGCCTTGAGATCCTGCGGCGCATTTTGCTTGACGAACGACGGCAGATTCAGCGAGACGCTCAGCTCATGCTGGCCCGGCGGCAGATTGCTGACATCGACAATCGCCTGCACGTCCTGACTTTTGAGCGCATCCATAATATCCGGCGCCCCTTCCAGCGAGACGTTCACCTTGCCGGTATCCGGCAAAATCACCTTCGTGTTGAAGCTTTCGTTTTGCCCGATAATCGTCACCGGAATATTCTCGAACGCCTTCGTCACCGCCGGCACCACCTCGACCTTGACGTTCACCTGGGCCGGGTCGACCTGCGTTACTTTATTCCTAAGCGGCACGTCCAGTGAATATTCCTTCGATTCCTTAATGTCCTGCAAATTTAACTGCGGCCCTTGATAAAACTCCAGCTTGTCGACAACATCCTGCGTGCCGTATACCGTCACCTTGTCCGGGTTTTGCACGATCGACGCGATCGCAAAACCTTTGGCCGGCTCGCCTTCCACCTTCAGCTGCAGCGGAATCGTCTGGAACGGGCTGGTGATCGGAATCTCGACATCGACAACCTGCGGCGTCATATCGAGCGCCAAATTCTTGCCGTTTTTGTCCGCGGTCGTCAGGCGCACCTGCTTCGTCACCGCCGACTGCGCGCCGTCGACCGACACCTCGCCGCGCACCGCTTCAATCTCGTCAAGCTGGCTGGTCGGCGCCGTGATATACACCTTGTTCGGCTTGATGATCGGCTGGCCTGCCTTAAGCCCGGCCGCCGGCGTACCCGTCACCTGAATGACGACCGGCACTTCCTTCTTCTGCTGCTCCTCGATCGCAACATGGACCGTGCGCGGAATAATCTGCACCTCCAGGTCGGACGGAATGCCTACCGCATTCAGCGCCAGATCGTGTTGGCCTTTGCCGACATGCGTCAAATCCAGTTCAATCGTATAGTTGTTGCTCGTCGTCACCTTTTTCACACTCGACGCCTTGCCGCGCAAAATAATTTGCACGTTCGACGGGTCGACCGACGATATGTAAAACCGGCTTTCATCGTATTTCTTCGTAATCGCCACATTGTTGATCGTTTCTTCCCGCGTGCCAAGCGGCGAATTTTCGCTCACCGTGCTTTCCTCCATATGCACGACCACCCAGAGCAAAATCCCGATCACCAGCGCCACGACGCGCACCACGTTCGTATTGCGCAGCCATTTATCCATTCGAGCGTCCCCTCCATTTCAAGAAAGGGTTCTTTTCCTTCGTTTTCGTCTTCGGTTTCAGCTCCTCGAACAGCTTGCCGATCAACGACTCCTCCTTGATATCGCGCACGATATGCCCGTTCATTGTCAATGAAATCTGTCCCGTCTCCTCGGAGACGATCACGCACATCGCATCCGACACCTCGCTCATGCCGATCGCCGCGCGATGCCGCGTCCCAAGCTCCTTGCTGATGAACGGATTCTCCGATAACGGCAAGTAGCAGCCGGCCGCCATCAGTTGACCTTGGCGAATAATGACCGCCCCGTCGTGCAGCGGCGTATTCGGAATGAAAATATTGATCAGCAGCTCGGCGCTGATGCGGCTTTCAATGGAAATCCCCGATTCCACATAGTCCGTCAGGCCCGTCTCCTTTTCAAATACGATCAAGGCCCCGATCTTGCGCTTCGCCAAATAATTGACCGCCCGGATCACCTCGCCGATCCGCTTGTTGACGTCCTGGTCCTCCTCGCTCGAAGAGCGGCTGAACAGCTTGCCCCGGCCGAGCTGCTCCAGCGCACGGCGCAATTCCGGCTGAAAAATAATAATCACCGCCAGAACCCCGAACGTAAACGCCTGATTCATCATCCACTGCAAGGTGCTAAGCTTGAACCAGATACTGATGACCCAAGTGATGACAACGACCAGAATCCCTTTCATCAGTTGAATCGCTCTCGTCCCGCGAACCAGCAGGATCAGCTTGTATATGACGTAGCTGACGATCAGAATATCGACGACGTCCTTGATCGAAATCCCCGTGAGTAAATCCATCTGATTGTTCTCCCCCAAACCCTGCCAACGTCCATCTCTTTTGTTCCTAACTATAGATAATATCATAATCCGGGCCATACTTCTATTGCCGCGCCGCGCTTTGAGACTTTGGTACGATACACCGCCGGGACCGGCATGACCGAGTCATCACCGTTGGCATGCCAAAAACCCTCTGCACAGCGCCGGGCCGCGAGAGGGTAGCAAAAATGTCCATCCGCTCTTATTTCGACAGATTCGAGAAAAACTCGTTAATTTTGTACCACACCCAGCTGACCGCCTGATCCACCTGCGTCACTTGACCGGAAATATGCGCCGTCGACGCCAGATTCAACGAACCGTCGATCACAGTCAAATTGCCCGCGACATCGCCCTCTACCTCCAGCTTGCCGCGCTGCACCACCAGATTGCCCTTAACCGTATGCCCCTTGGGCACGATCACCGTATCGCCCTGAATGATGACATCCTGCAAATCGTTGCCCTTCACCATCAGCTCGTGGTCTTCGTTCCACATCGACATGAAGCTGCCAAGCATCACCAATGCGAACACAACGGCCACCGAAACGGCCGGGTGATGACGCACCCATTCGCTCCAGGCGCTGCGCCTGCGCGCTGGCGGCAGGCCAGCCATAATCCGCTGCGTCAAATCGTCCGGGACAGCCGGCGAAGGCAAAGAGCGCACAATCGCATCGGTATGCTCCAACTGCTGAAACAAAGCGCGGCAGGCCGTGCATTGCAGGAGATGTTCCTTGAGCCGAAGCGCTTCCGGGCCCGTTAAATCGCCGTCGAGATATTCGTGCATGAGCGGGAGGGCCTCTTTACAATTCATGATCAGCCACCCCTTTCCTCTACTTTTTGCGTAATGTGGTATACCATACGTTTGAACTTCAAAAGTGTTTCACAAAAAAGCGGTTCACAAACTGGTTCCATTTGCAAATTGCTCCAGCTTTTTTCGTAAAAACTCCCGGCCCCGGTGCACCCGCGTCTTGACCGTCGTTACCGGCATCTTCAACACATTGCCGATTTCCTGCAGCGACAGATCATGCAAATATCTCAAAATGACTATCGATTTATACTTATCGGGCAGCGTCTCGATCGCTTCGCGAATCTGCTCCTGCGTCTCGGAGACCAACACCTGCTTCTCCGGCGTATCCTCGTGCCCCGGCAGCGCGGAATAATAATCCGCTCCGTCCCCTTCGGGCATCTCCGCGTCCAACGAATACGCATTGTGCTTGCGCCGACGCAGCCGGTCGATACATAAATTCGTGCCGATGCGAAAAATCCACGTGGAAAACTTTTGATTCTCGTCATACCTGTGCAAATTCGTATACACCCGCAAAAACGTCTCCTGAACGGCATCTTCCGCTTCGTGCCTGTTGCCCAGCATCCGGTAGGCCAAATAATAAATCTTGTCCTTGTAGAGCTCCACCAGCTCAGCAAAAGCGCCGCGATCCCCGTTGCGGGCCAACTTCGCCAACCGTGCTTCCACACTATTCACTGACTGTTCCTCCAACTTCCCGACATTCGGCGATCTCAACTTGAAGGACGGCGATTTCCCGGGGCCTGCGGCCGGTAATCAAGAGTTTCCGCTCGCTGACGCTGCTTCCAACTCCATACCGGCTCTCCAGCCGCCAATCGCAGTCTACTAAACTTATACGCAGCCAGCTACGATTTGTTTTCAGAAATTAGAATTCCGCCGAGAATACACAACATGCCCAGCCATTGCCAGCCATTCACCGGCTCGTGAACGATCAGATAAGCCGCCAGTACGGCGACCGGCAGCTCGACCGAGCCAAGCATCGCCGCCAGCGCGCTGCCGATGCGCGGAATGCCGATATTGAAGCTGATCGTCGGCACGACCTGCCCAAGCAAACCAAGCAGCAGCCCCCACAGCAGCAGTTCGCCGCTGCCCGCTCCGACGAATACCGTTGGCGGGTACAGCACGAACAATACGGGAATCGCCGCCGTCAGCATCACCGCCGATTTCATCAGCGGCGGCAAGTCGCTGCGCACCTGTCCGGTCAAGAACAGGAACAGGCTGTAGGTAAAACCGGACAGCAGTCCGAACACCAGCCCCTTGACGCTAAACTGGCTCCAGTCGGCCTCAACCAGATTCACGGCCAGCAGCGTACCGATCAGAATCAGCGCAATCGCTGCGACCTCGGCCTTGCGGGGCCATCGTTTGGATGCCAGACAATCCATCAGAATGGTCATCCACGTAAATTGAAACAGCAGCACGATCGACAGCGAGGCATTCAGTTCGCCCAAAGCAATATTGTAAAAAATCGTCGTCAGCGCCAAGCCGAAAATCCCGATCAGCCCAAGCTTGATCCACGGGCCGCGAAACGGATTTTTCCACGAAGGCTTGTGGAACGCAATCAACAGCCACACCAGCAGCGTGCCCAATATCATCTGCGCCGGCGTAATGTGCCCGTCGTTAAAGCCCCGATCATAAGCAAGCTTGATAAAAGAAGAGAGCAAGCCGTAGCTTGAAGCTCCCACAATGACAAGCAGCACCGCTATCCAACGTCCCAAGCCGATTGTCCCTCCTGCCTACGTGTCCATTTGCGCAAGTACAGGAAAAGTCGAGCCGCTCTGCCGTTGCAGAGCCCCCGACTTCTTAATCCTGCCTAATCTTGCGACGCCTTTGAAGGCATCAGCCCGTATTTCTCAGTCCTGCCGCGATGCCGTTAATCGTCAACAGCACCTCGCGCAGCAAAAGCGCGTCATCTTCATTGTTGTCCCGAAGCGCCCGCAGCTCGGCCAGCAGCTCGACCTGCATATAGCTCAGCGGATCAACGTAAGGGTTGCGCAACCGAATCGATTCCTGAATGACCGGCACGTTATCGAGAATTTCCTGCTGTCCGGTAATTTGCAGAATCAGCGACGATGTCAAATCGTATTCTGCCCGAATCAAGCCGAAGATACGCTCGGCGATTTCCGACCGCTTGACCATGCCGCTGTATTCCTGGGCGATCAAAAGATCAGCCTTGGCCAGCGCCATTTGCAGGTTGTCGATCATTGAGCGGAAAAACGACCATTCCTCGTACATCGTCTTAAGCGTCTCCAGGTTCTCGGCTTTCCCCTGATAAAAGCTTTGCAGCCCCGTTCCCGCAGCGTACCACGCCGGCAGCAGGTAGCGGCTTTGCGTCCAGGCAAACACCCATGGAATCGCGCGCAGATCCTCGAAGCGGTCGCTGTTCTTGCGCTTGGACGGACGCGAACCGATATTCAACTCGCCGATTTCCGGCAGCGGCGTCGATTCCTTGAAGAACGTCAGGAAGTCCGCATCGCGGAAAATCAAATCCTGATATTTCGTCTGCGACTGCTCGGAAATGCTCTTCATAATCACTTCCCATTCAGCCTCCGACGGCTCCGTATGCGGCGTACGCGCCATCTTCGAAGCCGTGATCAGCGCGAACGTCGCTTGCTCCAGACTGCGGTAAGCAATGCCCTGCAGCGAGTAGCGCGATGACAGCACCTCGCCCTGCTCGGTGATCTTGATGCCGCTGCCCAGCGTATCGGCCGGCTGCGCCAGAATGCTGCGGTTCAGCGGCATGCCGCCGCGGCCCAATGCGCCGCCACGGCCGTGGAAAAATTTCAGCTTCACGCCGTGTTTCTTGCCCGCTTCCGTAATGTTGCGCAACGCCATCCGCAGCTCCCAGTTGGCGGTAATAACGCCGCCGTCCTTATTGCTGTCGGAGTAGCCGAGCATGATCTCATGCATCTGCGCAACCGGATCAAGGCTCGCCTTGTACGCCGGAATCTCGAACAATGTGCTCATGATCTCCGGTGCAGCGTGCAAATCGTCGATCGTCTCGAACAGCGGCACCGATTGCAGCGTGCAGGTGACGCTGCCGTCGCTTTCCTTGCGGTACAAGCCCGCTTCCTTCGCGAATACCAGCACCTCCAAGAGGTCGCTCGCGCCCTGCGTCATGCTGATCAGGTAACTGTTGATGCAGCCGCGGCCGAACTCCTGCTGCGCCTTGTACACCGTGCGGTACACGTCGAGGCATTCCTCCGTGCCCTCGGAGTAGTTCAAATACGTCGAAGTAATCGGGCGCGGATCTTCGAGAATATCGGCCAGCAGCTTGATTTTCGCCGTCTCCGACAGCTCCCCGTAGTTCTCAACAATGCCCATTTTGGACAAAATTTCCGTCATCGCATTTTCATGCTCTTTGCTGTGCTGGCGAATGTCCAGCGCGGCCAGGTGGAAACCGAACAGTTCGACCTGACGGATCAGCTTCTCAATGTACTTATCAGCCACATAGGTGGCAAAATGATTGCGCAAACTCCGGTCGATAATCTCCAGATCGGCGATGAGTTCCGCCGGACTGTTGTACTTCTGCGCGGCCGGTACGTTCGGGTTGCCGGCATGATGGAGCTTGTCGATCATGTACGTGACCTTGATCCGGTACGGCTCCTTTTCGTTGCGCCACACGTCCTGCACATTGCCCAGCGCCTCGCGGTCAGCCTGAATCGATTGCAGCAGCTCCTCGCTGACATTGACGATATTTTTGCTGAAACTCATGTGTCCGAGCGTTTCCTTGAGAATCGCCTCGTATTTCTGCAGTGCCAACTGGCGGTGCAGGCCCAACGTCTCCCAGGTCACCTTGGCCGTTACCGACGGATTGCCGTCGCGATCGCCGCCGATCCACGAACCGAACTTGAGAAAGGACGGCACATGCCATTGCTCCTGCGGGTAATATTTGTTCAAGCAGCGCTCCAGTTCGTAGTATACCTCCGGCAGCACGTCAAACAGCGTCTCGTCAAAATAAAACAGGCCGTTGCGCACTTCGTCGATCACCGTCGGCTTGCGGTCGCGCAGCTCGTCGGTTTGCCACAAGTTCAGCACCTCGCCGAGCAGCTTCTCGCGGAGCTGTTCGCGTTCGCGGTGCGTCAGCACCGGATTGTCGAGCTTCATCATGTCGTCGGAAATGCGCAGGTGAATGTCCAGCACCGCTCTGCGCATCGCTTCCGTCGGGTGTGCCGTCATGACCAGTTCGAGCGAAATCGCCTGCAAAATGTCCTGCACCTCGCGGTACGGCACCTGATTGTTTTTCAGCTCCTGCACAATACTTTCGATCGAACCCGGCTGCACAATCTCGCCGGAGGTCCGCTCATAATCGCGCTTGCGGCGGATCCGGTGGTTCTGTTCGGCGATATTGACCAGTTGAAAATAAATCGCGAACGCCCGAATCACCTGATGCCGGATTTCAGGAGCCAGCAGGCTGATCGTCTTTTTGAACTCATCGTATATCTCCGGCACGAAATGAGCGCGAAGCGACTTGCTCATCTCTCTGATTTTCTCCACTACATCAAGCAGTTCATGCCCGCCCTGATGCACCAGCACCTCGCCCAGAATATGACCCAGGAAGCGCACGTCGCGGCGCAACAAATTGTTGGTCGTCTGCTTCTGTAAGGCGTTACCGTTCTCTGACATATTCTCCACCTCATCAATCTTCTTTGCTGCGGTAAAGCTTCTCTCTAGCAAAAACCATTTCAGAATATTTTACCACAAGTTCATCGCCCAGTCATAGACCAAAAATAAAAAAAGCCCGAATTACCCCCTGGTAAATTATACCCCCCATGGCCCGAAACATCAAAAAAACCACCGCGGACGGTGGCTGTCAGGTCGGATTATGGAGCGGGTGATGGGAATCGAACCCACGCTACCAGCTTGGGAAGCTGGAGTTCTACCATTGAACTACACCCGCAGGTGTGAGGTGAAACTGTATCGGGACGACACGATTTGAACATGCGACCCCCTGGTCCCAAACCAGGTGCTCTACCAAGCTGAGCTACGTCCCGATATATAGATGGTATTTATGGCGTGCCCAGAGAGATTCGAACTCCCGACCTTTTGATTCGTAGTCAAACGCTCTATCCGGCTGAGCTATGGGCACA
>Ga0206102_1000116_pt1 | contig 32583 bp, 33 predicted proteins | sample 1B1Ametagenome_FD_148645 | JGI IMG/M metagenome (GOLD analysis project Ga0206102, IMG submission 148645) | Enriched microbial communities from leaf-cutter ant dump, University of Wisconsin, Madison, United States - 1B1A | ecosystem: Environmental > Terrestrial > Nest > Insects nest > Nest dump... | reverse complement strand
GAAAATCGATATCGCGCAGACTCATCGTTTCACTTCTCGCCGGACTGGAAGTCGAAACGGGCAGGCGGGCGGAAGTTACGCCAGAGATTTCATTGCTCCTGAGCGATATCAGTAAATGATTGCCTTCGACATCGGTTTCATAGGCAGCCGTATTTGATAGATTCATCACCAGACGAGTGCGGCCTTCAGCAGGTACGACATCAATATTTTTGATGATACCCCGGCCGGGAATTTTGCCGGATTTATCCAGTACACTGTCCATCTGTTCCAGGTCGAAGTAAAGACGATCGGGATCATTCAGCAGCACGCCGGCGGGTGGTACTTCAACCGGTTTATCCAGAGTCACCCTGACAACTGTCCTGCCATCTGTTTGTGACGAGATATCCACTGCACGCAGTGTGTTGACTGATGCAGTTGCAGTCTGCACATAACCCCATGCAAGCAGCAGAATACAGGTTGACAGGCATTGCCAAACCCGGTGAACAACCCTGATGACCCGATTCTCGTACTCTTTGTTTCCCCTTATCCAGTTCATTATTTCCGCTCCTGAGTTTGCAGCATGAGTACACTGGCCCGTTCGCTCCATTCGTCTCCGTTATCCCGTGTAATCTCTCTCAATTTGATTTCCACTTCGGAAACACCTGTAATCAGGCCGAAATTCTGGCCTAGATAATTACCGGCCCTGACACGGTGAACCGAGTTATCCGGGGCTCTGACCAGGGCAAAAACATTATTTCCGCGCCGCAGCGAACCCACCATGACGAGGTTTTCCAGTGGAAAACTTTCCAGAGCTTCCTTCGGCCGCTTCAGATCAGGTTCCAGTTCATTGCGATCCGGTTTTCCCGGTTTGTTTTTGCGGTTGCTGAAGGGATCAGGGATATCGAACGCCTGATAAACGAAATACTCCAATGTTCTAATTTCGGGCAGGGGATCCACTTTTCCCTTCAATCCCGCGCCTGATTCCCTGACGAAAGATTCCAGATCTTCATAACCTTCCTGGCTGCACGCGCCCACCAATGACATCATCATTACAGCCATCCACCAGCTGAATCGGCTGCTCATGACGCCCCCTTGGGATTCTTCTGCTTATCTTTCTCCGCCGTTTCTCTTTTATGAGCTGCGATTTCCTCGTCGTCGAGATAACGAAAGGTTTTCGCCGTCGCATTGAATATCAGCTGGTGATCCTTTCCGGGAGTGATCTCGATATTGTGCAGCGTGACGATGCGTGGCAACTGAGCCACATCGCTGGCAAAAGCACCGATATCGTGATAATTGCCCGTTACCCTGACAGTAACCGGCAATTCAGCATAGAACTCCCGCACCGTCTCTCTGACATCAGGTTTGAACAGTTCAAACTGCAATCCCCGTCCCAGACCTGCCCGGTTAATATCCACCAGCAGCGCATCCAGTTCAGATTTGTTAGGCAATTGCTTGAGCAAGGTGCCCAGCGTTTGCTGCACTTCCGCCAGCTGCTGGCGTAGAGCATCGAGATTGACTGCACTGGTCTTTTTGGCGAGAAAAGTGCTTCTGAGCGTATTTTCTTCTTCCCGCACCTGCTCCAGTGTCGTCCACTGTTCTTCCCAATCCAGAAAATAACCGGCCACCATCAATGTTGCCAGCAACAGGGCAAGCGCACCCGCCTTAATTACAGCCGGCCAGCTTCCCGGCTCATTGGGATTGACATGACGCAACTCTTCCAGCAGGTTCATGGCTGCCCCGCCGCTGCGGTAATTTTTGATGTCATTTCCTCCCCTCCGGTATGGCTGCCTTCTTCGGGTGACTCGGTCAGCCTGACATTCAGATCGAATTCACTGAGCCTGATCCCGTTTGCGGTAGCCGCCTTGATTTCGATCAGCAACGGCGATTCCATCCAGGCTGAAGCATCCAGATTGCGCATCAGCGTCGAGACCCAGGCATTGGATTGAGCATAGCCGGCAAGACGGAGATGCTCGTTCGTTTGTTTGAAGCTTTTCAGATACACACCCTCCGGTACCCGCCTGGCTACCTCATCCAGCATGTGCACTACTTTGGCACGATTGCCTTGCAGTGATTCGACGATCCCTTTGCGTGCCAGCATTTCCTGAATTTTTTCTCTGATCGATCTGATCTCGGCAATCTGCCGGTCGAGCACGGCGATCTCATCCTTCAGATACTGATTACGACCGTTCTGGTAATCGATTTTATCCAGCACCATTTCATGCCCTCCCCAGATGATCAGCATACCCAGTACCACAGTGAGGCCGGCCAGTACGGCAAACTGCTGCTGGCGTGCCTTGCGTTTGAGTTCACGGTATGGAAGCAGATTGATACGTATCATGACGGGTCAAATCCTCTCATGGCCAGGCCGCAGGCCGTCAACAGAACGGGAGCATCCATTTTCATCTGTCTCGGTGCGATCCGGCCGGACAGTTCCATATCAGCAAATGGATTGATGATCTGGGTAATCACTTTGGTACGTCCAGAGATGATCTCTTCCAGGCCAGGAATGGCTGCGCATCCCCCTGACAGAAAAATGTAGTCCACCTGGGTATACTGGGTAGAAGTAAAAAAGAACTGAAGTGCCCGGGATACTTCCAGCGCCACCGTTTCACAAAAGGGTTGCAACACATCATGCCGGTAATTTTCTGGCAATGTTTCGTTGCGCTTGGCAATCTCGGCTTCTTCGGGAGAAAGATTGAACTGGTTCTGGATTTCCTGTGTCAGCTGGTCTCCGCCAAAAGACAGATCGCGCATATAAATGGATTCGTCGTTCAACAGCACATTGACCCGGGTAACGCTCGCACCAATGTCTATCAGGGCAATCACCTTACCCTTGCCATCATCCGGCAGTTGCTGTCTGATCGCTCTGGCAGATACGGCCTGCGCAGCAAACTGCTCGATATCCATTACCATCACTTTCAGTCCAGCTGACACGGCCGTTGCTACCCGATCTTCCACCTTATCCTTGCGAGCGGCTGCCAGCAGCACTTCTACCTCTTCCGGATGGCCTGGAACCGGCCCGATCACCTGAAAATCGAGATTGACTTCATCCAGCGCAAACGGCACATACTGATTGGCTTCTGTTTCAACCTGAAATTCCAGATCATCTTCACGTAAACCGGCGGGAACGTTGATTTTCTTGGTAATGACAGAAGTCAGCGGCAGTGCCATGACAATTTTTTTCTGCCGTGCCCCCATCCGTTTCAAAGCGCGCCGGAGACACTCGCTTACCTGTTCGATCTGGTTGATTCCGCCATCCTGCAATGCATCTACCGGCATGGGTTCGATCACATAACGCTCCAGGCGGTATGAATGAGGCGGCCGGCCTTTCCTGGAAAGCTCCACCACCTTTATCGACGAGGCACTGATATCCACTCCCAGCATGCGATCGGTGCCTGCCAACAGGCTAAAGTCGATATCAAACCTGATATCGAGAGGTTTTTTCAGGATGGACGAACTCAAAGCCATATCTGCTCTCACTTGCATAACGTGTTGACCGGAATGTTTTCATCCGGACGAGGTACTGCAACTGAGGCCGATTCTGACAGCTTAATGAATGAGTTAATTCATGCAATAACGATTGATATACCCTTTATAATTTCGTTCTGGATTATTTTTCACCCTACACGACACACAGCCCTCTGAATGTTATTCCGCTGGTTTTACCGTTTTTTCCTGGCTGCTCTGGCCACTGGTTTGCTTGCCGCATTGCTGGTGGTGTTTGCTGCTCTGGTTACGCTGCCTTCTCTGCCCAGTCTTGAAACGCTGACTGATTACCGTCCCAAAATCCCGCTGAGAATTTACAGTGCCGACAATTTACTGATCGGCGAATTCGGTGAGGAACGCAGGGATTTCATCAAAATCGAGGAAGTGCCCAAATCACTCAAACAAGCAATTCTGGCAGCTGAGGATGATCGTTTTTATCAGCATTACGGAGTGGATTACATTGGTGTCTTACGTGCCATCTATTCCAATTTCAAGGCAGGCAGCGCACATCAGGGGGCAAGCACCATCACTATGCAGGTGGCGCGCAATTTCTTTCTGACCAAGGAAAAGACGCTCACCCGAAAATTCAGTGAGGCCTTACTGGCTTTCAAAATCGAGCACAGTCTGGAGAAAGACCAGATCCTTGAGCTGTATATCAACCAGATTTATCTCGGACAACGCAGTTACGGCTTTTCTTCTGCAGCACAATCCTATTTTGGCAAAAAGCTCACCGACATCAATCTGGCGGAAGCAGCCATGCTGGCCGGACTTCCCAAGGCCCCTTCCCGGTTCAATCCGATCGTCAACCTGGAACGGGCAAAAACCCGGCAACAATATGTGCTGAAACGGATGTACGAACTCGGATATATCTCTGCCGAACAGTTCGCGCGGGCAAAAGAGACTACGACTGCAACTCCGACTCGCCGCCGGGTAAGAGTCTCCGATATGCATGCTGATTATGTCGCAGAAATGGTGCGGCAAGTCATTTACGACCGTTATCGTGAAGAAGCCTATACTCGCGGAATCAAGGTCTATACCACGCTGAGAAAAACAGATCAGGAAGCAGCTTACCGGGCGTTACGCAAAGGTGTCACAGATTACGATGCCCGGCATGGTTATCGCGGCCCGGAAGCATTCCTGAAACTGCCAGCAGATCTCAAGAATCACGAAGCATTGCAAGACATCATGCAGGATATCAGCAACAGTGATGACATCCTGGCAGCAGTCGTTCTATCTGCTACACCCAGTGTTGTTGAAGCTTTCCGCAAGAATGGAGAAACCATCCGGATCACAGGCGATGGTTTAAAAGCAGCACGCCAGTTTCTCGGGAATGATCCCAAAATCGGCGAGAAACGGATACGCCCCGGCGCCTTGATCCGGGTAAAGAAAACGGAAAAAGGTCACTGGCAGATCGTTCAGCTGCCAGAAATCGAAGCTGCACTGGTTGCAATGGATCCGAACGATGGCGCCATTCGTGCACTGGTAGGCGGATTTGATTACCACCTCAACAAATTCAATCATGTTACGCAAGCCTGGCGCCAACCAGGATCGAGCTTCAAACCATTCGTTTATTCTGCCGCACTTGAAAAAGGCTTTACCCCGGCTACGATCGTCAATGACGCACCACTGTATCTGGGGCCGGAACAGACTGGCGGCAAAGCCTGGGAGCCCAAGAATTACGATGGCAAGTTCAGCGGTCCGATCAGAATGCGCACCGCACTGACACACTCCAAGAACCTGGCATCAGTCCGTATTCTTCAGGCAATCGGCCCGGCTTACGCGCAGGACTACGCCACCCGTTTCGGTTTCGATAAGAAACATCACCCGGCAGTCCTTCCCATGGCACTTGGTGCCGGCTCGGCCACACCGATGCAGATGGCCATCGGCTATGCCACTTTTGCCAATGGGGGCTACCACATTCATCCCTACTTCATCGAACGGATCGAGGATGAACATGGAAACATCATTGAACAGGCCCGCTTTGCCACTGCCGGCCGGAATGCCAAACAGGTCATCGATCCGCGCAATGCATTTCTGATGACCAGCATGATGCAGGATGTTGTCCAGAGAGGAACCGCTGCCCGGGCCAGGGCACTCAAGCGCAATGACATTGCGGGAAAAACGGGAACGACCAGTAACGCGGTCGATGCCTGGTTCTGCGGTTACCAGAAAGATCTGGTAGCGGTTACCTGGATGGGATTCGATGAACCCAGATCCATGGGAAGCAGGGAAACCGGAGGGCAGGCTGCTTTACCCATCTGGATCGACTACATGGCCACGGCACTCAAACCGATACCGGTTGCAAAAATTTCATCTCCCAAAGGCATCGTCGTAGCGAAAATCAATCCTGAGACAGGCATGAGAGATATATTCGGAACACTTAACGAGTACTTCTTTCAGGAGCAGCTTCCGCCCGAAACGGATTACTCTTTCCAGGATCCCGAATTCACCGATCAGATGGAAAGTCCGTTGTTTTGAATCAGGATCTGTTTTTCAGGAATCGGATCCACATAAAATGCAGGTTGTAAAAAAGATTCGACGATACCCGTTCCGCGTCAGCAATCACTTCTCCATTTATATCAGCAAGGAATGAGTGAAATATACACGCCACATGTATCCGGTTATTCTTTCGGCTCTGCTGAAACATCCTGGCCCGGTTTCAGCCCGTTCAACTGTTCGATCAGCGCCCGTCTTTCATTTTCCGTTTCCTGATAGCGCATATAGAGTTCATTCAGCTCATCCGTATAGCGATGGACCCTTTCAGCACGTTCCTTGCGCTGTCTGGCTGTGTCTTCATACTTGGGCGCTTCGCCATTGATAATGACGTCACTGCCGATCGGCAGTGCCTGCTCAACCTGAGTAATCTCGTGGCGTCGCAGTTCCTGCAGCATTTGAAACCGCTGGAACAGGATCTGCTGTTCCTGTTGCTGCTGCATGATGGCTGCCTCCAGCTCAGAAATCTGTTTTTCATTGCCCGCTGCCGCCGGTACAGACATTGAAACCAGCAATAAACAGAAAAACAGCCGTTTCATACAGTTTTCCTCCCGAACGATCCAGGCCGAAATCTTACAAGAATCAGATATGAATGGCCCGTTTATCCACGCTCAATGCAGCTTCGTGCAGTGATTCGGAAAGCGAGGGGTGAGCATGTACGATACGCGCCAAATCTTCGCTGCTGGCGGAAAATTCCATAGCAACCACAGCTTCTGCAATCATTTCGGAAACATAAGGGCCTACCATGTGTACGCCCAGGATACGATCACTTTCCGCATCTGCCAGCACCTTGACGAACCCGGTCGTTTCTCCCAGCGCACGAGCGCGCCCGTTGGCCATGAATGGGAACTGCCCCGCTTTGTAAGCAATCCCTTCTGCTTTCAATGTTTGTTCGGTTTTGCCCACCCAGGCGATCTCCGGTGCAGTATAGATCACCCATGGCATCATTCCGAGATCCACATGGGCAGACGAATCAGCTGCTCCCTGCCGGCCTGATGCTATCCGTTCGGCAACGGCAACACCTTCCTCGGAAGCTTTATGCGCCAGCATCGGCCCTCTTACGACATCTCCAATCGCATATACATTCTGCAGACTAGTCTGGCAGAACTCGTTCACGCTGATATAGCCGCGCTCATCAAGTTTCAATCCTGCTGCTTCAGCCTCCAGAGCTGAAGTGTTGGGAACCCGTCCTACAGCTACGATGAGTTTATCTACCTTCAGATTCTGTGCATTCTTGTCACGATCGATATAGTCGATCTCCACACCCTGCTCACTTGCCTGGGCTGATTTGATCTCAACCCCGGTATGAATGATGAGCCCTGTCTCACGTGTCAATGCTTTATAGGCCTCTTTGGCAACCTGTTCATCCGCTGCTGGCAGAAAATCAGCCTGGGCTTCCAGCAAGGTCACTTCCGCACCCAGCCTGCGCCAGACACTTCCCAGTTCCAGACCGATCACCCCCGCACCGATGATGGCAAGTTTCCCGGGAGTCTGTTGCAAAGCCAGGGCCCCTGCATTATCGAGCACATTATTCCCGTCGACCGGTGCCACTTGCAGAGCACGGGGAGTAGAGCCCGTCGCGATGATGACATACCTAGCTCGTACCGATTGCTCTTGCCCATCAGTACTTACCCGGATTTCCCAGCTGTCATCACCATTATCACGTTCTCGATCACGCTTTTGCAGCGTTCCACGACCATGTAAGGCAGTCACTTTATTTTTCTTGAACAGCATGCCAATGCCACCGGTAAAGGCTTTGACGATCTTGTCCTTGCGAGCAATCATGGCCGGGACATCTATCGATAGTCCATCTACCTTGATGCCGTGCTCAGCAAACTTATGTCCGGCTCGTTCGAAATTCTCGGAAGATTCGAGCAACGCCTTGGAAGGGATACAGCCAACATTCAGACAGGTACCACCCAGACTGGGTTTGCCCTGCTCATTTTTCCAGTCATCGATACATACGGTGTTGAGTCCGAGCTGCGCACAACGGATAGCCGCTACATAGCCACCAGGGCCTGCACCGATAACCGCCACATCGAATAAATTATCCATATCAATAAGGAGTAAAAATAGCTTGTTGGAAAATTAAATACTTACACAGATGCACTGATACCAGCCGGATCGATTTTACTGATCTCGTCTGCTGCCTGGAGGAATCGTTCCATTTCATGCAACTGCGCCATGGAATGAATCATGTGCTGTCCGCGCATGCATTCCAGTCTGGCCATACTGACAGCAGAAAATTCCCATCGTAATGATCCCAGCAGTTCATCTGCCGTATCGGCATCATTACATACCAACACCATATCACACCCCGCCCGCAGAGCCTGCTCTGCCCGACGAGTGATGCTGCCATAATTCCTGGCGGCTTGCATACCCAGGTCATCACTGAAAATACAGCCTTCGAAACCCAGATCGTGCCGCAAAATGCGCTGCAGCCATTCGCTGGAAAAACCTGCCGGATGCGGGTCGATGGCCGGATAAACGACATGCGCCGCCATGATGCCGGAAAGCCCCGTATCGATCACCCGGCGGAAAGAAATCAAATCTTCCTTTTCAATATCGGCGTAGCTGCGTGTATCGATGGCGGTTTCGACATGGGTATCCGCCCGGATTGCGCCGTGGCCGGGGAAATGTTTGCCAACCGCTGCCATTCCTGCTGATTGCAAACCACTTATCAGGACGCAAGCCAGATCAGCAACGACCTGCGGTTTACGATGGAAAGCACGATCACCAATCACGCCGCTCTGTCCGTAATCAAGATCGAGCACGGGTGTAAAACTCAGATCCACACCACAGGCTTTGAGCTCTGCAGCCAGTACGTAACCAGTCTGGCTCGCCAGATGATGTGCCCGATCCGGGTTCCTGTCGTGGATTTCTCCCAGCGTACGCATAGGCGGCAAACGGGTGAAACCATCACGAAAACGCTGCACCCTGCCGCCTTCCTGATCGACTGCAATGAGCAGAGACGGATATCGCAGTGCACGAATCGCCGCTGTCAGTCCGGCCAGCTGGGCCGGAGATGCGTAGTTCCGTGCAAACAGGATAACGCCTCCCACCAAGGGATGGCTCAACCGGACACGATCCGTTTCAGTCAGTTCTGTGCCTGCTATATCGAACATCAGCGGGCCGAGGGACATCTCTATTTTTCCAGTACGACAAAGGCGCTTACCATGGTCAACTCATCACTGATGGAAAGATGGTGGCAAGTGATACCACGCTGTCCTATCCAATCAGCCAGTTCCTGCTGAAACTCAAAATAGGGCTTTCCCTGCGAATCATGCTGAACAGCCATATTCCCGAACATGACCGGGGCACGCAAGCCCGTACCCATCGCTTTGGAGAATGCTTCCTTGGCAGCGAAACGCTTTGCCAGGAATAGCGCAGGTTTAACCTGCTTCAGGTAATCCGGCCATTCAGAATCTGCCAGCACGCGTCTGGCAAATTGTTCGCCGTAACGCTCCAGTGAGCCTGCAATCCGAGCAGGGTCGACCAAGTCAGTCCCGATACCATATATCATGCACGCGCCCGCTGGATCAGAGCTTTCATTTCGCGAACCGCTTCGGCAAAACCGATAAACAATGCCCGGGCAACGATGGCATGGCCGATATTCAGCTCGGATAGCTCCGGTATGGCAGCGATCTGTATGGTATTTTCGTAATGCAGCCCGTGTCCGGCATTGACCTGCAATCCCCGGCCAAAAGCATAGGCTGCCATGGTACGGATTATTTCCAGCTCAACCTGCTGCATTTCGGTTGTTGCAGCATCCGCATAACGACCGGTATGCAGTTCAATTACAGGAGCACCTGCCTCGACTGCTGCATCGATTTGACCGGCCTGCGCATCGACGAACAGCGAAACGCGGATTCCCGCTTCTGCCAGGCGCTTACACGCGGCACTCACCTGCTGGAAATGGCGAATGACATCCAGTCCGCCTTCCGTTGTCAGTTCTTCCCGCCGCTCTGGCACCAGGCAGATATCATGTGGCTTGATCCGGCAGGCAAAAGCAATCATTTCTTCTGTCACGGCACTCTCCAGATTCATTCTGGTTTTAAGCCGATCCCGCAGAATTACGACATCATTTTCCTGTATATGGCGACGATCTTCACGTAAATGCAGTGTAATCGCATCTGCACCCGCTACCTCGGCAACCAGTGCTGCTTCGACCGGGCTGGGATAAGTCGTGCCACGTGCCTGGCGCACTGTTGCTACATGGTCGATATTGACACCCAGAGCTATCATGATTATTTAGTCTTCCTGCTTGTTTCCAATGAATGATTTCTAAAACCTTCCCTCTTACTCATAACCCAGGCTCTTTAGCGCAGCAATATCATCCGCCCAGCCGGATTTCACTTTGACCCATACTTCCAGATAGACTTTGCTGCCGAACAACATTTCCATATCCTTACGCGCCTGCGTGGCCATATCTTTCAATTTCTTACCCTGCTTACCAATGATGATGGCCTTCTGATTTTCCCTTTCGACCAGGATACAGGCATGGATGCGTCGCAAATTACCCTCCACGGTAAACTGCTCTATCACCACGCTGACCGAATAAGGTACTTCTTCTCCGATCTGCCGGAACACTTTTTCACGCAGCAGTTCTGCCGCTAGAAACCGCTCACTGCGATCGGTGATCTCATCCTCGGCAAACAAAAAGGGATTTTCCGGCAAATGCTGACGAATCGCTTCGATCAGGGCAGATAACTGTCTGTTCTGCAAAGCACTGACTGGAACGATAGCAGAAAACTCGAACACGTCTGCCATTTTCTGGATGAACGGAAGCAACTGCAATTTATCCGACAGTATGTCAATTTTGTTGATCACCAGAATCACGGGCAAATTCCGCGGCAGTTGCTCCAGAACCTGTTCATCCTCCCGACCAAATCGACCTGCTTCAACCACGAATACCACGACATCCACACCCTGCATGCTTTGCAGAACAACCCGATTCATTACCTGATTGAGCTGGCTGCGATGGCGCGTCTGGAAACCGGGCGTATCCACAAAAATAAACTGCGACTGTGCATCGGTCAATATCCCGTGAATGCGATGGCGGGTAGTTTGCGCTTTTCTGGAAGTAATACTGATCTTCTGTTTGATCAGATGATTCAACAGCGTTGATTTACCGACATTAGGCCGTCCCACGATGGATATATAACCAGTTTTGTAACCAGGTGCGTTCATGGCCAGTATCTTTCCAGGTAAAAACTGAGATTGATCGAGAAAATATAGCTTGCTACTTATAGGATAATGTTGACTCAATGCCTTACGATGGCAAGTTCGTAAGCTTGGCGTGCAGCTTCTTGCTCGGCTCGGCGGCGGCTGGTTCCCTCACCTCTTGTGCGAATGCTGAATCCGGGAATGACACATTCCACATGAAAAATCTGCGCGTGCGGATCACCCTGTGCCAACAGCACGTTGTACTCAGGCAGAGCAATTTTACGACTCTGCAGATATTCCTGCAGCAAGGTTTTGGAATCCTTGCCGGAAGTATCCGGATCCAGCTGTCTGATCAGGGGTTCATATAATGCAACAATGACCTGCTCTACCGCTGTAAACCCGCTTTCGAGATAAATCGCACCGATGATGGCTTCCACTGCATTTGCCAGAATCGAAGGACGATGATGTCCGCCACTTTTACGCTCACCCTCGCCGAGTAAAATCAGCTCTCCGATACCCAGGGTGGATGCCAGTCGATGCAATGCCTGCTGATTGACAAAATTGGCACGTAATCGAGTCAGGTCTCCTTCCGGCAATGATGGAAAACGTTTGAACAGTAACGTTGATACTGCACAGTTCAAGACACTATCGCCGAGAAATTCAAAGCGCTCATTGTTTGGAAAACCGAGACTGCGGTGAGTAAGTGCTTCCCGGAGTAAATCAGGCTGTTTGAAGGTATAACCTAGTTTCTGCAAGAAAACTGTGTAATCTCGCCCTTTCAGTGTTTTTGTCTGTTTATTTTTGGTATTGCGTGCAACAGGTCTGGAACTGATCATCGATTACTGGCAGCATCGAAGTCGATCAGTAAAGAAAGGTTTGCAAACAAGGGTTTCGTAACTGTGTAGTTTATATCCAGCACGAGTTGCTCATCCTGCTTTCTGATGACGATATCATTTCCGTTTACGGATTTTATGTCGTCCACGGCAGCGCGCTTGTTAAACGCCTGGCGAATTTCATGAACGCCAGCATTACGTAGTTCGGAATCACTGGCAATTGCCACCAGTACCCGCTTGACTGCGGCAAACTCGATGTAAGCAGGAACAAGTCTCATCCCCAAGATTGCCATCAGAACAATGACTACCGACCATGTCAGCAGACCCGGCAAACTCACCCCCTGCTGCTTTCTGTTCATCGAAGAATAAACCGGATTCATAGATACCTCTGTGACATACTGAAGATTCAAATCATTATTTGATCAACGTGCCTATTCTGCTCAGATCATTAAAATTCCACCAGATCAGGAAGGCTTTACCAACGATATGATTTTCCGGTACGAACCCCCAGTAGCGGCTATCACTGCTGCCATCACGATTATCACCCAGAGTGAAATAATTCCCTTCGGGGACCTTACAGGAAAAACCTGTCCGGTCAAAGGTACAATTCTCCCGATTAGGAAAATGGTGAATAGCAGATAGCTGAATATCCGGCATATCTTCATTGATCAGGATGTCATGTTCGTTGCCATCCATATTTTCTTTGAACCGCTGTGTATAAATATATGCCGGACCATCGATATATTTATAGCCTCCCCCTTGCTCTAGCTGAACGGGAACATCATTGATACTCAACTGTTTATTCCGGTAGGTGACCATATCCCCGGGTACACCGATCACTCGTTTGATGTAATCGATAGAGGGATCCTCGGGAAAACGAAATACCATGACCTCACCACGCTGGGGTTCATTCATATCGATGATTTTCAGGTTCGCTACCGGCAGCCTGATCCCGTAGGTGTACTTATTGACCAATATAAAATCCCCGATCAGCAAAGTTGGAATCATCGAACCGGAAGGAATTTTGAAAGGCTCTACCAGAAATGATCTCAGACTGAATACAATCAGGATGATCGGAAAAAAGCTTTTAGGATATTCAACCCACCATGGCTCTTCGGTACTGCCGAAAACACGCCTGTGCCTCAGCACAAAATAATCAAGCAGCCAGATCCCACCCGTTACTACCAATAAAATAAGCAACACCAAAGGAAAGTTCATAATACCCCATGACCTAGAAATATACCGATCAACACCTTACTCATCCCGTTTGCCGGCACTTTTATTTGTCACTTGCCATCCACCTGCAGGATGGCAAGAAACGCTGCCTGGGGAATTTCAACATTACCGACCCGTTTCATACGTTTTTTCCCCGCTTTCTGCTTTTCCAGCAACTTGCGTTTACGTGTAATGTCTCCGCCGTAGCACTTCGCCAATACATTCTTGCGCAATGCCTTGACATTCTCGCGCGCCACAATATGAGCACCTATTGCCGCTTGTACAGCAATGTCAAACATTTGTCGCGGGATGAGTTCACGCATTTTCTGTGCCAGTTCCCGCCCGCGGTGCTGGCTGCTGGCACGATGTACAATCAGAGACAAAGCATCCACCCGGTCGCCATTGATCAATATATCGAGCTTAACCAGATCAGCCGCTCTGAATTCCTTGAACTCATAATCAAGTGAAGCATAACCGCGGCTTACAGATTTCAATCTGTCAAAAAAATCCATAACTACCTCGTTCAAAGGCATTTCATAGACCAGCATTACCTGCCTGCCCATGTATTGCATATTTTTCTGGATACCACGTTTGCCGGTACACAATGTCATCACTGTGCCGACATATTCTTCCGGAACCAGAATCGTCGTAGTAATGATCGGCTCTCTGATCTCTTCTATACTGGATAGATCAGGCAATCTAGATGGATTCTCGATTTCCGTGATTTTGCCATCATGCAGAACGACCTGATAAACCACTGTGGGTGCAGTAGTAATGAGGTCCATGTCATATTCCCGCTCCAGCCGTTCCTGCACAATATCCAAGTGTAGTAATCCCAGGAATCCGCAACGAAACCCGAAACCCAGTGCCTGGGAAGTTTCCGGCTCAAAATGCAGAGAAGCATCGTTCAACTGCAGTTTTTCCAGCGCCGCGCGCAATGCATCATATTGATTGGATTCGACCGGATATAATCCGGCAAAAACCTGTGGCTTGATTTCCTTGAACCCGGCCAAGGGCTCACTGGCAGGGCGATCAGCAAGTGTCACTGTATCTCCCACTTTGGCAGATTTCAAATCCTTGATTCCTGAAATGATAAAACCCACTTCACCGGCACTCAGGGAGTCATGGTTTACTGCTTTCGGCTGGAAAACGCCCACCTCTTCACATAAATAACTTGCTTTGCTGGACATCAGCAAAATCTTGTTGCCCGGTCTCAGTACCCCATCCACGACTCGAACCAGCATCACGACACCTACATAGCTGTCAAACCAGGAATCTATGATCAACGCCTTGAGTGGCGCATCGATATCTCCCTCAGGCGGCGGAATCTGCGCCACGATCATTTCCAGAACCTGCTCCACCCCTTCACCGGTCTTCGCACTGATACGCAAAGCACCTTTGGCTTCAATCCCGATGATATCTTCCACTTCAGCTATCACTCTGTCAGGATCTGCCGCAGGTAAGTCGATCTTATTGAGTACTGGGATCACTTCGACACCTTGCTCAATTGCGGTATAACAGTTTGCAACCGTCTGCGCTTCAACACCCTGAGAAGCATCAACGACCAGCAGAGCACCTTCACAAGCAGAAAGTGAACGGGATACTTCATAGGAAAAATCAACGTGACCCGGGGTATCGATCAAATTCAGCAGATAATCTTTACCATCCTTGGCCTGATAGTGTAACGCTGCAGTTTGTGCCTTTATCGTAATACCGCGCTCACGCTCCAGATCCATTGAATCGAGTACCTGATTCTCCATTTCCCGGTCGGAAAGACCGCCACAAAACTGAATAATACGATCGGCCAGTGTGGATTTGCCATGATCGATATGCGCGATGATGGAAAAATTACGAATATGCTGTATCAAAAGAAATCACCGGGGCAGAAAATTGACAGAAGCCAGAGACGAAAGGAGCGATTGTATACAAATCGACAGAGGGAAGATAGATTCGACTGATCTCGCCAGAATAGCCTGACAGCCAAATACACCTTAATGATCATGGAAACAGCGAGAATCTGTTAAATGCGTCAGCCTATCAACGATTTGCTCTACCTCGATTTCTTATACCAACGCAGAATAGGAAATATGAAAGCTGTGTTTTTCCGGAACGGAAAACCCAATCCGCTCAACGAATCAGCCGTGAGATGAAATTCAGGAGAGGTAAGCGTCAATTACATCTGAATCAAGAAAATAGTGACACAGTTCCTTATTCTCGTTAACAGCAAAAAGAACAGGAACACGATCATTGTATAATCGAGTCAAATGTTCATTCCCATCAATATTGATTACTTCCAGTTCAAACCAAGATTTTTTTTGTAATACCTGCAGGGAAGCAATCATCTCTTCACACAGATGACAACCTTCCCTTCCGTATACGACCAATTTCCTGGGTTCTACCTGATTATTCATTGCACCAGCAGCAAACTTTACCTATTTATCTTTATAGTAATAAAGGTCGTGATATCTCCTCTTTTTATCAGCAGAGCAATATTCCGACCTTTCTTGGCATCATCCAATAGTTTATTGAACTGCTGGACAGATTTTATATCCTGATTATTGAATCCCAGGATGACATCTCCGGGACGAATGCCTGCACTGCTGGCAATTCCATCATAGACCTCTTCAACCAGCAAACCATTATCAACTCCAAGCTCATTCTTCTGGCTTGCAGAAAGTTCTCTCAAAGCAAGCCCTAGCCTGCTGGTGGCATCTCCCGATTTACTTTGTTTTTGGACAGTAGCGCTGCTGTCATCCCCAGGCATTTCCCCTACTGTAACAGTTAGTTTCTTGACTGAACCATTACGCCATACTTCAACAGATACCCTAGCGTCTGGCTTCGTATTTCCGACAATGCGAGGTAAATCACTTGAAGTATCGATATCTTTACCATCGAATCTCAGAATCACGTCCCTTATCTTGATACCTGCCTTGTCAGCCGGCCCATCTTTCTCCACAGAAACAACCAGTGCGCCACGCGACTTATCCAGATTGAAAGATTCCGCCAGTTCATCTGTCATTTCCTGGATCATGACACCGATTTTTCCTCGAGAGACTTTGCCGTAAGCCTTGAGCTGACTGGTAATTTCCATTGCCACATCAATCGGAATGGCAAAAGAAAGACCCATGAAACCACCCGTACGGCTGTAAATCTGGGAGTTAATCCCCACGACTTCCCCTTTCATATTGAACAGTGGCCCGCCTGAGTTACCTGGATTGATTGCTACGTCAGTCTGAATAAAAGGAACATAATTTTCCTGGGCGAGCGATCGCCCTTTCGCACTCACGATTCCTGCTGTAACCGTATTCTCAAAGCCAAAAGGGGCACCAATGGCAATCACCCATTCGCCAACCTTAAGCTGATCAGGACTACCCTGGGTAACTACCGGCAAATCATCCGCGTCGATTTTTAACAGAGCTATATCCGTTTTCCGATCGGTTCCTATTACTTTTGCACCGAACTCACGCTTATCAGTCAGTCTGACCGTAATTTCATTGGCTGATTCGACCACATGTGCATTGGTCAGAATATAACCATCCTTACTGATGATGAAACCTGAGCCCAGTGAACGGGATTCATACTTTCTCGGGCCGGAGAAAGGTTGCATATGCCGGCGAAAAAACTCGTAAAAAGGAGAATCTTCAGGGATGTTGGGAATTCCCGGAAAGAAATGATTCGCATCTATCTGCTGCGTCTGTACGGTACTGATATTGACAACTGCCTGTCCGTGCTTTTCCACCAAGTCGGTAAAATCCGGCAAATCCTTTGCATGCAATGGAGCAGACAACATAAACGCTGCTAAAAACAGATAAATCGCAAAAGTACCCTTGCGCCATACATCCGCAACTGTACCTATATTTACCAAAAACCTAGATCCTATACCTGAATGAAAATTATCCCGGGAAATTATGTCAGCCATGCAATCACCAGTTAAGAGATAGTGTTTATTGTCTTATATAGTTGGACTAGTGCGCTACTCAGCAGATGCAGCAGACTGTTCCCCGACTACCTCAGCAGGAGAAGACATTCCCGTGGTTGGGTAACGAGCTGATCTTTCATAGATAAGATCCCTGTAAATCAGAGAATCATTATTGTAGTGAGTGCTTATAGGCATAGAAGGAGATGAATACGCAGATACAGGCTGGAAAGTCATTAACGAACGCCCCCCTCCAACAGGTGTAGTCTTTCCATTGTTTTTTTCAGCCATATATACTTCTGTAAGCGTTGTTTCATGCTGTTCCATCGATTGAGATATCAGCCATCCAATTGATAACGCAGCGACCGAGGCAGCAACCGACAGACTCAGCAATTTTTGTTTACGATTTTGGTGGATTTTGTGCGGATAAGGTGCTAGCAAGAGTGGCTCATCGGCCAGTTGATTTCTGACCTGTTCCGATATATCTATATTAATGGCCGACTGACGTAGCGAATCGCCAATTGCATGATAAATTTTCCAGTCAGAAAACAAATCGTTGTCGTTTTTGACTGCGTTAATAATCTCGACAGCATGAGTGCCATCAAGTTCACCATCCATCAACTCAGAAACTTTATTTCTCACAATTTCACCTCTTGTCACCATCTTTTACTTTTATCAGTACCCAATAAAGGCCTTAACTTGTCGGCCACAGCTTCACGTGCCCTGAATATCCGGGACCGTACCGTACCGATAGGACAGTTCATGATATCAGCAATCTCCTCATAACTAAGTCCTTCTATTTCTCTGAGAGTAATTGCCGTACGCAACTCCTCAGGAAGAGCTTCAAGCGCCTGATTTACGGTTTGGGCAACCTGTTTACCCATAAGTTCACTTTCCGGAGTGTTCACTTCCCGGAGCTGATCAGCTCCTTCAAAATTTTCTGCCTCTTCAGTACCGAACCCATTTACAGTTGCAGGAAGCTTACGACCTTGTGATACCAGAAAATTCTTGGCCGTATTGACCCCGATCCGATATAACCAGGTATAAAAGGCACTATCACCACGAAAAGAAGGTAATGCCCGGTAGGCCTTAATGAAAGTCTCTTGAGTAATATCCTCCACTTCAGCAGGATCACGGATGAATCGCGACAATAAACGCGCCAGCCGCCGCTGATACTTGATAACCAGCAGGTCAAATGCACGCTTATCACCTCGTTGTACCTGTTCCACCAACTGCTGATCGATTTCACGATCACTCATTTCTCAGATTCCTGGGATAAGGAAGATATAAGCTGGTTTTATTTAACAATTTGCAGCCTTCTGTCTTAATCACAAACAACCATCCATTATAATTGGCAACACAGCATATTGTTAAAACACAAAATTAAACCAGGTCATAAGAATTTGCATCTTCAACTACCCCGGGTTCGATACGCTCTACTTTCAACAAATGCAAACGGCGGCTGTCTGCTCTCATGACAGTAAAATTGAAATCCTCAATAGTAATGGATTCCCCATTTCTGGGAAGCCGGCCAAATTTATTGATAACAAGACCACCAATCGTATCAAATTCCTTGTCACTGAATGTTGCGCCTAATGTCTCATTAAAGCTGGATATTTCTGTAATTGCCCTGACACGATAATGACCATCCGTATCTGCAACAATATAAACGTCATCTTCGTCGAAATCGAATTCATCCTCAATATCTCCGACAATCTGTTCCAGAACATCTTCGATCGTAACGAGCCCGGCTACGCCGCCATATTCATCGACGACGATAGCAATATGGCTACGGTTACTACGAAAATCTTTAAGCAGAATATTTAATTTCTTAGACTCAGGTATATAGATCACCGGGCGCAGCATATCCCTGATATTGAATTCTTCCCTACTCGCGTAATAACGTAATAAATCCTTTGCCAGCAATACACCGATAATCTGATCTTTGCTGCCATCCGTAACCGGAAAACGCGAATGGGCAGTCTCCATTACAAATGGAATAAATCCTTCCGGTTTCTCACTGATATCAATAGTATCCATTCGTGAACGGGGGATCATGACATCACGTACCTGCATTTCAGAAACCTGCATCACGCCCTCAATCATAGCCAATGCATCTGCATCAAGCAGGTTGCGCTCATAAGCAGAATGTAACAGAGCCAGCAATTGCTCACGGTCTTCCGGTTTGCGCGAAAGTAATGTACTGATATGCTCAAACCAGCCGATTTTAGGGGAGGTTTCGTTCATAAAGTATATATAAACATCGGGAATAAAAAAGACTGTCTCACGCGTACTTATATCATCTCAATATCGAATGACATAAGGGTCGGGGTAACCGAGTCTGGTAATAATCTCTGTTTCAAGTGATTCCATCACCACTGCATCTTCATCGCGGATGTGATCATAGCCTTGCAAATGCAAAATACTATGGACAGTAAGGTGAGCATAATGAGCAGTCAGATCTTTACCTTGCTGCTGTGCCTCGTTGTAAATCACTGGCGCACACAACACAATATCACCCAAAAGTGAAACATCGTCGTCATATACAAACGTCAACACGTTGGTTGCCGAATTCTTGCGACGAAAGTCACGATTAAGTGTTTCACCTTCCTGTCTGTCAACAATACGGATAACTACCTCTGCAGGTTTGCTCAGCGCTGCTTTAACCCACTTACGAAACAATCGTCTGTTCGGAATACTCGTCTTATCGGCCACGTACTGCACTGTCAGTACGAGTTCCTGCTCATGATCTGGCAGCTCAACCGGATTCTTTGTCAGAGGCATATTTCTCGTAAGCATCTACTATACGTTGAACCAACGGATGACGAACCACATCTTCTGTCCTGAAACGGGCAAATGCGATCCCGTTTATATTCTTCAATACCCGTTCTGCTTCAACCAGACCACTCTTCTGATGCTTGGGCAGATCTATCTGCGTTATATCACCGGTGATAACGGCTTTAGAGCCAAAACCGATGCGTGTCAGAAACATCTTCATCTGCTCAGCGGTTGTATTTTGTGCTTCATCCAAAATGATGAATGACTGATTAAGCGTGCGGCCACGCATGAAAGCCAATGGCGCAATCTCGATAACTCCTCTTTCAAAATGCTTGCTGACCTTTTCAAATCCCATCAAATCATACAGAGCATCATAAAGCGGTCTTAAGTAGGGATCCACTTTCTGCACCATATCTCCCGGCAGAAACCCCAGTCTTTCTCCTGCTTCCACGGCCGGACGTACCAAAATAACACGACTGACCAGTTCACGCTCCAGTGCATCCACTGCACAGGCAACGGCAAGGTAAGTCTTACCGGTACCTGCTGGACCAATACCAAAAGTAACATCATGTTTCTTAATCTGAAAAAGGTAATCAGTCTGCCGGGCAGTGCGGCCCTGAATATTGCCGCGACGGGTAACAAGCTGCAAGGAAGTTGCATTGGAATCCGCAATAGCTCTATCCGAATCTCCAAGAGGAGGTGAAGAATTATTTCGAATTTCAATCAGGCCCAGCTGTATTTGTTCCACGCTGAGATGATGATACGAATCATCATAAAATTTTTTTAATGCCTGAATTGCCAGATGAGTATGCTCTACAAAACCATAAAGCTTAAAGTGTCCCCCTCTGCGTGAAATTATCACATTGAAAGCATACTCAACCTGTTTGAGATTCTCATCCAATGCACCACAAAGGTTGGCGAGACGTTCATTGTCTGTGGGAGAGAACGTCAGTTCAACCGGCTTGGGTTTTGTTGCTGCATCAAGTGTCATTGTCGTACTTGGACTTTGGCAGTGATCAGATAAAACCACAAGCCAATGGCAACACCATGATCATTGCATATCAGGAATTTCACCACGCAATGTATGAGAAGAAACTGCCGTTATTCTGATATCGATAAAACTTCCTATCAGCCCTGTATGCCCGGCAAAATTGACTACCCGATTATTATCTGTCCTGCCACAAAATTCACCAGGATCTTTTCTCGACGAACCTTCCACCAAAATACGCTGAATGGTGCCGACCATGCCCTGACTGATTGCTTGCGCATTTAGCCGTATTTTTTCTTGTAATCGATACAATCTTGTCAATTTTATCTGATGTGAAGTGTCATCCGGCAAATCAGCAGCTGGCGTGCCTGGGCGCGAACTGTAAATAAAACTGAAAGATTCATCAAAATGTACATCATCAATCAGTTTCATCGTCGCTTCGAAATCATCCTCTGTTTCTCCAGGAAATCCAATAATGAAATCGGATGATATTGATATATCTGGACGAACGAGACGCAGTTTACGAATAATGAATTTATATTCAACGGTAGTATAGCCGCGCTTCATTGCGGCTAATACTCTATCTGATCCAGATTGCACTGGCAAATGTACATGACCTACCAACTTCGGTAAACGTTGATATGCTTCAATCAACCGAGTTGTAAACTCCCTCGGATGAGAGGTGGTATATCGGATACGCTCTACGCCCGGAATTTCATGGATATAATCCAGTAATGTAGCAAAATCAGCAATCTCACCACTACTCATTTTGCCCAAGTAGGCATTTACATTCTGTCCGAGCAGTGTAACCTCTTTGACACCCTGTATTGCAAGTCCTGCTACCTCGGTAAGAACATCATCCAGCGGTCTCGAAACTTCCTCACCCCGGGTGTAAGGCACGACACAGAAACTGCAGTATTTACTGCATCCTTCCATGATCGACACAAAAGCAGTAGCCCCTTCCGTACGTGCAGGCGGCAAGCGATCAAACTTCTCTATCTCAGGAAAGCTGATATCCACCTGGGGATGGCCTGTACGCCTGCGAGCATCAATCAGATCAGGCAATCTGTGCAATGTTTGAGGACCAAATACCAAATCTACAAACGGAGCACGTTTAACTATCTCAGGACCTTCCTGACTGGCCACGCACCCACCCACACCAATCAGAAGATCAGGTTTGCTGTTTTTAAGGTGCCGTACGCGCCCCAAATCATGAAAAACTTTTTCCTGTGCCTTTTCACGAACCGAGCAGGTATTAAACAGGATCAGATCGGCTTCTTCAGGTATTTCAGTTAATTCCATACCTTTTTCAGACAGCAGAATATCAGCCATTTTGGCTGAATCATATTCGTTCATCTGGCAGCCAAACGTCCTAATATAAAGTTTGCTGCCCATCGTACCTCTTGTCAGAATTCAAATTAACCAATCCACCTGTACACATTCGTTTAACTGAAAACTACAAATCCGTTGATAAAAAAGCAAGTTACAATCTTGAATCCAATCTGGTTTCAAAAGACCGCAACTTGCCATTTAATGTATCTTTGATACCCAACAATTAAATACGTTAGCTAATCAAAACTACTCATCATCGTCGTTGCTATCATCTTCATTGTCGCTATCGCTGTCGTCGCTGGAGGAAGCAGATTCGCTGTCGCTGCTGTCGTCAGCTTCTTCGGTTTCCTCATCTTCGTCTTCGTCAGCTTCTTCATCTTCATCGTCCTCGTCCGGCTTCAATACCAGCTTGCCTTGAGCAATACTTGCATTCAAATCCGTCATCGGCACTTCTTCATGCACCAGATTCTGATGGCAGTCTATACAGGTCGCTCCTTCTGTTTCCATCTTTTTATGTTCAGCCTGAGCACTTTCTCCTGGAGGCGCCGGCTTCTTGTGACAGGTGCGACAGGTAATGCTGTCCCATTTCTTGAGGTTCATCCTCGCATCATGGGCCATTTCCAGTCTTCTTTCATTAAACTTCTCCAGGGTGGAGTAGTCATTGACCAGTTCCAGATACAGTTCTCTGGCACCATCTATCGCATGTGTCGCTACCGCAAGATGGAAATTCTCTATCCCCTGAGGAATATGACAGTCCTTGCAGCTCGGGTTAACACCCAGCGCACCATAGTGGGTGGATTGCTTCAACTCGGTTTGCGGGTAGGTCATGGAATGACAGCTGGTGCAGAATTCTTCGGTAGACAATGCCGCTTCTCCACCAAAGACAACAGCCACCAGAACTATACCCAGCAGTGCTCCTGTCAACAGAGTACCAATCGATCCTTTTTGCAGTCTGGTCATCACTATTTTCCTTTTTTGGCGGGTTTGGCACTGGCCTGGAATTCATCATGGAACTTGAATTTCGGCTCTCCTTCAAATACGCCTTCCAGTTTGTAATGTTCATGCATGGCTTTGACTTCTTTGACCATCTCATCAAACTTGAAGGTGTATTTAGCATCCACTTCCGGTGTAAACGGGGTGTAAGGCGCTTTGGCTCCTTTCCACGGTGAACCTTCGTAGTTCAGATGGCAGGCACTGCAGCGTTCTTCAAAACTAAAGTCCTGTCCTTTCTTTGCCAGGTCTTTACGCGGCGTTTTCTTGCCCGATTTCTCAAAGGCCTGTCCGCCCTTACGATGGTCTCCCCGGAAGTTACGTCCAGGTCCATGGCAGGATTCACAGCCTACACCCGTCAGCATGGGTTTGGGCGATTCGATGGTATAGCCTCCTTTCTGACCAAATCCATCCACGTGACAGCCTACACAGTCTTTGTCCTGGGTGTAGTCTTTGGCCGGGTCCAGTTTGGCTTTCAGCTTGGCTTCTTTCTTGGTATTGGGTTTGAGCGATTCCATCGCTTTGGCATGCGCGGTGTCTTTCCACGATTGCGCCTGGGCTTTGTGACAGGAACTGCATTTCTTGCGGCCTTCAAACGGGGCGTCCGCTGCCAGACTTTGTCCACTCGTCAGTGTGAACAATGCTGCAGCAACCAGCCCGCAGGCTATCATTGTTTTCATAGTCTCTCCTCTCTTTAATGTTTGAACACGGGTGACATTTCGTTTTCCCAGTTCGTCATTGTACCTGATCGACCGGAACGGTTGAATCCGTCGTTTCGTTATGATCTTTCTCCGGCTGCAGGGTGTTTTGTGCCGAGGCTTTTGCTGTCAGATGGTATACCCAGTAGCCGCCTTGCTGGTAGATCAGTCGCGGTGAGGGACGTTCCACCGGTGAGGGTTGGCTGGTAAATGGCAGCAGTTTCGCCAGCAGGGTGTCATAGCTTGCTTCGTCGATCAGGAAGAATGCCCGGATGAGTTCGTCTGACAGTGATTGCAGGGTGTAGGTGTAGTAACCACGGGTGCGCATTTCGGTCTTCAGGTGGCTGATCATGCCATGCATGTTGCCGGTCATGCGGTAGTGCTTGTAGGCAATTCCGAATTTGTCCGGGTACATCAGGCCGAGTTTGTACAGGTCGCTGACGTGTACGATGAGGTAAGTGTCCCGTGTGCCGGCAAGTTGTCGCAGGTCGTCCAGTCCGGTTGTCAGCGGGTTCGCCAGGCTTTGCGCAAAGCGTACGAACAGTTCCTGTTCCTGTGGATCAGCCGGGATGCCTGCCTGCTGGTTTTCATACGCGCGAATGGCTTGTTCATGAGGCTGCCATTTCGGCGGGATGATGAGGGGTTCGTGTAACGGGGTACGAAACAGGACGTCTCGTCCGGTGAGCAGAGCCAGTTGGCGTGAGGTATCCCACCAGCTCAGCAGCAGGGCATCGCGCGGGGCGTATTTGTCGATCGCAGCTGCAAGGGCACTCAGTTCGGATGCTTTCTGGTCCAGGGCCAGAAGGGGTTCTCTCGTCTGGTTCTTCCAGTTGAGCAGTACTTGCGGTTGATTGGCGCGCTGGCCAAACCAGGCTTGTGCAACCGGTTGTTCTGTACTTTCGATATGGATGTCGTACTGGCTGATGGTGAGTTCAGGCCAGGTGTCCAGTTCCAGGTCGGGATAGTCACTGGCATTGCCGGTGGTGATCTGTTGATAACGATATGGCGCTGTGTCCGGGGTCAGGGTCAGCCAGGTGTACCAGCTCAGTAAAACCAAACCTCCCGTCACCAGTAGTATCCCCAGTGACGGGAGGAGTCGGCCGGACCAGCGTGTCTGTGCACGCCGGTCGGTTGTCAGCTGTGCTGTCAAGCTCGGGTCTGCTTACGTTTGCGCCAGCCGATCAGGGCAAGTGCTCCTGCCAGCAACATGCCGCCACCCAGGCCTCCCAAGGAGATTTTCTCTCCATTTCCTTTGAGGTCGAGCAGACTGGTCTGTTTGCCTTCCAGCTTGTTTACACGGGCCTGCAGGGCTGACAGTTCCTGCATTTTGGTGTATTCGTCCTGGATTTCAACGTAGGCACGGTTCATCGGTCCCCAGCCTTCTGTGTAGGTCCAGCCACCCGGGTTGACGTGGGCCAGTCCAACGTGCATCTTGGCCAGGTTGTTTTCTGCCATTTCCAGCACTTTCAGTTCGAGTGAGGCCGGGTTGTTGCCTTTCGACCAGAACAGCTGGGTGAAGATGCCAAATCCAGGTTTCTCCGGTTCCGGCGGGTTCGGACGGTTGGTCTTCTGTCCGGTCAGGGTGCCGTCTTCATACATTTTGTGTACGATTGCGTTCGCTTCCTGGTATTTGGCCAGTCCTTCCAGGGTGCCTTTGTCCATCAGGTCCAGGTAGGAGCGGGCAAACCGTTCTGAGTGACATTGGGTGCAGGTCAGTACCCAGGAGTCCAAGCGGGCTTCCGACCAGTCGCTGGTGATGTTTTCTGCAATGCCCGGAACGAACGGGTAGTTCGCCCAGCGCGTCTTGCGGGTGATGTTGTGGGTGTATTCTCCTTCGTATTCCATGTGGCAGGCTGCACAGGTGGGTGCGTTCTGTCCGCCTTTGGAGAAGGCGTCTTTGAGACGGACTTCCCAGTTCCATTTGTCACGGTTCATTTCGGCCAGTTTGCCATGTTTGGACATGGTGTACGCTTCCCAGTTGTTGTGGTCCACGCCGCTGTGGCAGGTGGCACAGGCTTCCGGTTTGCGTGATTCTGCTGCCGAGAATTCGTGACGGGTATGGCAGTTGTCACATTTGTTCTGGTTGGTGTGACACATGGTGCAGCCTTCGGCAACTTCACGTTGCGGCATGGCGGCCCAGACTGTGGTCTCGATGTTGGCGGTGTAGTCCAGTGCGTGGGAGGGGCGTCCAGCAGGCCATTGGTCGTTCGGCCAGACCATGGTGTCCCGTTCCGATTCACGTTCGGCAAATTCTCTCAGGTGACAGGTTCCGCAGGTGTCTGCCGTAGGCATGCGGATGTCTTTGGTGTGATCCGCTTTGTCTTTTTTGTTGATGTCTGCGTGACAGTCGATACAGCCTACTTCCTTGAGGGTTTCTTTTTCACCCAGCTTGCCCATCGAGCGCAGGTTGTTTTCAACTTCTTCCAGTTTCCCTTTCTTGTAATACAGGGGATCGTCCGATTTGAGATTGCGGATCTTGTCCAGATTGGCGTGGGTGCTGCGCTTCCAGGCTCTTACCCATACCGGGGTTTCGTCCGAGTGGCATTCCACGCAGTCTTTACGTTCCGCAACTTCTTTGGGGGATGCAGGCGGTTTGTAAAAAGTATTGGGATCCATGTACGTACTGATCGCTATCGGCTCCCAGTAGTCTCCTTTCGTCCCTTTACCCGCTCCATGTGCCGGGTCCTTGTAACGCTTGACCAGCGCTTCATAGGTCTCTTTCGGTGTCGCCTTGCCTCGATCCAGATTCAACGCTTCATACGTCTCGTCCGGTACCGTCGATATGTCCGCATGAACCGCTCCGCACATCAACAACCCCGTACAGAGCAATAATCCCCTCATCCACTCCCCTAGTCTCATCTCTCTCCTCCGTAATATATGCGGGTCAGAATCAACCCATTGCTTTAACTGCACCGGAAAGACGGCTTTTATGTCTCGATGCCTTATTTTTGTGAATTATTCCTTTGCTTGCAATTGAGTCGATAACACTCACTGCTTTTCTAAACACGGCTTCCGCTACATTCTTGTCGCCCGCCGCTACTGCTTTTCGGACACCTTTAATCGCGGTACGCAGTTTGGATCTCAGCCCAAAGTTCCGCTCACGCAGTTTGGCAGTTTGTCTTACCCGCTTTTTGGCTTGTGCCGTATTTGCCATATTTCTTTAGTTCTCCGTTAAATTTAATATGCTGCTCATCAATATATTTCGAACCGCGCGATTTTACTTTCATTTCATGCTTAATGCAAAAATCGATGATACGACTTTGCCAGCTGTCCTCCCATCAACCCACTTTACCCGGGAGATTACACATTGAATCAGGTACAAACTATTTTGATTCCGCACAGTTAGCCTTCAAATCGGTGTTTGCATCGCTGGCTTCTTTTGCTGAATGATACAATTGCGAATCAACTCAAGCACTAATCAGCCGAACGGGAGCAGCATGGCCACGATCGAATCAATTTTGCACGAAAACCGGGTATTTCCCCCTGCCAGTGAATTTATCAGGAACGCCAATCTATCCGGAAGGGAAGCCTATGAAAGGCTGCGCCAGGAAGCCGAGCACGACTATACCGGCTTCTGGGCGAAACTCGCAAAACAGTACATTGCCTGGCATAAACCTTTCACCCGGGTTCTCAATGACGCCAATCCGCCCTTTTACAAATGGTTCGACGATGGCGAACTGAATATTTCGTGGAATTGTCTGGATCGACACCTGGCAACCCAGGCTGACAAAACTGCCATCATTTTTGAATCTGACGCAGGCGAAGTGAATCACTGCACTTATCGTGAGTTACACCGCCAGGTCTGTCGTTTTGCCAACGGACTGAAATCACTCGGGATCCGTCAGGGTGACCGTGTCGTCATCTATATGCCCATGCGGATTGAAGCTGTAGTTGCGATGCAGGCATGTGCACGCATTGGCGCCATCCATTCGGTAGTGTTCGGCGGTTTTTCGGCAAAGAGCGTATACGAGCGCATCATCGATGCCGGTGCATCTGCCGTAATCACTGCAGATGAACAGACCCGCGGAGGCAAGCACCATCCGCTGAAAGCAACCGTAGATGAAGCACTGGCGATGGGTGACACAGCCACGGTCCATAGTGTCATCGTTTTCCGGCACACCGGTACCGAAATTACCTGGCAGCCGAAACGAGACCACTGGTGGCATGATCTCGTTGCCGGACAACCGGATGAATGCGAGCCAGCATGGATCAACGCTGAACACCCTTTGTTTACACTGTATACCTCGGGTTCGACCGGAAAACCAAAAGGTGTGCAGCATTCCTCGGCTGGCTATCTGCTCGGAGCGGTAACCAGCATGCAGTGGGTATTCGACTATCATGCAGACGATGTGTTCTGGTGTACTGCAGATGTAGGCTGGGTTACCGGGCACAGCTATGTCGCCTATGGGCCGCTTGCCATCGGCGCAACTCAGGTGATTTTTGAAGGAACCCCGACTCATCCGCATGCCGGGCGATTCTGGGAAATCATCCAGAAACACAGGATCACGACTTTCTATACTGCCCCCACTGCCATCCGCTCACTGATCAAACTGGGATCCGATCTGCCCGCCAAATATGATCTTTCTTCATTGCGTCTGCTTGGATCAGTAGGTGAGCCAATCAACCCGGAAGCATGGATGTGGTATTACACGGTCGTCGGCCAGTCACGCTGCCCGGTGGTCGATACCTGGTGGCAGACCGAAACCGGTTGCCACATGATCGCTCCTGCTCCCGGTGCCATATCGACCAAACCCGGTTCCTGCACTCTCCCGCTACCCGGCATCGATGCCGCAGTGGTAGATGAAACCGGCCACCCGGTGGAACAGGGGAAAGGCGGATTTCTGGTGATCAAGCGCCCCTTCCCTTCAATGTTACGCACCTTATGGAATGACCCTGAACGATTCAGAAAAACTTACTTTCCAACAGATATTGCCGGTGGTCGTTATTATCTTGCTGGTGATTCGGCGCATCGAGATCAGGATGGCTACTTCTGGATCATGGGACGGGTTGACGACGTTCTGAATGTCTCCGGCCATCGTCTGGGCACCATGGAAATCGAGTCCGCACTGGTGGCACACCCTCTGGTTGCCGAAGCAGCTGTTGTAGGGAAACCGCACGAAATCAAGGGAGAAGTAGTCGTAGCGTTTGTCACACTGAGAGAAAAGCTGCCTGATGACCAACGGGCTGCTGAAGTCGCTGCAACTTTACGTGAATGGGTTTCCAGCGAGATTGGTGCAATTGCTCGCCCTGAGGAAATCCGGTTTGGTGAAAATCTGCCCAAAACACGCTCCGGCAAAATTATGCGACGCCTCCTGCGCGCCTTGGCAAGAGGTGAAACCATTACCCAGGATGTCTCAACACTGGAAAATCCGGTGATCCTCGAACAACTCAGCCAGACGGTATAACCGAAATCTGCCCGCTTATGGAACAACTTCCTGCCATCATCGACTACCCGAACGGAATCAGCGTCATCGATGCCCGCTACCACCGCCCCGGACGTGCAGCCATTCACCTGATTACGGAAGGAGACAAAGCGGCTCTGGTAGATACCGGCACCCGTTTCTCGGTTCCGGGCACCTTGGCGGCACTGGCACACAAACAGATCGCTCCCGAACAGATCGACTACATTTTTCTCACTCATATCCATCTCGATCATGCCGGCGGCGCCAGCGAATTCATGCGACAGCTGCCCAATGCCAGGCTGGTGGTACATCCACGTGGCGCATCACACATGGCCAACCCTGTCAAGCTGATCGCCGGTGTCATGGCTGTATACGGTGAATCTGAATTCCGGAGGGTCTATGGCGAGATTCATCCGATCGCAGCTGAACGAATCATCGAAGCACCCGATAATACGCTTGTCGAATTGAACGGCCGGCCGCTGCAACTGCTGGATACACCGGGGCATGCGCGACATCACTACTGCATACACGATGCACACAGCAAATCTATCTTCACCGGTGATACCTTCGGCGTCTCCTATCGTGAATTCGATGTGAACGGGCTGGAATTCGTTTTTCCGACAACATCACCCGTGCAGTTCGACCCTGAAGCTGCTCATGCTTCCATCGATCGGCTCATGGCATTGCACCCCGAGCAGGCATTTCTTACACATTACGGACGCATTCGCAATCTTTCGCATCACGCATCGCAGATGCATGCGCTCATCGATGCTTTCGTCGGCATCGTACAGCAAGTTGCAGAAATTCAGGACCGGCAGCCCGTCATCATAAAAGCGCTGCAGGATCTGCTCCTGGAGCGACTTGCAGCCCATCGGTGTACTCTCACCCGGGATGCTGCCCTCTCGATACTGCAAACCGATATCAAGCTCAATGCACAAGGGCTTGAGATCTGGCTGGAACAGACCCTCAAGCAATCAACGCAGGCAACAAGCTAGCAAGGCGAAATCCCTTCGTAGACTATTACCCGTTGCCGCCTGCATTATCCGGAATCATGTTACGGCAATGAGCCAAAATGGTTGACGACGATATGTCCGCCGGAAATGACGAGATCAGGATATTCCAGCCGTTTCGGCTGTTGCTCAACGTCACCGCGAATTGCGATCAAATCAGCCGGGGCACCAGGTTGTATCGTTCCCAGCAGGGGAATGCCCAGATACTGACCGGCTTTTGCTGTGGCTGCCCGTAACACATCCAGCAGCTTCATTTTTGCCAGATGCATCAGATACATCAGCTCTTGTGTATCGATCCCCCAGGGAATATCGGGGTGAGCAATTTCCGCTCCATACAGCAATTCACCACCGAGTTCTGCCCAGACTGCTGCATTGCGCGCGATCCCGCCACATTTTGAGATGTGTATCGAGCGTACTGATGATCGTAACATTCTGTGTTCTGGCTTGTTTCAGCAACGACTCAGGAATCAGATCACAAGGCATGTGCACCCATTCATCGACACCAGCATTCAATGCTACCTGTACTCCTGTCATTTCGGCCACATGGGCTGATACCTTACGCTGATGCCGGTGTGCTTCATCAACAACAGCCTTGACAATGGGCTCCGGCAACATAGGCCATCCCGACTGGTCATGCGAAACGGCATGTGCATGATGATGATGAGAATCGGCTTGTACGGTATGCGCAGTATCATGGTGCGCGTGATCATGATGTGAAGACCAGGGCGCACCTGCTTCCCTGCCAGGTTCAAGTGCAATCTTGATGATCACTGCACCCTCATCAATCAGACGACGCACGGCTTTCCGGGCTTCTGCTTCGCTGGCAACAGGAATCGCCAGATCCTTGGCGCCCATCGTAACGATCGGGTATCCGTGCGGCGCAGTGATAATCTGCCCCGAAGTGAGCAGACGTAAACTGCCATCTCCTCCATAAGGCTGGTGCACAGGACCTCCCACATCCCGCACCGTAGTCACTCCATGCCTCAACACGATATCTGCCGGTACTTTCTGGAAGGTCAAATGCGCGTGTAATTCGATAAACCCAGGCAATAAGGTTGCATCACCCAGATCAATATCGGTCGATGCATTACCCGTTTCAAACGAGTTACGTGGTGCAATTTTTGCAATTTTCCCGTCTTTCACCAGTACCGATACACCACTGCGCATTTCATTTCCATCGAAAACCCGCGCAGCATGCAGTAATAGAGACGAAGATCCGGTTTCCTGTGCATAAGCCTGCACAGAAAAAAATATCGCCATCATCACCGCAACCTGGAAACAGCGAACATGCTGCATACAATTAGAAAGAATATCGGTAAAGTTTTGCACCTTCATGCAAGGAATATCGCTGATCAATTTGGAGATGGAGATAACGTTACCGTTGCATCGCCTCTGGATTTTGCATCACGCAATCAGCTTTCTCCAGAAGACCGGAGTGACCCAGTCTGACGGTCTCTCCTGCCTGGAATTGCGGGGGGATTCGCTGCGTAATGACATGGTAATTACCATCATCTGCCAATAAGCCGATTTTAAAATAAACCGGCTCCACGATATTCTTGTGAGGCGGAAAATATCCGCTGCTTCCGGCCACCGCCACATCAGCATAAAATAATTTTTCTCCATGCTGACCATATGGTATAGCTGCCATTCCCGGAATAAACGTATCGGCACGGCCAAGATCGCCATGATATGGCTGCCTCACAAATTCGATATGATCAACAATTCCGCAACGGCCTGGTGCAAGCAACCGCGACGGAGTAAAAGCGGCTGCCGCATCTGTGCTTCTGGTACGGCGATAGGGAGATTTCTTCAATCCGCTGTTATCCTGCCCGGCTTCCGTAGAAGAAAGTACGGCTGCTGGCCGGGATGTTCTCCGATCCCTGATTTCCTGATACCCGGCGGATGTATCCGCACCGATTGTCTCTGCAACCGACCGGGCATCCGAAACCGGAATATAGCCGGCTATGCCTGTTCCAGTAAGCAATAGCAGAAACATTGCCTTTTTACAAAAAATGCGTGCCATGTACTCGGACATACTGACTCCAGAATGCTCAGAGATGTAATGCAGCAGTATATCGGCGTCAATTCCCGCTATCTGAAGCTCCCCCGGAAATGGGTGCAAAGCGGTTTTTCAACAACTGATCAATCTTCCTTGCGCAACTGCGGGAACAGAATCACATCACGAATGCTTGGGGAATCGGTCAGCAACATCACCAGCCGATCGATCCCGATTCCTTCTCCTGCGGTTGGCGGCAGCCCATATTCCAATGCCTGAATATAATCCGCATCATAATGCA